>Ga0224559_1000991_pt1 | contig 16462 bp, 15 predicted proteins | sample 714S33034metaG_FD_180676 | JGI IMG/M metagenome (GOLD analysis project Ga0224559, IMG submission 180676) | Peat soil microbial communities from Stordalen Mire, Sweden - 717 S3 30-34 | ecosystem: Environmental > Terrestrial > Soil > Wetlands > Peat | place: Sweden: Norrbotten County, Stordalen... | reverse complement strand
CATGATATTCTATTCGAAGCTCATATTGAAACCTCTGAGGACCTAATGCTAAGTGATTCCAATAAATTACTAAAAAATATTGAGGACATATTAAAGCAAAAATTTCATATTACCCATACAACCCTTAAGGTGGAATTTGATGCTTGCGGTGATAAAGCGATGATCAAGCAGCCATAAACAATGAATGGTAATATTTTTCCTAAGCTCTTGCGATCAAAAAATAGCGTCAGAATTTTTTACCTGAACATCGGAATCTAGACATTAGGGAAAGATTCAGAAGGGGATCTTGCTTTCTACATCTGCGATGATTGCATTAAAGGATGTCTTATGAAATTCAATGACTTACTTTATTCCAGGGGTGAAGACGATTCCGTCTGAATAGCTAAGCTGTATCGTGCAGTTAAATTAATTGACCATTTCTAAAATCACTACTTTTGTTCCTCAAGAAAAAAAATGAAACCAGTTCTCATTGCAGGAATATCCATCGTAAACCTGGCCCTGATCTCCTATTCCACGGCAATCATAATACAAAGTCGTAAAAAGTCAATCACCCGGAATGTACTGTTCTTTCTCTCCATAGGTATTTTGCTCGATATTACAGCGACAATCTGTATGGTTATCAGTTCCGGGAAAGTGATTTCCCTTCATGGAATGATCGGATATTCATCCCTTATCGGTATGTTTACCGATACAATCCTCTCGTATCTTAATGTAAAAAGATATGGGCTAAATTCCACCTTGTCACAAAAATTCATCCGATGGTCGCAAGTAGCATTTTCCTTTTGGGTTTTAGCATATATCACCGGGGCAATCCTGGTCATGTTGCTATAAACAGGGGAGGACATTTTTATTCATGTCATCTACAGGAACCCAATCATAGTAAAACCAATTCTGAATTTTTGGGTGTATTCATCACCCTTTCATTCCGCAAATGAGAATTTGCAGGGTTTACTATGTTGTAAGGCCGGTTAAAGGCTTCTTGTGAAACTTTGAAATGTGCAGAAAGAATCCGGATAATTTCCTTTGACAACCCTTTCTTGTAATTCAATATATCGGAGACCAATCCCTTACTCACTCCTAATATTGCGACCAGGTCTTTTGCCTTCAGATTATTGCTCTGCATCAACGAGTGCAATAATTCAATAGGATCAACTTCAGTAAGGGTTGAATGTTCAGCATCCCATTTCTCAATCAATAAAGTGAGCAGTTCGATCTCTTCTTGAACTTCCTTATTATTACCAGCCCTTTCTACCAACTTTTCTAAAGCATTGCAATACTCTTTATATTGCGTTGCGGATTTTATAATCTTGATCTTCATAGTCTTAATCTTAAAAAGAATCAATATTCAAAAACAGAATACTGATAGCCATGATGGCAGAGTTCATCATATTCTGTATGAGTACCAATCCAGCAAACAAACAATCGCACTTTTGAAATACCAAAATGATATTTACAAACCATACGGTACGTATTACCTCCTATATCAAAAACAACTCTGTTAGTGCCGTTCCCAAGCAAATCAGCATTATCAAAGGTCTGCTGAATATCTTCCGGTATGTCCCAATCTGCAAATTTTACCGCTGTTACCCAATTCTCAAAAGAACGTTTACTTGCAGCATGTCCAGCCACATAATCCTCAAGAGCCTGCTTCTTTATTAAATGAACTCTCATGCAAAGATACGGTAAATTTATAAAAGTTCACCAAGTGTGAACTAATTTATTTTTCTCCCTCCACAATCTTTATCTCCTCCTCAGTCAACCCATATAACTCATAGACAAGTCGGTCAACCTGTTCTTCAAGCACACTCGTATCAGCATCTGGATTTTCGTTTTTAACAGATTGAATTTGCTCAACTAAATCTGCTATTGGTTTTTGAATTTCTTTTGAAATATTTTTAATGTACAAATTATTGAGGTTTGGCGAAGAATACAAAAAATATCCACCTGCCATCTTTAAGCCGTCAAAGAAACATTCGAAAACAAATTGAAACAATCGAGAGTTAAGCCAACCAAGTATATAATAGGGAAGATAATTTGAACTAAATGAATACATGCAATTAGTATTTATTGATGCATAAACTCCATGTTCATCAAAAAATGCTTCTGTTCTTAATGCAATTTTTGCAAAAATTATTTTAGGCTGATTGTATAGGGCAAAACGATTTTTCCCGAGGATTTCCTTAGTATTTGGCAAATAAGGGGTCAAGAATTTTTTTCCTTTATCTGTTAGTTCTACTTTACCCCAAGTCGATGAATATCTATCGATTGTGCCTGTATTAATTAGCATCAATCCATCAGAGTCAATTGTAATATAATTATGTAGCATTTCTGCTTCGCTTGCAGTTGAGGTCGCATTTATTATTCCACTATTTGAAAGGTTCTCCGAGTTGTCAATCACTTTTTTAGAAATGTTAAATTTTGAACTCAAGACGAACCCAAGAATATTATCATTTAAATAAGTTAGAAGGGTAGAATCGAACTCTCTCCATAAAAATTCATGAGATTCATTTATATAAGTGAAAGATATAAAATTATAGCTTCCTAATACTTGTGTTTTTTGATACAAGGAAACTATTGGATATGTAGATGCTTCCGCAAACACTTTTACGTTTGAATAATCTCCAATCCGTAAAAATTTAAAATTCTCTATCAAATGTTTCCTTAAAGCGACTCCATAATTAGCAGACAAATATCTATTAGGAGTGATATAGCATAAATATTGATTGGTCCTCAGAATTCTAAATCCAAACTCAAAGAAATAAATATAAATATCAACAGTACCTCTAGCAGTTATGAAGTTATTTTTATAAAACGAATATTCCTGCTCCCCAACTGCTTTTTTAAAATCCATGGCATTTATATACGGTGGATTGCCCATCACCACATCAAACCCAACAAAATCCCCTTCATTATTCAGTACCTCCGGAAACTCAAACCTCCATTCAAAAGCATTTTCATAGATCTTATTGCTCTTGATCTCTTCAAGTTCGGTTTCGATTTTCTTGATTTTGGTTGTCAAATCTGCTACCTTCTTATTCCATTCAGCCAACTCTTTCTTTGTTCTTTCAAAGAGTGAAGTCTGGTTTGTCAGGATAAAGAGATCACCATTCAATTTTCTTAATTGCACCAAACGCTTATCGTTTGCAACAACCTCAGTTTCAAAATCGGTCTTTATTGATGCTATCAGCCGTTCCATTCCTTTTTTCTCCTCTTTGCTTGATGCATTACGGTAGGTCATAACAGCAGTCCGGTAACTCTCAATGCTCCATTTGCTGTTCTTCAGCGCCTGTTTGATATCGGCATCCAGTGCATAGCGAGATATAAGGGAATTCCCGCATTTGATATTGATATCAATATTGGGTAATGTTTCAAGCTCATGCTCCCCTTCGCCTTCAGGAGAAGGGGTTGGGGGATGAGGTGCATTGGAGATCGCAGATGAATGAGGTCCCTTGTAGTAAGCATTCTTCAAAAGTTCAATCCACAAACGAAGACGACATATTTTAACCGAATTGGGGTTGATATCAACACCGAAGAGACAATTTTCAATTATGGTCTGCTTCTCATGAAACAAGGTTTCCTGCACACGCTGACTCTCGGCACTGGTTGGATTGTACTCAAAAAGATCACCATCTTCGTCGGTAATGATCAACTCGTCATTGACCACTTCAACATGGTATTCTTTTAGCCTTTTTCCTTCTTTGTCCGATAAAATCTTCAACTCACTCTTGATGGCAATGATCTCGTTTAGGGCCGAAACCAGGAAATGACCGGAACCCACTGCGGGGTCACAGATCTTCAGATCATTCACGATTTTATTGGCTTCCTGCAAATCACCAATTTTGTTGTAAAGTTCTTTCAGATCCTGACATTCCCATCCTTTTGCCTCTTTAAACTTCTGGAGAACCGCCCGGCGGATTGTTTCCCGGCACATGTACATGGTAATGAAGCCAGGTGTAAAGAAGGAACCGTCTTTATAGCCGTTGATTTTTTCGAAGATCAGCCCGAGAACGGAGGCGTTGATCAGTGTTTTATTCTCTTCCTGGATCTCTTCCGAACCTTCGCTGGCAAAATCATAAGCATCCAGGAATTTGAAAAGGTATTCAAGTGTAAAAACTTCGCCCTTGTACTTTTTGCCGTTATTGTCTTTAAGTACAGTAGATGAGAGAATTGGCAATTTACCATCTTTAAGCTGGCTGATGAACAAACAAGAGTGTTCGATATCAGTAGGCTCAAACAGCGAGCTGTTCAGGTAAGGAACGTTGCTGTAAAGTTTTTTGACCTCTTCATTCCGATCGCCAGGTCTGCGTGCCAGAACTCCAAAAAAGAGGGTATTCAGGTCGTCAAAATTCTGTACTTTTTCGCAATTGAGAAAGGCAAATGACGGATCCCCTTTGTGGTATCTTATTATCTGGGCTTCAAGAAGTTTCAGGAAAAGAATGCGGTTAATCCACGTAATGGAGAGTTCAAGTGCGACATTAAACAGACGCTCCTGGACTGTTTCACCGAAATGTGTAGGCTTTTCCAATCGTGAAATTTTATCCAGGTTGTCGAGTTGGATTATAGCACTTTCAATCAATGATCCTGAATTACGTTCTTCTTCCTTTTTGCGTCCAATGAGTTTTTTACTTCCTTCCTTTGTTTCAGTCAGGCCGATAATATGAAGCAATTCGGTATAAAACGCTTTATCGAGACTATTGCTGTCATTGGCAAAAGGAAGTTTCAGCAAATGCTCGGGGGAAAGAAGCTTAAAAAGAGCAATGAGTTTTGAATCGTCCTTTTTGTCTTCATTCCTGAGCGGCAGATCATAATCCCGAAAATCGAACCAGGTAAAACAGAATTCGGAAGTCAGCCCTGCAAGAAAAGGTTCAGCGATTTCCCTGTAGAAAAAGTCGGTAGTATTTCCGGAAAGCCTGCCTTCTTCAAAATCAGTGAATTGTTGTACCAGTTTTTTGTCTTGTGCAAATGTTTTTTCAAAGAGGATGGCATCAAACACAAACCATTCATAAATATTTGTCGCAACCAGATGTTTGATTTCAAGGTTGTGATTTGTAATCCTTTCACGTAGATAATACAGGATAAGCTCATGAAAAGCCTTTACATTCAGATTATTCAACTGAACCATCTCGGTTTTATTCGAAGGCTTTTTTGCTTCGATCAACACTCCCGGCAGGCTTTTTGGATCAGGGCCATTATGGATAACAAGATCAGTGCGGTCTTTCGTGTTAATGTAAAACTTAGGATGATAGAAAGTGTTCTTAAGAAAATCGCCAAGATCATTTTTATTATGCTCTTCAGATTCAGCTTCATTCAGGTCATCCAGAAGCCCAATAAGGTTCCTCTTGAAGTGTTCAATTTCACTTCGTGAAGGTTTTACCTTTAGAAAGGCTTTATTGAGAGATTTTCGAGGTGATAACAGGGTTAACTGCATTTTTATAGCGTGATTCTCCCTGTAAAAGTAATAAAAGATGAGTTGCTAACTATTGTCGAGTATAATTTGACAGTTGATTTTGAGACCGTTTATTATTTGTCAACCTTCTGATCGCTGATTTTACCCCATTTGATTCTGTCCCAAATTCTCTCATGGAAAAAATAGCCAAGGGTGGTGTATACATTGGAAGAAGTTTTTCTATCATGGCTTTGTGGGGATAATCATCTGGTCTTATAAAATAATTTCCCGGTAATCAAAAGTCCTGCAAATACAAAGATTGCGATTGTCAGGCGATTTCTTTCTCTCCATCAAACAAAATATCAATTTCTCCTTTTTCCCTGATACATTCCATTAACTTGCTTTTGAGTTTCCAGCAGGTCATCTGGCGAAGTTCCATTTGCCTGGACAATTCATAAGTGGATATTCCTGGATTATTGCATACCATATACATGATCCTGAAAGCCTCGGGAAGTTCTATCCTGCAATGATGAAAAATTGTATGTGCTGTTGCGGACTCTTCATGCTTGCAACGAGTGCAACGCCGGGAGTAGGGGGTTTTCCCAATGCAAAAATTAGTGTTCCCGCATTTTCTGCATACATATCCTTCTGCCCACTTCTGGTCTGCAATCAATTGCAAACAGGATTCCCTTGAGTTGAAAGATTTGATTTCAAGTTTGTCAAATTTAATTTTCATATCACATTTTATTATCCCCGGATTTCAGCATAAACTACAGATAATTAATCCTATTCCGGAATTATTATCCCAAGGTCCATGTTTATTTTATTGGCAAAGATAAAATAAATAGTGATATATAAGCGATTTAATTAAAAAATAGTTTTATCTTTGCATCGTAATTTTAATTCGACATTCTCATGAAAAAATTAACAGTTCTTGTTTTCGCTCTTTTTATTTTGGTCTTTACCTCATGCAACAGTGTTGATGGTAATAAAACAGAAACCGCCTCGAATGAGATAAAGGTAGGTGTTGTCAATCAAATAAACACAGGATTGTTTAAGACCCTGGTCTATAATTATCAGAAAAATCCTAAGGACTGGGTTTTTGAAGGAACCCAGCCGTGCATTATTGATTTTTATGCAGATTGGTGCAGGCCTTGTAAAATGGTTGCCCCGATAATGGAAGAACTGGCGACTCAGTATAAAGGCAAGGTGACGTTTTATAAAATCAATATAGATCAGGAAAAGGAATTGGCCCAGACGTTTAACATCCAGTCGATCCCGGCACTTCTCTATATTCCGGTGAAAGGCCAGCCTCAAATATCCGTTGGACTTTCCAGTAAGGATGTCTATATTCAAAAAATTCAATCATTGCTTGTCCAACCTCAAGCAAGCAATTAATAGATGCATTAATCCATTCAGATAAAATTTTACATTTTAACAATTTAATAATCATATTATGGCTCTCGAACATTTGACAAAACAGACATTCCTCGATAAGGTCTTCAATTATGAAGCAAATCAGGAATGGAAATATGAAGGCGATCTGCCTTGTATTATCGATTTTTATGCTGATTGGTGCGGACCTTGTAAAATGGTAGCTCCAATTCTGGAAGAACTTTCAAAAGAGTATTCAGGTAAAATCAATATCTTCAAAATAGATACCGAAGCTGAACAGGAACTTGCCGCAGCATTTGGAATCAGGAGCATTCCATCAATGCTTTTCTGCCCGAAAGAAGGACAACCCCAAATGGCAGTCGGGGCTTTACCCAAGGATTCGATGAAGCAAACCATCAACGATATATTATTAAAGGAACAGAATTAATAATCGTTTATAACAATTTGCCATTCAGATCTTAACCCTGAAGCAACAAGATTAAACAAAGCCCCGGTTTCCCGGGGCTTTGCTGTTATAAAGCGCCTTCATCCGCAAAGGAATAATACTTGTCATATTCTAGCTGATCTTCTATACTCGTTAGTCGACCCCAAATTATAAAACGTTGATTTACTGAAAAACAAAAAAATCTCCTGATAATCCCGGAAGATTAAAATATATTTGTCATTAATATTTCCCAGATCAATCTGAGTTTCTACTTTTGCGTCACAATTGATCCATTTATGTTTGGACTTGATACTACTTATTCTCTCTTCCTGATCTTATGCTTATTGGCTGCATGCGCATTTGAATTCATTAATGGGTTTCATGATACGGCAAATGCTGTTGCAACAGTTATTTATACGCATTCTCTCAAACCCACCATTGCAGTAATATGGTCGGGATTCTGGAATTTTATTGGGGTCAATGTCGGTGGGATCGCGGTTGCCATTGGTATCATCAACCTTCTTCCTGCTGATGTTATCCTGGATCGTAACCTGGCTCATAATGTTGCGATGGTTTTTTCACTGATTCTGACCGCAATCATCTGGAACCTGTCCACTTGGTATTTCGGCATTCCCTGTTCAAGCTCACATACGCTCATTGGTTCCATTTTTGGAGTTGGGGCTGCATTCATCCTTCTTCCGGGAAACCATGAAGTGGCCCTGAACTGGGTTAAGGTCACAGAGGTTGGACTTTCTTTGCTTATTTCGCCAATCTTAGGCTTTGGCTTAGCTTTGGGATTAATGTCACTTCTGAACAGACTGATAAAGAACAAGGAAATATTCAAGGAACCTCAGGGTAAAAAACCTCCACCCATGTGGATCCGAAGCATTCTGGTGCTCACCTGTACGAGTGTCAGCTATGCTCATGGCTCGAATGACGGCCAGAAAGGGGTGGGGCTGATTATGCTCATCCTGATCGCTTTTGCTCCTGCATTCTTTGCCCTTGACCGGAGCCAGCCTGCACAACATCTTTTTATGGATGCGAAGAAGATTGAATGGACACTGCAGAAAATGGATACACTTGCCATGACTGAAAAAGAACAGAAGGAATATCAGGTGGTTCAGTCGAATCTTAAATTTATTATGAGCAAATTAAAAGGGATTGCTTCTGTTAAACAGGTGAATAAAGATATTAATTTCGATATCCGCAAATCTATCTTTCTCATTTCAAAGAATGTTGATTTGATATTAAAGGAAACGGCCAGCAAATTAAAAAGCCCTTTGAGTCAAGCTGATGTAGCCATCCTCAAATCCAACATGAAAAGAATCAAATCGCACACAGAATATGCACCACGTTGGGTAATCCTGATGATTTCACTTTCCCTGGGATTGGGAACCATGATCGGATGGAAAAAGATTGTCGTCACCATTGGTGAAAAGATCGGGAAAACCCACCTCACCTATGCCCAGGGCGCAACAGCGCAGCTTATTGCTGCTGGGACCATTACGGCTTCCTCATTATTCGGCCTGCCGGTAAGTACCACCCACGTTCTCTCTTCAGCAGTTGCCGGGACGATGTTTGCCGGAAAAGGAAGGCAAAACCTACGTATGAATACAGTTAAGAACATTCTGGCTGCCTGGATTTTCACATTACCGGTTACGATCGTTCTGGCCGGCGGACTATTTTTACTTTTCCGATTAGTGCTCTAGCCTGTTCTCCATTCTCCATTCTCCATTTTCCGCCCTCCGCCCTCTGCCCTCTGTCCTCTGCTCTCTTCCCTCTGCCCTCTGCTCTCTTCCCTCTGTCCTCTGCTCTCTTCCCTCTGTCCTCTTCCCTCTTCCCTCTGCCCTCTGCCCTCTGCCCTCTGCCCTCCGTTCCCCATTCTCCATCTTCCTCTTTCCTTGTTAATTTAACAATTTGTTAACATTAAGATAATATTGGGTTAACATAGCCTGAAATCAATCCTTTTATTTTTACCTAACCAATTTACTAGCTTATGTTTGGACTTGATACTGTCTACAGTATTTTTCTTATTTTATGCCTCCTTGCCGCCTGTTCATTCGAATTTATCAATGGCTTTCACGATACAGCCAATGCTGTAGCAACTGTAATTTATACACATTCATTAAAGCCCACGATCGCGGTAATATGGTCAGGCTTCTGGAATTTTGTTGGTGTGAATGTTGGAGGAATAGTTGTTGCCATTGGCATCATAAACCTTCTTCCTTTAGACGTTATCCTCGACCAGAACCTTGCACATAATGTTGCAATGGTTTTTTCGCTGATCCTGACTGCAATCATCTGGAACCTCTCTACATGGTACATTGGTATTCCCTGTTCAAGCTCACATACGCTGATCGGTTCCATTTTCGGAGTGGGATTAGCTTTTATTCTTCTTCCCGGAAACCATGAAGTTGCATTAAATTGGGCTAAAGTTACAGAGGTGGGACTTTCATTGCTCATATCTCCGGTTTTTGGTTTTGGATTAGCATTATTATTTATGTTACTTCTGCGAAAACTCATAAAAAACAAGGATATTTTTAAAGAGCCCCAGGGGAAAAAACCGCCTCCTCTTTGGATCCGTAGTATTCTGGTTCTTACCTGCACCAGCGTCAGTTATGCTCATGGCTCGAATGATGGCCAGAAAGGTGTGGGGTTGATCATGCTCATACTGATCGCTTTTGCACCTGCATTTTTTGCCATTGACAGGAATCAGCCTGCTCAAAAACTCTTTATGGATGCTAAAAGGATTGATTGGACACTTCAAAAAATGGATACCCTTGCCCTGACTGAAACAGGAAGAACAGATTACCATCTTGTCCGTACGAATTTACTATATATTACCAGCAAGTTACGAGGAAAAACTAAAATAAGTGAACTTAATAAGAATGAAAATTTCAACATCCGTAAATCGATCTTTCTTATATCGAAGAATATTAATTTGATCCAGAAAGAATCTTCAAATAAAACAAAAGCATATTTAACACCGGCGGATATTGCCATTCTGAAATCAAATCTGAAAAAAATAAAGACCCATACTGAATACGCTCCCCGTTGGGTTATTCTCATGGTATCGTTATCCCTTGGATTTGGTACCATGATCGGGTGGAAAAGAATTGTTGTGACCATTGGTGAAAAAATAGGGAAAACACATCTGACCTATGCCCAGGGAGCAAGTGCAGAACTCATTGCAGCCAGTACAATCGGTGTATCTACCTGGCTCGGATTACCGGTGAGTACAACGCATGTGCTCTCTTCCGGTGTAGCAGGTGCCATGGTTGCAGGTGAAGGACGACAGAACCTTCAGATGAATACAATAAAAAATATTCTTGCAGCCTGGGTTTTTACACTACCGGTAACTATCTTACTTTCAGGTGGTCTCTTTTTATTGTTCCGTTTAGTGCTGTGATGTAATTTTTAATAATAATTAGAGTTAACTTTAAGAACTGAATCAAAAAATGGCGACAGAAGAAAATAGCAGCAATTTATCCTTTCCAGAAACGATTGTCCTTTTGGCGCTCAATGATAAAGGATGGTTTGGGAATTCCGAGCAAAGGATAAAATTCGGACTTGCCGGGGCTCTTTTATTTGAACTGGAAAAAAAAAGAGAAATCGAAATCACAGGCGACCAGATTCGAATTACGCACAATAAGGAGTCAGGGGATAGAGTGATGGACTCAGCGCTTGAAGTTTTACGAAAATCTAAAAAGAAGCCCAATCTGAAAAAAGCAATCCAACGGATAGTTTATAAAAGTGGATTGAAATGGAGGGTTTTACTGAAGAATCTCATTAAAAAGAACATTCTGAAAAAGGAAGAGTACCATTTGTTTGGGATCTTTCACCAGGATAAATATCCTATTGTTAATATTGAACTAAAAAAGCGGATACTGGGAGAATTGTATTCGAAACTTATGGGTGAACCTGAATTGTCAGATGAAGAATTGATGTTACTTTCCATTATGAGAACCTGTAAAATGATTGATAAGAACTTCCTTCTCCAGGAATATTTCCTTAAAGTTCGTTTAAAGATTAGGGAAATCACCGAATTCAAAGAGCCATTGCCTGAAAACAAACGTAAGATCAAAGAAATACAAGAGGCCATTCGCCGTTCCATCCTCGCTTCCAATGTTAATCTTCATATTTAATTTCCACCCTCCATTCTCCATTTTCCATTCTCCATTTTCCATCCTCCATCCTCCATCCTCCAGCCTTCCTTCACAATTTATTAACACAAAGGTAACGCACCGTTAACACCGGTCTGTATTATACGGTATAATTTTGCCGCAAACCTAATCAATAACCTATGAAAAGAGAATGTACTAAAGAACCCATTTCGCAGGAGGATAATTCCGTGCGTCATTCCGGTCTGATTAACACAAATTATTTCCGGATGAAAACGAAAAAAGTTACGCTGTTCGCGTTAACATTGGGATTACTTGTTCCAATGATGCTGGCAAAACCGGTCTTGGCCCAAACAACTCCAACGGATACTCTACCACAGCAGGTAAATACCCTGAGAGACCGGATTAACGGATTTGAGGACAGGCTCGCAACAGCTGAAGGTGATCTTTCAAAATTAACGAAAATCAAGCTATCAGGTTACATCCAGGCTCAATATTTTAATTATGAACAATCCTCAAATTACCCGTATAATAATTTTATGATCCGCAGGGCAAGGATAAAAGTTACTTATGAAGCTACTAATGGAGTTGCTTTTGTATTAGAACCCGATTTTCAACCAGGTAACTTCAGTATTAAAAACGCTTATGCTCAGATAAATGAGCCTTGGTTAAAAACCTTTTCTTTATGGGCTGGAAAATTTGATCGTCCCGATTATGAAGTCGAATACTCATCCAGTAACCTCGAGTGTCTTGAACGTTCGAAAGTGATCACGACCTTATACCCGGATGAAAAAGCTATCGGTTTTAAACTCGAAGTGATGCCCCCAAAAACGCATCTTAAAGTTCAACTTGCCCTTCTGAATGGAAACGAAGGTTATACTTATACAGATGGGAATAAAAACCCTTATGATCCCAATGGTGTTTCACCTGTTAATACGATCAATGCTGCCCAGAATAACGTCGACTTTGATGGTTTCAAAGATTTAATGCTACGCGCAACCTACGCATTCAAACTAGGCAGTTTTGGCGGTCTTAACATAGGCGCACACGGGTACTATGGCAAAGTTAAAGCTAATGCATATGATCTTTTGAATTCAGATTATACCTATAACAAAGCAATATCCAATCCTGGAACTTCTATTCGCAGAAACTGGGCGGGTGTTGAAGCACAACTCTACATGGATGTTCTCGGAGGTCTTACACTTAAAGGAGAATATATTTTTGGTATCAACGGTGCTCCGGGATATTATACTACACAAGCTAATCCACCAACTGTGACCACGAACAGCATGAGTCATGATACTTTGTTTCAGGTTCAGAAAACCACTACTACCATTTCAAAAGTTCCTGCAATTGAACGCAATTTCATGGGCTATTATGTCTATTTGATAAAAAATGTTGGGAAACGGAACCAGTTTGCAGTTCGTTATGATTATTATAATCCCAATACTAAAATAAATAACGACTCGATTGGGTACAAGCGTTATTCAAAATCCGTCAGCGGAACACCCACTAACAAGTGGACCTATTCATCGGGTACAAATATGGTCGTGGCGACGAATGCACAAACTGTTACAAATACGACCAATGCGTTAAGTACCATTAACAGTACAAATGATCTTGCTCTTGGTACATGGACTTTTGCCTGGACCTATTTCTTTAGTAACAACATAAAGATTCAATTGGCCTATTCTATTCCTATTAATGAAACGGTTCCCGCGGCTACGGGTGTAACATATAATACCAATGGGGTCGTAACAGGTAACAAGACAGGGGTTATAAAGGGTTATACAGTAAACGGTGTATCTGGATTTTATGACTATAATAATGTGATCAAACAGAATTTTCTAACACTTAGAATCCAGGCTAAATTCTAATAAATCAACTGATAGTTTAAATTAAAAAAACAGTAAATCATGAAAAGATCAAAAACAATAAAAACGATAGCCGGTGTTATCCTTATGGCGGTCATCACCTTCGCCTTCATGCCGGCGCCAAAAAAAATAACCATTAAAGGGTCGGATACCATGGTGCTCATTGCACAAAGATGGGCAGAAGTCTATATGAAATCGCATCCTGAAGTTGCTCTTCAGGTAACCGGTGGGGGATCAGGGACCGGAATCTCTGCCCTGATCAATGGGGCAACAGACATCTGTAATGCAAGTAGGCCGATGAAACAGAGCGAAATGGATCAGCTAAAAGAACGTTATGGGTCGCTGGGTATAGAGATCCGTTGTGCAAAGGACGGGATCACAGTGTACTTAAATGAATCAAACCCTGTAAAAGAACTTAGTGTGAAACAGTTGAGCGGAATTTATACAGGAAAGATCAAGAACTGGAAAGAAGTTGGCGGACCAGATGCAGAAATCAAATTGTATGGTCGTGAAAATAGTTCAGGAACTTACGTTTTCTTCCAGGAAAATGTCGTAAAAGGCGATTATGCAACAAGTTGCCAAACTCTACCTGGGACTGCAGCAGTTGTCAATGCAGTGAAAAATGATAAATATGGCATTGGTTATGGAGGAGCAGCTTATTCAAAAGGTATAAAGCAATGCATGGTGAAAAAAGATGATAAATCGCAGGCTTATGCACCCAGTGCTGAAACCATAAAGAATGGAACATACCCCATTAGCAGATACTTGTATATGTACCTCAGGAATAGACCCACTGGAGAATTAAAAAACTACATCGACTGGATACTTGGTCCGGAAGGCCAAAAACTTGTGGTCGAACAGGGCTATTTTCCGGTTAAGTAGTAGTTAGTAAATGGTTCCGGAGCAGCGCTGAATGCGCTGCTTTTGGATTTTTTTAAAGACAAAGGAATGAAGACTGAAGAATCCCGGTCATTGGAAGAAAATCCCGGGCAGACGGAAAAGCAGGAAAGTATTTCTACGAGTCATACCGGAAAGTTTGTTTTCAGCAATGAGAGCCTGAAAAAACAGATGAGACCCTCGGAATTCTTTGCCGAGAAGATCATCACCGGTGTGGCATTTCTTTCTATAGCCATAATAATCCTTATTTTTTTATTCGTCTTTAAAGAAACCCTTCCGATATTTTCTGGAAAAGCATTAAGAAAGACTGAGATATCTTCGACAAAACAAGAAACCTACGGTTCTTCAGGACAGGGCCAGAATGCTAATAAACAGGAAGTATATGGCAGCAGCGATTCAGTGACGCCGGCAGAAAAACAGAAGGTATATGGGGCAACAGCCGACTCGACGCAGGATACTACAGCTTCCGCTACCGCAGGGGGATTATCTTACAAAGAAGATGATTCCGGAGAAGGAAATAGGGTGTCATTGAAAGGCCTTGCCGGAAAGATATGGATGCCTGTATCCGACAGACCGAGATATGGATTGCTGCCATTGATAGTGGGCACTTTTAAAATAACGATCATTGCGATTTTGTTTGCCGGTCCATTGGCAATTCTTGCTGCATTATTTTCAGCTGCATTTGCTCCCCGATGGATGCGTGAAATTATTAAACCGGCAATCGAAATTCTTGCCGGGTTTCCTTCGGTAGTCATCGGTTTTTTTGCACTGATCGTTATGGCAACCTTTTTTCAACACCTTTTCGGATATGAAACCAGGCTCAATGCGTTTGTCGGAGGAGTCGCGATGGCACTTGCAGCAATTCCGATCATTTTCACTGTAGCAGAGGATGTAATGACAGCGGTTCCGTCAACTTACAAAGAAGCCAGCCTGGCTTTGGGCGCCTCAAAATGGCAGACTGCTTTTTTTGTCACCTTACCTGCAGCCGCTCCCGGTATCTTTGCGGCTGTTTTATTGGGCATCGGGAGAATATTCGGAGAAACCATGATCGTGCTGATGGCGACAGGGAATGCGGCATTGATGTCAATGAATCCATTTGATTCGGTACGAACATTATCGGCCACGATTGGAGCAGAAATGGCAGAAGTCGTTTTTGGGGATACCCATTACAACGTTTTATTTTTGATCGGCACTTTATTGTTCGTTTTCACATTTACCTTGAATGCGACTGCTGAATTTTATGTTAAAGGAAGATTAATGACCCGGTTACAAGGAAAAAAATGAAAAAACTGGATAAATTAACGGGTGGAATTATGATGGGGGCTACCGGGTTATCGGTGATTCTTATCATAGCAGTTATCATTACAATGCTGGTGATAATTATTGTTGGCGGAAAAGATCAGATATCCTGGAAATTCCTGACTACATTCCCACAGGAAGGGATGACAAAAGGAGGTATTTTCCCGGCAATATATGGCACAGCGCTGATGGTGATCATCATGTCCTTCGCAGCCGTTCCTTTTGGGGTTATTACTGCGCTCTACCTTACTGAATATGCAAAAGAGAATTCATGGATTGCTAAAGGGGTTCAGTTTGCAGTAAGGACACTTTCAATGGTGCCTTCAATCATTTTTGGCCTGTTCGGACTTGGTTTCTTCATTAAGTTTGTCGGGGGAGGAATGGATAAAGCATTTTTCGGAGGGCAACTAACCTGGGCACAACCCAATATTCTTTGGGCCAGTCTGACGATGGCACTCTTAACATTACCGGTCGTAATAGTTTCTGTGGAAGAATCGATTCATTCGGTTCCAAGGGATCTGAGGGAGGCCAGCCTGGCGCTTGGCGCGACAAAATGGCAAACTATCCGAAAAATAGTTCTGCCGGGTGCAAGATCAGGTATCCTCACCGGTACTATACTTGCAGTGTCAAGAGGGGCAGGCGAGGTTGCGCCTATCCTGTTCACCGGAGCTGCCTACTATCTCGCAACTTTACCGCATTCCCTCAGCGACCAGTTCATGTCGCTGGGTTATCATATTTACATTATGTCAACCCAATCGGTTAATGTCGATCAAACGTTGCCGATTCAGTTTGCTACCACGCTCGTATTGCTCCTGCTGACCTTTACCCTGAATTTTGTTGCTGTCCTCATCAGGTCAAGGATAAGAAGAGCTCATTAAGAATAATGATAAGGCACTAAGAATACAATGAAAGAAGCAAAGATAAAAACGCGAAACCTGATGCTCTATTACGGAACCAAAATGGCTTTGAATACTATCTCCATGGACATTCCTGAAAAACAAGTGACTGCCCTGATAGGACCATCCGGTTGCGGGAAATCGACCTACCTGAGAACACTTAACCGAAT
>Ga0224559_1000990_pt1 | contig 16475 bp, 12 predicted proteins | sample 714S33034metaG_FD_180676 | JGI IMG/M metagenome (GOLD analysis project Ga0224559, IMG submission 180676) | Peat soil microbial communities from Stordalen Mire, Sweden - 717 S3 30-34 | ecosystem: Environmental > Terrestrial > Soil > Wetlands > Peat | place: Sweden: Norrbotten County, Stordalen... | reverse complement strand
CAGCGAGCGAAAAAATGCGGGTCGCTCCGGCGTCGATGGGAGCGGAGACGTGGGGCTGCGCCGGGCCGACGTCGAGGACGTCCTCAACCAGGTGGGCGCGCATGCCGGCAAAGAAGAAGCCGCGCAGGAATGGATTGACGCCAATCTGGCTGGGACGGGCAACTTCGGCGAGGAAGGCGACGATGCCGGCGCGAAGTTTGCGCAGGTCGCGGGGAAACTCATAGGCACGGGCCAGGTCCTTGAGTTCTCCGCCACGGGAGAGAATGTCGAGTCGAAACTCGGACAGGGCAAAGAGAAGCTGGTCGAATTTCGCGCCGATCAGGGCCGTGGCCTGCTCGGTATAGAGGCCGGTGCCGGAATGAAGTGAAGAAAGCAGGGAACCGATGGGGAGCTTGACTTCTTCTTCAGAGAGCCGGGCAGCGTACTCGGCAAAGGGAGTCACATTATCGAGCTTGGTGAAGAGAATATAGATGGGGAGCGAGATGCCGAGCGTTTGTGAAAGCTGGCGAAGTCGCTCATTGAGCATTTGAGCCAGTGCGCGAATCTGTTCGGTGGTGTTGGGCGCAAGGATGCGTTCGATGCTGACGCAGACGACGACGGAGCGAGCGGGAAGGCGGCTATCGGAGGAGAAGACGGAGCCGAGCCGTGCGGGGATGGTGGCTTTGACGAGCCTGGTCCATAGCCCGGGCTGGCGCAACAGCGCACCGCCGGCTTCGGCGACGATGTAATTGCCCGCCAACCAGATATTCGCCAGTTGGGTGGGAACGATCATGCCGTCCTGAAAGACGTTTCCAGCCAGCAACTCGGGATCGAGGCCGGATTGGAGGACAGTCTGCGTCTTGGCGGAGTTTTCATCGCCTATCACGTAGATCAGCGGCATTGACGCCAGGGATTTTACGCCGGCCCGGCCAGCTTGCTTGATCCTCGCATTGGTATCGCGGAGCAGGGCGTTGAGATTGATTGCGTCGGGCGAGTCCGGTCCGGCGGCACCTTCGGCGGCTTTGCTCTGCTTGTCGAGGTACCAGACGATGAAGGCGGTGGTCAGAGCGCCCAGCAGGCCGAGAATCACGCAAAACAGGACGAGCTTTGTGCCTTCGAAGTGGAGGGCAAATCCGCCCCATATCACCAGCGCGAGATAGACGAGAAAGATGAGTGTTCCAATCAGAATCCGCTTCACAGGGACACCTCCGGAAGGCTGGACGCCGGGCACAATGGACTTTCCGCAGTGGCCACGATCGATTGCCTGATGCTGTTGGAGGCCGTTGGCATGGATTGTCCAAGGAGCAGCACATAGCCGAGGTAGGCGATAAGGGTAAAGACTGCGAGAACGAGCGCGGTCACTGTGAGGCCGCGCACCCAGGAGTCGGCTTTGCGGCGGGGCGGGGCAGCCGGAGTTTCCATGGGGCGGAAGAGCGCATAGGAGCCTCGAATGCGGGTGATCTTCTCACGGATGCGGTGCAGGATGGAGTGGATCTCGGAGGCGTCTCCGAATGCGAATCGGCCGCGGTAGCCGAGCAAGAGGCACAGAGCATGAAGCTCGAGCACATCGGCAACTTCAGGCGATTCGGGGCGATTGAGCAGTTCGGTCAGGTTGCGAAAGAACAATTCGCCCGCAACGTGTCCTCCGAACATTTCTTCCTGGAGCGGACGCCGGGCCCAGTCGGCGAAGGTGGGGTCTTTGGAATTCAGGACGCTTTCGTCGAGGAATCCGATCATTGCGTAGATCGCCATCTTGGAGGCTTCATCGCTGTAACCCATGGCGGAGGCATCCTTGACGGCTGCCGAGATCATTCTGCGCAAGGTGGCGCGAAATGAGTCGGCATTTTCAACGCGCTGAACAAAAAACCGGGTACGAAGGACGACGGTAAAAACTTCCTGGAAGGCCAATGCCAGATCGTTGGTCTTCTCTTGGGGAGCAGAAGCGGGAGAAGAAGTCATGCGGAGGTCTCCGTGATGATGGTGAGTTCAAAGGTTGCGTCTCCCAGATCGCCGGGCACATAAACGCCGACTTTCCTGGTCTGAAGTATGTGCTGCCAGCATGCGCCGCTGAGGGAAATAGAGAAGTAGTGCATGTCCGCGTGAGCATGAAGAGCGCCGGGGGGGACGGGCAGGTGCAGAAGCTCCATGCCGGGCAGGGCGCGCTGAACCAGTTTTGCAACACCCTCGGCGGAGCAGACTTTGACGAGCTTCGGTGTCTGGCGGAGGATCAGCGAGTCGGTGATCGAAGCGCGGACACCGAAGATCCAGCGGGAACGGCGGAGGCAACGCTCGTCCGTCACATCGGCCGCATAGACGTACTTGTCTGCCTTGTGGAACTGTAGAGTGACGGCGTTGGATGGGGCCACGACTTCGAGGTAACGGCGGATCAGCGAATCCAGGCCCTTGAACGTGAAGGCCAGATCGCGGTGCACATACTTCGGGAGTTCGTCGCGCGAGGCTTCGAGGGCAAAAGTGCTGAGGGCGCCGGCGAGACGAACGAGATCGCGATAGACTTCCTCGGGGTGACTGCGGCGGTCCTGAAGATGGTGGCGCAACGCGGGGAGCGCCGAGCAGAGCGAGTGAAGGAACCAGTAGTTGGATACATCGAGAGCGGAGGTGCCAAGTTCGAAACGGCCGGAGCTTAGCCTCAAGGCGCGCGTGGACTCGATCTTCTCTTCGATGGCCTGCGCCAGCCGGTGGAGCAGCAGGACCAGGCCTTCGCTGGCACCAATGCGCAGGCAGGGCGGAATGAATTCGGGATCGCCGGTGAACCCTCCGGCGCCGTCGCGAAGGATGCGGGCAACCGGGAAAGAGATTGTTCCGGCGGACAGTTGAGCCTGGCTCAAGAGCACGAGATTCTTGCGGGCAAAGGAGACGTTGAACTCGCCCAGGCCAATGGAATCGTCTCTGAGCGTGCGCTCGACGGCGCTGTAGCGCGTGCCTGCGCCTGCAGCGAGATTGCAGTCGAGGCCCTGGTCCTGGCGGGGCGGAATGGCCAGGTAAAGAACGATTTCACTGTCAGTGGAAGAGAAAAGATCCTTCAACTGGGCGGGCTCGGGCGCCGAGTCGCAGTCGGGCAGATCGAAGATGAGGCCGTCGGGCAGAATGCCGGACGCAAAGGTCAGGATGGCGAGACCGTTGCGCAGGGCTTCGGAATCCAGGGAGAAGTGGAGAAATCCCCAAGGCTCCTGGCGGAGATTGGAATTGAGAAACCACAGCGTGTCTTCGAAATAGCGGCTCTGCGTCTGGAAATGATGCGGACCGAGATGCATTCCTTCCGACCAGACGACCCGCGACAGGAATTTCATAATGGGGAACCACCAAGGGCGACTGTTAAGGATCAGGTTCAATTCCGGATCAATGCAAAAGGGAATGCTCGCTACAGCAGTTTGAAACCTGGCCGAAAGAGCAAGACGCCATATCGGAAGGACCGGAAAGAACTTCGAGGAGCTTATTCGACCGATATGGCAGGGCGCAACCGGATTATACTCAAAATCTTTTTGGGGAAATAGGTAAATCGGGAGCAACGAATGATTTATGCTACCCGCAACGCAGCGGAGGCCTTCCCTTATGGACAAACCGACAGATTCCCGTGGACCGAACGATATTCCCGGGCCGGATGACTTCGGCTCAGATCAGGATTTCGGAGCGACCGGTGTTTTCAAGGCAGTGGATCCAGCATCGGAGCCGTCCGATGCGAAGACGGCGCCGGCGGCAAGTCAGGGAGCAGGGACCGGCGCGCCAGGAAATCGGCCGGCCGATCCGTTCAACCCGCCAACGTTCATGGGATCGAGGCCTCTTGCGGAGCCCGTGGTACACAAGGTGGTGCTTGGCGGCGAGGCGGAGAGTTCGCCGGAGTTGCTGGACCGGATTCGGATGGCGTCCCAAGAAAGGGCTCCCACGGTTGAGAAACCGGCAGCCGCTCCTCCCTCTGGCGGAAAACCGGGGGGAGGCTTCACAGAGTTGCTGCGAACCCTGGATGTCGAGACGCCCTCGGCAACTGCTGCCGCAAAGGGCACGCCTCCGCCTGAAGCGCGGCCCGCGGCTCAGGATTCGGGATTCACATCGTTGCTGCGCACACTGGGCGCTCAGGAACCGGCGGCGACTGGGCCGGCACAGCCAACAAGGGTTGGGCAGCCAGTTCCGGCGTTCACTCCGGAAGAGCCGAGGAGGGTGCCGCCGGCTTCAGGTTCGGTTTCAGGCCCAGCCCCAGGTGCAGGTGGATTTACAGAATTGTTGCGCGCCGCACCTGACGTGGACCCGATGATGACCTACCCCCTGGGTTCACGTCGGGCAACGGTTTCGCCCCCCGCGGAGAACAAGCCGGGAACATTTACGCAGCTATTCGGGAGTTTAGGCGGTGCGGAGACGACGCCATCGGCTCCGCCGCCGGTGGAAAGGGCTGACTCTCCGGGCGGGAGCGCGGGTTCATTCACTCGGATGCTTTCGCTTGAACCGCAAGCTGCTCCTGCCGAGTTGCCGAGATTTGAAGAGAGCAAGCCAGTTGCGGATCGGCTGAACTATGGACTTACGCCTGAATCGGGACGGCCGGCCGCGGCGAGCAGCTCGCCATTTTCTCCGCAGCCGTTTTCGGAGCCGGAACCGGCTCCAGTCGTTCCGCAAGCGAGCGGGGTCGGCATTACGCGGCTGATTCAGATGTTGGATGAGCCTTCAAAAGCGCCGCCGCCGCAGTCAGAAGCGCCGCCTGCTAGGCCAGCACCGGGGCCTGGGCCGGGCGTCTGGACGCAGACCTTCGCATCTCTCTCCTCGCCGGGCGATCCACCCGCGCCGGCGGCAAAGGCTCCGGATTGGGCTACGCCGCAGGCGCCGCCGACAACAGCAGCCGCATACCCACCTCCGCCCGCGGCACATCCAGCGCCCAGCTTCACTGAGCCTGCGATGAGCGCACCACCGGCGGCTTCGGGTCCGAGCGAGTTTACGCGGATTCTCGATGCATCGCGGATACGCGAGCTGGCCATGAGGGGAGGGCAGGCCGCGGCTGCGGGGGGTGCTGCCCCGGCGACCCCGCCGCCGGTTGCGTCTTTTCCTTCTGCGTCGATTCCGAGTTATCCGGTTCCTGTATCGCCGCCGGCGGTCGGCATGCAAGGGGGTGGCGCGATGGCTCGTCCGGTCGTATACCCGCCATCGGTTCCGCAGGCGCCCGGGATGTATGCTCCGACGCCACAGGTTCCGCAAGCGCCGGGGATGTACGTTCCAGCGCCGCCGATGCCTTCAACTCCGCCCGCTCCACCGCCGAAGCCGGCTCAGCCAGCGGCAGGAGGATTGCAGCAGTTGGTGCCTATCTTGCTGGTCGTGGTGATCGTTTTGCTGATCGTGCTGATCGTGACGGTTATCTTCATGATGAAGCATTAAAGCATTTCTTGCAGTGGTGTAGAGCAGATTCGCGCGGGTGACGACGGTGGAAGCGTGGGCATTCAGGCCCGGGGCTGAAGCCCGCTTGCTCCACCTGTCTCATTCAGGGGCCTGAAGGCCCCTGCTCCCTCCGCTTGATCCACCCCTCTACGCAAATAGGAGAATTGCTTTAGACCGGGCGCTTTATGCCGGAGCTATGCGGAGATAACTGCTCCCGGCTTTATGCTGGTTCCGGGAGCAGGATGATTAGTTCCATTTGCGGGTTGAGGATTTCAGAAGGTGCGTACACCGCGAAGTTCCGGGCGCGCTGAACCGATTCCCAGACTGGCCCACCCTGCTCGATGGCGAAATACTGATGGCGCAGCTTGACCGGGATCGACCGCGGGGGCGTGGGAACGTGCTGCAGACGCAATCCCGGCAGGGCGTTGCGGATCAGGGTTTCGAGTTGAGTGGCGGAGCAGGCTTTGAGCAACTGCGGGGAACGGTCGATCAGGTCCGCATCGCGGATGTCAGCCGAAATGGCGAGATAGAAACGAGAACCCTGGAAGTAAGAGTCCTTGTCGATCGATGTTGCGTAAATAGTATCCCTGACCAGTTTGAGCGGAAGCGAGACGAAGTTGCTGGGGACGACCGTTTCGAGCATGACGCGGATTAGGCGGTCGAGTTCGCCGAAACATGCGCCGAGCTGCTCGTGGTTGTAGGCAGGGAGGTCGCGGGGGGCAATTTTGCCGGAGAAGGCGGTCAGCGCTCCGGCCATGTCGGAAAGTTCACTGAAGAGCATTTCGGGCTGAATATTTGTCGATTCGAGGAAGTGGCGTAGCACGGGGAGATGGCTGTTGATGGTATAGAGGAGCCAGAAATTGGCTACGTCGGAGGCTGAGAAGTCGGCCAGCGACTGATTCTTCTGGCGGCGGGTGCCGGAAAGCTGGCTGCTGCGCGCAACCAGCAGCTCGACCATGTTGCTCAGGATGCGCTTCAGAGCGGGGTGGGCGTGGATGTCGATGAGGGGCGGAATATAAGTGGGATCGACCTGATAGATGCCGGTCTCCGAGCGCAGGATGCGCATGAAACCGAGCAGGACCGAACCCTCTCGGTTCTCGCCGTCGGCGAGGATTTGAAGGTTCTTTCGGGCTACCTGGACGGGCTTCTCGCCGCTGCCGGTATTCTCATCGCGGACCATCTGCAGTTGAGAGAGGAATCGGGTGCTGACCCGGCCGCGGTCTACGGAAACGTTCATGCCCCCTTGCAGATACTCCGGCACGGCAAGGTAAAAGGTGCAGCTTTGACGGCCATCGGAGAAGCATTCGTCGAGCACCCGCGCCGGCGGCGGATATTCCGAGGCGGGGATGTCCAGGGGAAGCGCATCGGGGAATATGCCGGAGGCTTGGGTGATAGTGAGCCGGCCTTCCGACAGGGCCTTAGTATCGATCTGAATCTCACGAAAGCCCCAGGACCGGGAGTACAGGGAGTCCAGGTAGAACCGGGCGCTGTCTTCAACGAATCGCTCCTGGGCCTGCAGGTGCTGGGGCGAGAGGAAGGTGCCTTTGGACCAGATGACGGGTTGTAGCTGTCTCATGTGCTGAGCAACCTCGGGTGAGATGTGATGTTACCGGTTTAGCCGGGACGGTGTCCAAAACGGAGGCTGCAAACCGTGGTTGATGAAGCAAAATCCACGATCATGGTCGCACAGGTGCATCCGAGACCGAAAAATATTTTTGCGCGACTTACTTGATCTCGGCGGGGTTTGGGTTAATATCGTGCTGTCGAAGATTCCTGTAGACACAGACCCCTTTCTTGTGGTTTCTTTGATTTTATTGAGTTGCCTGGCAGGTTTCCCCGTATCACAGGAGGATTATGGCAAGAGAGAGTTCGCAGCAGAAGCTGAGTCGCGTCCGGGCGCCCCGGGTGCAAATCACTTACGACGTAGAAGTTGGAAACGCGATCGAATTGAAGGAGCTGCCCTTTGTGATGGGTGTCCTGGGGGATTTGACGGGACAACCGGAGCAGCCGCTGGCAGCGCTGAAAGATCGCAAATTCGTTGAGATCAACCCCGATAACTTCGATAGCGTGCTGAAAGGCATGGCTCCCCATTTGCAGTACTCGGTGGAGAACAAGCTGAGCGACAAGGCGGGGCAGATTGGCGTGAATCTTCACTTTGAATCGTTCGAAGATTTTTCGCCGGCGAAAGTTGCCGAACAGGTAGGTCCGATCAAGGAGTTGCTCGATCTGCGGACGCGCCTTTCCAACCTGCGAGGAAGCTTGCAGGGCAACGACAAGCTCGACCAGGCGCTTTTCGACGCGGTATCAAAGACGGAAGAACTGAACAAGCTGAAGGCCGAGATGGGTAGCACGGCAGAGGGAGACAAGCATGAGTAGCCCAGCTAATCCTGTCGCGGCACAGACCGCTGAGACGCAGACGACTGAAGTATCGCTTCTGGACCAGATTGTAGCGCAGGGGCGCTTTGGCAAGGACACGCTTGCCCAGGAGCGCGGCAAGGACATGGTGAAGGAGTTCATCAACCAGGTTCTTGAAGGACACATGACGCTCACCCGCGATGCCGAGGCAACGATCGGCGCGCGCATCGCGGATATCGACCGGCTGATCTCGCTGCAACTGAACGAGGTCATCCATCACCCGTCGTTCCAGAAGCTGGAAGCCACCTGGACCGGAATCAGGTCCCTGGTGATCAACAGCGAAACCAGCGAGATGCTGAAGATCAAGCTGCTGAACGTCTCGAAAAGAGATCTCCTCAGGGACTTGCAGCGGGCACTGGAGTTCGACCAGAGTGCTTTCTTCAAGAAGGTGTACGAAGAGGAGTTCGGAGTCTTTGGCGGCTCTCCATTCGGTGCGCTTGTGGGCGACTATGAGTTCGGGCGCAGCGGCGAAGATATCGAATTGCTGGAGAAGGTGTCGCAGGTAGCTTCCGCGGCTCACGCGCCTTTCCTTTCGGCGGCCTCGCCGGAGATGATCAACCTGAGCGAGTTCGGCCAGATGCCGGGGATCCGCGATATCGGAAAGGTCTTCGACAGCACCGAGTATGCGCGGTGGAAGGGATTCCGGCAAACAGAGGACTCTCGTTATGTGGCTCTTACTTTGCCTCATGTCTTGATGCGCGAGCCATACGGCAAGGACACCAGGCAGATTGACGAGTTCGCATTCGAAGAGGGTGTCGACGGTAGGGATCATTCGAAGTATCTTTGGGGCAATGCCGCGTACTCCCTTGCTGGCCGGCTGACGAATTCCTTTGCGCGGTTCGGCTGGTGCGCATCGATTCGCGGCGTGGAGAACGGCGGCCTGGTGGAAGCACTGGCCACGCATAACTTCCGCACCGATGAAGGCGATGTGGCCTTGAAATGTCCCACTGAAGTTAGCATTACCGACCGCCGCGAGAAAGAGCTTGCCGACCAGGGTTTTGTTCCGCTGGTCCACTGCAAGGGTACGGACTATGCAGCTTTCTTCAGCGTGCAAACCTGCAATAAGCCCAAGCTCTACGACAAGCCGGAGGCCAATGCCAACGCGAGGCTCTCGGCACAGTTGCCGTACATGCTGGCCATGGCCCGTTTCGCGCACTATTTGAAGGCGATGATGCGGGACAAGCTGGGCAGCACGATGAGCCGTTCGCAGGCAGAGCTTTACCTGAATCAGTGGATCGCGAATTATGTGATCGCGGACGACAATGCGTCGCCGGCTGCCAAGTCAGAAAGGCCGTTGCGCGAGGCTCGTATTGAGGTCGTCGAAGTCGCCGGGAAGCCCGGTGCATTGCGCGCCGTAGCCTTCCTCCGTCCCCACTTCCAACTGGATGAACTCACAGTGTCCTTGAGGCTCGTAGCGGATTTGCCAGCACCCGCCGGCAAATAGATCGACTGCTTCCTGGCTCTCGAACCAAAAATCCTCCCCAACCGGCCCTTGATTAGGACCGAACACGAAAGGATACTTGCATGGCAGTTGATTTCTATTTGAAACTCGATGGCATTGAAGGTGAAGCCGTAGCCAAGGGCTTCGAAAATCAGATCCAACTTCTCTCCTTCAGCTGGGGTGGAACGCAGCGAACGTCAGTTGCCGGGACAGGCGGCTCCGGAGCCGGTAAGGTCGACCTCTCGGACCTCAGCATCATGAAGAACATGGATAAGGCAACTGCGCCGATCTTCAAAGCGCTGATCTCTGGAACGCACGTCAAAACGGGCACCTTGAGCGCAACAAAATCGGGTGCGGCTGGCAAGCCCTTCCTGAAACTTACTTTCGAGGAGTTGTTTGTTACTTCGCAGCAGGTTTCAGCGTCGAGCGAGATTCCGTCGGAGAGCGTCTCCTTCAGTTACAACAAGATCAAGGAAGAGTACTCGACGCAGAACGAGCAGGGAGTGCTGACAGCTACGGGGGCGGTTACCTACAATCTCAAGGAGAATGTGGTCAGCTAGCAGACAATGACGCCACTTGCGCTTTACCGCGAAGGCAAGCTGCGGGAAGCCGTCACGGCGCTTGGCGACGAGTTGAGATCCAATCCTCTCGACGTCAAGCGCCGTACGTTCCTGTTTGAGCTTCTTCTTTTTGCCGGCGAGTTTGACCGGGCGGAGAAGCAGTTGGATATTCTGGCGGGAGCGAATCCTGGGGCGGCCATGGGGCTCCTGCTTTATCGAAGTGCGCTGCACGCCGAGCGCACCCGGCAAGCCATGTTTGCCAACCATGAGTTGCCGGCTTCAAAACACGAAGCTACTCATGGCGGAGACTGCAACGGGACCGCGTTCGCCGAGTTCAGCGATGCGGATCCGCGCATCGGGCCGAACCTTGAAGTGTTCATTGCCGGCAGTTACACCTGGATTCCGATTCACTATCTGCGCCGGCTCGAGATAGAGGCTCCCGTCAACCTGCGCGATCTGGTTTGGGCGCGCGCGCGTGTGGAGACGAGCGCGGACTTCCGCCTGCAGGAACTTGGCGAAGTGCTGCTTCCCGTGCTTTGTCCGCTGTCGCCGCGTCATGCGGATGAAACCGTCCAGTTGGGCCGCGAATCGGCGTGGGAGCCAGATGAAGAGTATGGCGAAATCCCCTATGGCGCGAAGACGATGATCGTCGACGAAGCGGAGATTCCGCTGCTCGATATCCGCAGCGTGACCTGGTCCGCGCCTGAGAAGGAGTCTCAAGATGCCTCTGCGTGAGGATTTGCTTGCGCCGATTGCAGGAGAGAACCCATCGGGCGAAGACCTCTACTACGACAAGGTCTTCGCTCAAATCAAGGAAGCGCGCAAGGAAGACGCCGAAGATCTGCCGGAAGGCGCCTGGGAGGTTTCCCAGAAGAAGAAAGCCGACCATCGAGCAGTCATCAAAATGGCCGGCGAAGCGCTGGCCAAGAAGAGCAAGGATCTTCGGCTGGCATCCTGGCTTGTTGAGTCGCAGTTGCGGGTTGAAGGCCTCTCCATTTTGTCGCCTGGTATCGAGCTGCTGCGTTCGATCCAGGAGGCCTTCTGGCCCACATTCTATCCACCGATTGAAGAGGGCAACGATCTTGAGATGCGGATGCTCACGGTGGAAGGAGCGGCCGCGCTGATCGTTGCCGCCGTTCGCAAGGCGCCAATCACTAAGAGCGGCCTGAGCTTTGAAGACTACCTGCAATCTCGCGTCGTGGGCTATGAGAAGGACGCAACGACAGACGCAAAGAGGGAAGCGCGCCAGGATGCGATCACCCACAATAAGCTGACCGCCGAGGATCTCGACACGGCCTTTGCGGGGAGCCCGAAGAGCCTGTACGCGGAAGCGGAGGCGGCGCTTGCGGCATCGCTCGAAGCCGCGGAGCAACTGGATCAATTCCACCAGGAGAAATACGGAGACAACGCTCCGAATCTGCATAAGCTGCTGGATGGACTGGGAGAGGTTCATCGCCTGGTGGAATCGCTGCTGAACGAGCGGCGCAAGACGGACCCTGATCCGGTTCAAGTTTCTGAAGTGCCGCAGGCTCCCGCAGACGATCGACAGCCTGCTGAAAGCGGCGCGGATGGGACGCCGGCACGCCAAGCGGTCCGGCGCGCGCCGGCAACAGCGGGACAACTGGGCGGTATCGACGATGCTTACGCGTTGGTTGTGGAGAGCGCGGAATACCTATTCGGAATGGACCCGAAGTCTCCCGTACCGTATCTTGTGTGTTCCGGATTGCGGCTGGGCGAGACGCGGATGCAAGGACCGTCACCGCCGCCGGGCTTTGCCGTGGGGCCGGGGGCGGAGATAAGGCAATCGCTCCGATCGCTGGCCAACAAGGGGGAGTGGCACCAATTGCTGCGCGCGTCCCTGCCGATTCTTGCAAGCGAATGCGCCAGAACGTGGCTGGATTTGCATCGATACATCTGGCGCGCCGGACAGGAAACGGGAGCTGGTGCGATTTCGGACGCAGTGGTGGGAACGGTGAAGAGCCTTCTCGCCGTGCGGCCTGAACTTCGCTACTGGACGCTTGAAGACGATACCGGAACAGCGAACCCGGAGACCCAGCAGTGGCTGGATTCGACCGTTCTGCAATAGGAGATTTGCAGTGATTCCGGGAGGACGTGTTGGCCAGAACCAAGTCTGAAATCCTCGTTACGCAATCGCTGATCGACCGGCTCACGGATGTCGAGCAGTGGCCGGAAACACGTGCTGCATCGATCGCCATGTATCGGGATTCGCTCAAGCGGGATCTGGAGTGGCTGCTCAATACCCGGCAACCCGTGATAGCGGCGATGGAATCATTTCCCGCAACCGCCGCCTCGGTTCTAAACTACGGCCTGCCTGACATTCACAGCTTCGATGGCTCCGCCGGCAAGGAACGAAATCAGCTGACTGTTGCACTGGAGAAGTGCATTCGCTCGTTTGAGCCGCGGATCTCCCATCCTCGCGTCTTCCTGGCTCGTACAGATACGCTCAGCAGAAGCCTGAGATTTCATATTGAAGGGCAGGTCACTTACGAAAACATGGACGAAGAGATCAAATTCGACACTGTATTGGAACTGACCAGAGGCGAGTACGAGGTAAAGTAAGTTATGCGCGAGGAGATGCTGGAATACTATGAGCGCGAACTGACCTATCTACACCAGATGGGCAACGAGTTTGCGCGCAAGTATCCCAAGGTAGCCGGGCGGCTCTTGCTGGATCCGGACCGCACCGACGATCCTCACGTGGGCCGTCTTCTGGAGGGCTTCGCGTTTCTTGCCGCGCGGGTCCATCGCAGGATCGACGACGATTTTCCGGAGATATGCGAGGCACTTACCCGAGTTATTCATCCGGGCTATCTCCGGCCCACTCCGTCGATGACTATCGTGGAATTCCAGCCGGACCCGGCACAAGGAAAGAAGACAGCGGGGATGCGCATTCAGCGAGGGACGCAACTCGTGTCCAAGGCCACGGTCGATGGGCTGCCCTGCCGTTTTCAGACTGCGTACGACGTGGATCTCTGGCCCTTTTCGATTGCGGCAGCGGAGTGGCGCCAGCCGGAGCGGATGCAGCGTCCGCCACGGGCCTCCGTTGGAATCCAGGCGGCAGCCGCGGCCCGGTTGCGGCTTCGCTGTCTGAAGGATGTGGTGTTCACGGGGCTGCCGCTTTCACGTTTGCGCTTTCATCTGGCAGGCGATGCAAGTGTTGTCTATTCGCTTTACGAGCTTTTCTCGGAGAAGTGCATCGAGATACAGCTTCGCGATCCGAAGGATGAGAAGAGATTGATCAGCCTGGAACCACGGCGGATTCGCATGGTTGGGTTCGATGCCGAGGATTGCCTGCTGCCGTTTGTGCGGCGATCGATGGACGGTCACCGCCTTCTGCAGGAGTACTTCGCGCTGCCGGAAAAGTTTTTATTCTTCGATGTTGAAGGCCTGGAGCCATTGGCAGAAGCCGGATTCGGCGAGGAGGCCGAGATCGTCTTCCTCTTCTCCAGCTTCGAACGGGCGGAACGGCAGCAGGTTTTGGAGCTTGGAGTGAATGAGCGGACATTTCGACTCGGATGCTCGCCGGCGATCAATCTCTTTCCGCAGATGTCGGAGCCGATTCTTCTCAGCCAGACGCGCGATCACTATACCATCGTTCCGGATAATCGTCATTCGACAGTAATGGAGATCTTCAGCATTGAAGAGGTGACTGCAACCAATCCCCGATTGCGGGAATCGGTAGTGCTGGAGCCCATGCACGCTTACCGGCATCAGACGCGGAACCGTGACGGTCTTGCATTCTGGGCTGCAACTCGCCATTTGAATGAGTTCGGCGAACGCCAGCCGTCGACGATGACCATCTCGGTCGTCGATCTGACGGGGAATTTTACCGATCCCGAGGCCGACGTACTGATGGTGCGGACTCTTTGCAGCAATTTCGACTTGCCATCCCGCCTGCAGTTCGGGTTAGAAGCTGGGGACTTCGACGCCCCCGGTTACCCGGCAGCCAAGACTGTTACTGCGTTGCGCCGCCCATCGCCCAGCGTAGATCCACCTTCGGGGCAAGGACAGTTCTGGCGTCTCATCTCGCTGCTCTCGCTGAATTATCTCTCGCTCAACGAAGAGGGCCGCACCGCCACGCAAGAGATTCTCAGGCTGCATAACATGTCCGACTCGACGGCAAGCGAGAACCAGGTTGGATCGATATTGCGCATGAACTCCTCGCCCAATTTTGCTCTGGTCGACTCAGCGTACGGGCTGATTCCCGCGCGCGGCACGCAGGTGGAGATGGAGTTTGACGAACAGCAGTTCGCGGGCAGCGGATTGTATCTGTTTGCCGCGGTGCTCGATCGATTTCTTGCCAGTTACGCTTCAATGAATAGCTTCTCGCAACTTACCGCACGGAGCAGTCTGCGAAAGGAGGTGCTAGGGAAATGGCCGCCGCGAGCCGGGACTCAAGCTCTGCTCTAACCGGGCAGACAAGTGTGATCGATGAACGAATCGAGTTTCAGAATCTTCGCAAGATGCTGGACGACGAGCCGTTCCGCGTGCATTTCTTTCAGGCCGTCCGGATGCTGCAGAGGATGGAGAAGGAACTCAAGCCGGTAGGATACTTCGTCACGCCGCAGGGTGAGACGATCCGCTTTTCTGCACGGACTTCGCTTGGATTTCCGCCGAGTGAGATTTACCAATTGCAGCGGATGGAAAACGGCCAGATGAGCATGACGGTGGAGTTCATGGGTCTTTGTGCCGCAATCTCTGTCATGCCGGCTCCCTACACCGAATTTTTGCTCGAACGAATTCGGCAAAAGGATCATGCCATGGAAGATTTTCTCAATATCTTCAACCATCGCATGATTTCATTCTTCTACAGAGGCTGGGAGAAATACCGCTTCTTTATCGAGTACGAGAGAACCAGAGACGACCGGCTTTCAACCCGTTTGATGGACTTGCTGGGTCTTGGCACTGAAGGGCTGCGCGATCGGGGCGGAATTCCGGATGCGGCGTACTTGAACTATGCGGCGCTATTGGCGCGTCATGTGCGTACAGCAGCCTCGCTGCAGCAGATTCTCGAAGACTACTTTGGCGTGGATGTGCACATCCAGCAGTTTGCCGGTACCTGGCGGAAGCTGAGTTTGGAGAATCAAACTTGTTTCACCGGCCTTGGGGGGCCGAGCGAACGCCTGGGTGTTGGAGTTGTGGCCGGTGACGAAGTATGGGATCATCACGGGCGAATCCGCATTTCGCTGGGGCCGATGCGCTTCGAACAGTATCTGAAGTTTCTTCCGGGGCAGGAAGCCTATCACGAACTTGTGGCATGGTTGAAGTTTTACTCCAACGGGAGTTATGAAACAGAGGTTCAAGTGATTCTGGCACGCGAAGATGCGCCGTCGTGCGAGCTAGGGTCCGGCGGACAAAAGCGCCCGCAACTTGGGTTTGTAAGTTGGCTAAAGACAAGGCCGCTTAATCGCGATCCCGCAGATGCGACTTACCTGGTGCAATGAGAGACTCTCAATGAAAGAGGAGATGGAAGGTCATGAGCACAAACCTGAAAGCACTTATCGAGAAGCTGAACGAAACCACGCGGCGGGCGCTTGAAGCAGCCGCAGGCTTGTGCGTTTCGCGGACTCATTATGACATTGAGATCGAACACTATCTGTTGAAGGCGCTGGACGGCACCGACAACGATATTGCCGCGATCCTCAAGCACTACTCGATTGACCGCTCCAGGCTCACCAAGGAGTTGGAGCGCAGCCTCGACTCATTGAAGAGCGGCAATGCGCGTTCGCCCGCATTTAGCCCAGCCGTGGTCAAGATGCTCTCAGAAGCATGGACAGTTGCCAGTATCGATTTCAATGCCGGCAACATCCGCACAGGGTTCACACTGCTTGCGTTGTTGGGCCACGATGAATTGTCTCGGATGGTCAAGGATATCAGCAAGGAGATGCAGCTGATCAACGCGGACGACTTGCGCAGCAACTTCTACAGTGTTGTGGCAAGGTCAAAGGAAGCGCAAACGAGCTTGGCTGAAGCTGGCACTGGACAGCAAGAGAGCGCCGGAGGCGAAGACGACGGCGCGCCGCGTCCATCGAAGGGAAACACTCCGCACTTGGATCAATACACGGTGAACCTGACCGCGAATGCCAAGGCAGGCAAGATCGATCCGGTGCTGGGACGCGATCAGGAAGTTCGCCAGATGATTGACATTCTGATGCGGCGGCGCCAGAACAATCCAATTCTGACCGGAGAGGCCGGCGTGGGCAAGACGGCGGTAGTCGAGGGCTTTGCCAATCGCGTTGTAAGCGGCGACGTTCCGCCGGCTCTGCAGGGCATTCATATTCACAGCCTCGATCTGGCGCTGCTGCAGGCGGGCGCCGGAGTCAAGGGCGAGTTCGAGAACCGGCTGAAGGGCCTGATCAAGGAAGTGACGTCTTCAACGGAGAAGATCATCCTCTTCATCGATGAAGCGCACACCATGATTGGCGCGGGCGGACAGGCGGGGCAGAACGATGCAGCCAATTTGTTGAAGCCGGCGCTTGCCCGCGGCGAGTTGCGAACCATCGCCGCGACTACCTGGTCGGAGTACAAGAAGTACTTCGAGAAGGATCCCGCACTGGCAAGAAGATTTCAGGTTGTCAAGGTCGAAGAGCCGACTGAAGAGGTTGCCTGCACCATGCTGCGCGGCATTGTGGGCTCGCTCGAGAAACATCACAACCTGCGCATTCTCGACGAGGCAGTAACAGCGA
>Ga0224559_1000989_pt1 | contig 16496 bp, 29 predicted proteins | sample 714S33034metaG_FD_180676 | JGI IMG/M metagenome (GOLD analysis project Ga0224559, IMG submission 180676) | Peat soil microbial communities from Stordalen Mire, Sweden - 717 S3 30-34 | ecosystem: Environmental > Terrestrial > Soil > Wetlands > Peat | place: Sweden: Norrbotten County, Stordalen... | reverse complement strand
AAGTTTTTGGACACGAAAAACCGGCCAGAAGCCGATTTCGCTTCTAGCCGGTACTTGTTCTTGCCACAAGGCAAGGGGCACGCGCTATTTCTTGACTACTTCAGTTCTTAACGCTCTTGTTCCAGCGTCTTGTTCTGTTCGTCTTTATAAAAAGTAGAGCATATCTGACCATTTGTCAAGTCTTTTTTACGTTTCTGCGAACTTTTCTTCAAAAATCTTTTCTTCGCCACTTTTTAAGTTGAAATCCTTTAAGCGCAGGAATATAATCAAGTGGGAGAAACAATGAAACCGTATTATTCTCATAACGGAATAACAATCTGGAACTGTGATTGCAAAGAAGTCCTACCGACTCTTCCCAAGTGCGACCTGCTACTGACAGACCCACCGTACAAGCTGGTCGCGTCTGGGGGGGGAATAGGAGCTAAACGAGAATACCTATCCTCTATAGATGGTGAGCTTGACGACGGGTTCGATACGAGTATCCTAGCGCCATTCAAGAATTGGATGGTATTCTGTGCCAAACAACAACTCTTGGAAATTCTTTCCCTTGCATCTCAAAGGCGATGGATGCTCTTGACGTGGAATAAACCGAATCCTACGCCTCTGGTCAACGCGAACTACCTTCCCGACACAGAGTATATCGTCCATTCTTTCGAGGATTCAAGTTGTCTTTTTGGAGGATACGAATCACGTAGCAGATACATTGTTTGTCCAGCAGAGCAAAACGGATGGATGGGACATCCCACAGTAAAACCCCTCTCCGTTATGCTACGGCTAGTTTCAGTCGCAAGCGGAGAGGGGCAAACAATCCTCGATCCGTTTTGTGGAAGTGGTACGACACTGGTAGCAGCCAAGAAACTAGGACGAAAAGCAATCGGTATAGAAATCCGCGAAGATTATGCAGAACTCGCAGCTAAACGTCTTTCCCAAGAAGTATTCGATTTCGGTTAGACTAAAGTTCTTTGTCTCCAAGTTTAAGAATTGTCCGTATTTGACTGGTTTTAGTCTCAGGTATTTTTTCATTTTGCTCAATGTTGATCCCTTGGATATACCCTTTGTTATATAAAACAATGAGCTTACCGTCAGTATTGGTCGCTCTCAACAGTTCGTCTACTTCCGCAACCTGAGCTGGAAGTTCGATTGTTGCTTCTGTTCTCAGCACGTCACGTTGAATTTTGATTTTGATACCCATTATTATTATCTCCTTTTCACAAGCTATGATTCTTTTACGACCGTCCTGGGTGTTCCACCTGCTCCCCCTTTGGAGGCCAATTTTGGTGACGCCTGCCCCGAAGGTGGCCGTCCCCCCGCGTGCTGTCCTGCTGGTCCTTTGCCGCCTCCTTTACCGCCCTTACCACCCTGTTCTCCACCTTCCAATACAGACGGATCAATCCCCATTTCCTTCAACTTCATGAAAGCCTTAGCCTTAGCAATAATCGCCATGACCTGCAATTCTGTTTCCTCGTTGAAGTATTTTTCCTTTTCAGTCGATCCCGGTGAATCTCCCCAGTTCGCTATGTCGATTGTTTTCATCACAGTAGACCAACTTAAAGGCGCTCCGCTGCGCTTTAATTGCAGCATCATCATCTGACGCTGCATAGCCGTGATCCTGAGTAGCGTATTCGGAACAGTGACAAGACGAAGTTTGTTCGCAAAAAACTTCGCTCTGGTCAGACGGTCGTACATCGACTTCGTTGTAGGGAATTGACCACTTAATAATTCATCTGGCAGATGGCTAGGAACCATATCGTCAGGATTGTAGTCAAACATTTCCTTCGCTATGCTGTCCGGTCCTACATATTCAATAAGCCTTGCAGCGTCAAACCATTGAGGAATAAGAGTTTTCATCCTCTCTCCTACGCGCTTATTGGCTTTTTCTATCCTCATCGCAATTCCCTTAGCGATAGGACCGATAGATTCCAGCATTTTATCTGCTGTGTCGTTGGCGATATTCATTTTCATGTTGGAAAGGTTCCCAACATCATTCAATCCAAGCTGAGCTAACTCTTTATCACCCAAGTATTTAAGGTACGTTTCATTTATTTGTGTCACTCTCACTGAATCAGGTAACAGCGATTGGAATGTCTTTGTCGGCTCTCCACCTGCAAGTCCTAGCCTTACATCAGGTTCAAAAATATCAAAATGCTCAATCTTCGCTCCACCGTTGGTATCCAAATCATACCCCATTGGAGGATTCATTCCTGCCGTAAGAACCTGATCCATCAGCCTTTCGTGCTTCCTAATCGTGTTCTCAATTGACGCGACATCCCCTACTAATGACCGTCCTAGCGGTTCCCATGCCCAATCATCCACTGTATACTGAATGACTGGTATTTTGGAGTCCCAATCGAAGGAAGTACCGTCATACATCGGCCTGTCCAGTCCTGAAGACGTAATGATGAGCCGTAGGTTAGGGTAGATTCTACAATCTTCAGGCATCGCTGGACGACTGTATGGTTTTCCATCCCTCATCCCTCCAAAAATAGGCTGTCCCATAGACGGGACTTTATAGAACCAGGACGTTCCCGGATCACCCATCTGCATCTCTTTTCCCGTAGTGTTGATCCGTATGTCTCTAATAAATGTGTATCTTATCTCTGTGTACAGGTTTCCAAAACTCCGGCTCTGTACATCCCCAACCATTCCATAACGAAACGTAGCAGCAAAATCCTGCCGCTGTGCCTGAATTAAAGTTTTGTAATTATTTCTTCCAACTGTTTGAAGTTGGCCTTGGAATAGAGGAAATTTCGCACTCGCCTCTGCAATGGGCATATAATCATAAACCGTGCAAGCATAACAATCTTGAATATCGTTTGACCAAGCAGGTATCTGGACTGGAACTACATCTAATAGCCCTAGCGCATCAAATGTCATTTCTCTTGGTCCAAATCCGTACTCTGTCGGACGAACTTTAGGCCATAAATATCCAATGCCGCAAACTGTTGCGTACTGCAAAACTTTTAGGATTTGGTAGGGAAAATCTGACTCTAAATAAACACATTTGCTTACCTTTGTAAGCATCTCTGCCATTGCTTTATAGGCAGGTACGTCTGAGCTAAACCCCGCAATTTCACGTACTTCCGCAAGGGTTTCGCAGAATTTCCGAATGTTGTATTTTAACTGATTTGTGACTAGCGTACTTTTTGTTTTATCGTTAAAAACTCCATCAAACACACGCAGATTTCTGTTGAGATTCCTATAAGCCGAGGAGCCAGATAGATAACCCTCACCTTCTGAAATACACTCTTCAATCCAGCCGATCTTTTCACTCGCAGATGCCTCCCAGTTAGGCACCTGCCACCTTACGGTTTCAAGTTTAGAAGGCACACCGCATCGCTTTCCTCCCGGTACGTGTCGCATCCTTAGATACGGCTAAACGAATCGTAAAGGAAAAACATTCGTATGTCAAGAAAAAAATAAACGGCGATCCGAAGACCGCCGCCCTTTGGTCTTAAATCATTAGCACCTTTCGTTTACACTCATTGACGGACCCATCCAAAACTATCCCCTCGACGCCCCGCCATGCCACGCCTGCGTTACTACACCGTGCCCGAACCTACCGTCCTCATCGTTCCACAACTGTCCATCCTAAACTAACGCGACCTGCCGTTCATGTCCTAGACAAACCTTTGCGTTCCTCGTCACTCCTTACCTGCGTTTCCCCGCCTCGCCACTCCAATGCGAGCCTGACCGTACCTGCGATTCCAAACACAGCCATACTCAACACAACCGCCCATTCCAACCATACCTGCCGCACCAGAACCTACTCTCTCGCTTACTCAGCCAGAGCTTTACGAATTTCCTTGATTACCAACGACAACTCTTTCAACCGTGAATATCTTTCCTCAAAACGACGCATATCCTCCTGCGCGTCTGATAAAAGTTGTGCCTTGTACTGCCGATTGGAAAGAACTGCAACGGTTTCTCTGTACCCTCCACCATCATTTTCACGATCTGGAGTAAGGCTACAAAATACACGAAATGATTGATCTTTCCCATCCACTTCGATGTACTGAATTGTTGTGCGAATCAATTGTCTCGCTTGTTGTAGACGATACTGATTTGCCGCTTCTGTATCGTCCCATGTGAACCGAGTATGCAGCGGAGAATTTATGGGACGGGCTGATTCCACCACGTCTTCTGGTTTCAGCAGCCCGTCATTCTTCGCAGCGATTGTTCGGAGTTCTGAAATAATCGCTTCTGTTGCCATTATTTCGCCTCCTCAATCTTAAACAATCCCCAACCCATACCAGCAGAAGACTTGGAATCAGGACGACCCTCACATAGTCCTACCTGTTCTCCTACGCGCATAAGGAGATTCGTCACATCGGTAAGGCTGAAAATGTCAGCGTCGAAACGAATACGGAGAACTGCCTTCCATTCATCCCACATCGGACGAATACGAATGTCGCATACGCCTGTTGCGTTTCGGACAGCCATCTTCACTGGCCTTGGCTCGCCCTCAACAATACGAACAAGAGGTGTACCCTCATCGCGGTCAAAACCATCTGCTTCAATAAAAACACTTAGCTTTCCAAGTGTCATTTTGAAGTTTACAAGGCGGCAAGCCGAGATCATCGCATTGCGAAAAGCAGACGCAGGTAGACCGCACCATCCTTCGCGGCTGATATGCTTTGCGCCTTCGTATAGGCTATCGAAATCCTTGGATTCTCGCTTCGCGCCCTTCTTTGCTTGACTGCCAGCGCGTTGCCGAGCTTCCATCTCTTCCAATGCTTTTTGTGGGAACTTGTTGATGACTAGAGGGGCTACGCCATAGATGTGAAAAACTCCAATTTGAAACTTTGGAGGCTTGATTTGAACAACCATCTGCTGTTCACTGCTGTTCGTCTTCGCTTTCACGTGTTATTCCAATATGCCTTGAATTAGCGAGTGTCGGATTTGGTTTTACGCGGTCTGTCCCAGTAAGGTGATTTGCACTCAGCGCAGCGAAGTGGCTTGTCGCCATTTACGCTACTCCATTCGTGTCCACACCTACTGCAAATCCAGATCACTACCTTCTGTAATCGCTGTGGCATATTAAAAGTATACACCTCTGGTGCGCACTGTCAAGTAAAATCTGTCAAACGTCTACTGTTTTTTTGTATATCCCGTTTCAACTCAAAAGCTCTATTACCTGCTTGCGAAACTCCTCTTCCTTTTTGAAGTTCCTATGCACTTCCCCGTCTTCTAGATGGGAGTGTCCATAAAACTTGTACGAAAGATCGTCTATGTTTTTTCGCAGTTTCGCTATTTCGTTTCTTACTTGCTTGATTTCATACATCACATCTTCAGTATCCATTTCATCTCCCATCTACCGTCCTTGTTCAAAGGCTTCCGCGTGAAGGTACGATTCCCGCTCAAACGCGGTAGGGTCTTTCCTGTTCGCGTTGTTTTCCAATGCCCTTCGCATGAACTCCCGATTGATTGGATTCCTAGCGTTTGCGTATTTCGTCCTCATCTCTGATCTGATCTCGCTTGCAAACTCATTTTCAATCGCACCACGCTCGGCCTGTTGACGATTATGATCGACCCTCTCCTGACGCCTCTGAAGTTCCGAGTACCTCTCAGCCTCGTGAACATTATTGCAAACGATTTTCTCGTATCCTCTCGGCGCAGGACAATTCTCAGGCATCCCGCTCATTACTTTTCCAGAAGAGTCACGATAAAAAACAGGTTTCCTACCCAGTTGCGCCGCCCCTCGACTCCAAGACTTCGGCCTCAGATCATACGCCATATCCGACGCTCGATTGGAAATCCTCATCCATATATAGAGGATAGCGTTTTTGAATCCTGGTCCGCGCATAGGATAATCTCTTGAAGTCATCCAATCTATACCGCACCAGTGACTCACATCTTCGATTACGTCCTTGTTCTCTAGGAAATACGTTCCGTTGTATACAAACCACTTTCCATTTTGAAACCAGCAACATTCCATCCTACCGTCATGCCAAGCAATTACCTTTTGAGCGTCCTGCGCGGGTACACGCTTCTTGACATTCACCCACCGATTAGACGCCTTCAACGCACGATCCTGTTCCTTGCGCTCTTTCTTGAGAGCTTCCATCTCCGCTTTAAGGATAGAAATGCGATCTGAAATTATTGTAGATGCCGTACTCATTGACCGTCCTCCAGTTGAAGTATCTCCGATTGACCGCTTGTTATTTCCATAGTTTCTATAGCTGGAACTCTACGAATAGTTCCGTACCCTTCGCCGTTCTCCGCTCTCTTAAATCCTAAAAGACCGCCTCCAGTTCTCGGTGCTATACGCAGGTTCTTTTCCTTGTCCCTTGCGTACATATCTTCTGTCAAGAGTTCACCTGTCGCATCATCCTTACATTCTTCCCCGCGCTCCAATGCAAGTTTACCATACGGAGTCGTCATCAGGTGCATGAAATTATCACTGAATTTCATCTTGCTGATGACTTCCAACGTCGCCGCATGACGCTCTGGATACGTCATATCCGCTGGATTTTTTCTCTTCCTCTGCCTTACCAGTTGCTCTTTATTCTCGAAATAGTCCCTATCGCTTATCCTACGCGCTCTTGATTCTGCATAACGAGGTTGAATCCTAGTCCACTGGAAACTGTCGAACTTGGACCGTTCTCCTAGTTTCTCAATATCCCGGTTGCCAAAGTAGAAGATCGGCCCCCAAGCACGATACTTAATTACCAACTCGAATTCGTCCGTACCTCTACACTGGATAGAACCACGATCCCACACTACCGTGGTCCATGGTGTCCAGAGAATGAGACAGTTCTCGTGTTCGTTGAGTCGCTTGGTGAGTTTTATAGATTTCATGCCTTGCCTCGTTTCGATAAATCACCGTATGTGAATAGTTTCCTGCCCGGTTTATCCCATTCGAGACGTGGCAATAACTCTTTTCCTACACTTGCTCTATCAAGGTTCTCCCATATCCAATCACTATAATCCGCCATACGTTTATCTGTGAGAGCCACAATATCCACTTTGCAATCCTTTAATCCTTCGCTATCGTGAATCGCACCTCTGACGTATTCTATGATGCTGTCGCCTTCTTCGCGTGTGATCGTAACCGCGCCCATTGCGTTCTTAACGCGCTCGTATATCGGAGTTCCTGGTACATCAATCTTAATTTCGCTCATCTGTCTCCTTTGTGTCTCTTTCTCTTTTTTCTCTTGAAACTCTACACGGATTCTTTCTTCTGCCTCTTTCAAGGACTTCTCATCGTGATAGTATAGAGGCTCATCCATCGGGTCTGGAGAGAAAGCATATCCACCGCCACTTTCATCGACTGGGTGATTCAAACCTATCTCCTCATCAACGAGTTAATTCCGTCTCGCGTCCCTTGATGCGCCCGATTGTACGGAGTTAGCAATTCGCGGTCTGGCACAAAACCATCGTTTTCTTTCCTAGGATTATTCGTCAAATCAACGATGTGTCCGCCGTCAGCACCGTACTTATACACACGGTCGTAATCGCTCTGTTCCTGCACTATCTCAGATGGTTTAGCCGCTATCTCTACAGGCTCGTCACTACGATTCCTGTCGTTCCACCACTGGATGATTCCCATTGTTCCTCCCCGCTACAAAATCTGCAAACCGCAAAAGCATTGCCGCCTCTTGCTCTAGCTTTGCAGCGATCCGTATCTGAATACGATTGCTTTTTTCTTCCTCTGTCCTGCTCTGCATCGGGAACTTTCGGCCCATTATTTGCTGTGCCATTTGATGAGCCGCTTTTCGATCTGCATCAGAAGTTTCAGATGTGAATGCTAATGCAGCACTCTTTCGAGATTCAGCGTATTTAGTCTTCTCTTGCGCTTCTTTGCGGAGCCATTGTTCTAGCTCTGTAGCTGTATCCATTTCCCCTCCCGTTATTGTGCCAAGAGTCTCAGGTAGTCGTAAACATCTTGTGCGCACTTATTCTGCTCATGTTCCGGCTTGTTATCACGAACAGATTCAAACAATTTCTTCCACAGATGAACGCTATACGGAAGACCAGCCATGATCCTCTTAAAATGCGCTTCCTCGCGGCGTTTCCAGAAGGCATCGTCCATGATTGGAGATTTAATCCAACTCATACTAAGCCACAGAATAGGTATTGTCGCAAGAGTGAAACAAAGTATCAATACTTCATGGTTCATTTACCCCTCCCTCTATTGAAACCTTTCACGATATGACTTTAACGCTTCGTCTGCATCAAAGGTAGCATCGTCTAATCTTTTTCCTTGTTCTAACTGTGACTGCAAAACATTAGACCATATCGCACGCTCGTCTTGAATATCTTCCCTACGAGCAGATTCCGCCCGATCCTCTTTCTCTTGCTCACGATAACTCCGTTGGAGAACGTCTTCTCTTTTTTCTGTTTTCATTGTTGTCAACATTATTCTCATGTTACCACTCTCCCACTGAAAATGCGTTACTCATACAGCGACCCTTGTTTGGGTCTGACTTCTTCCTACTCGGCTGTGCGTACCGTCTCTGTGACCGTGCCGATAAATCATCGTATGTGTGGCAGTTCAAATAGCTTTGCGCTGCGGCACGTATCCTATCGTCATGCTTGTTTTGTTGGTGAATCATCTTGTCACGTCCACCATCATTCGATCTACGCTCAAGAGTTTTTAACTCCTCTATCAACCACTTCGACATAGGAACATACCAACCACCGTTAACAGCCTCAACAAACCTATCCATTAAAATAGGAACTGTTGTCCTATTCGAGTACCAACCTTCCCTATGCTTATTCTCATCCTTTACCTTCTTTCCGTCAAGTCTTCCGGGGGTGTGGTGGTAGTTGAAACCCATAATTTTTAACTGGTTCTGACAAGTATCTCCCGGTCCTTCCACCTGCTCAATCGAAAACTTTACTCCTCTATAATGACCTGAAATCTGTCCGTACCACGACGCCATTGCCGCTAGGAATGGTACTGCCTGAGCGGGGCTAAAACGATTAGCCGTAAGCTCTGCGCATTGCATATCCACACTTGATCCTGTAGATACCCTAGTCATAGACGCACAGAATCGGTCCTCATCCTCGTTTCCTAATCCATGCGCTGTATCTACTCCGCAGCTATACGTTGCACCTTTTATCGGAGGCTCATATACTAGGAGTTTATCAAACGTATTTGCTTCCGTTTCCTCATCTATCGGAAGCAAAGGTACAAGTTCCCAATCATAACGCTCATCACGATTGTTTTTGTGTGTTAGATGAATTACTTCCTTATTAAAATCAATATCTGATTCTCTTGGCTCAAACTCCTCTAAAATAGAGTGTCCTGTGATTGCATAGACTTGGTATTGATTCCTGCGAACCTTTTCTCCTCCTGTCCTAACCTCATAAATATCGTCTTCCAACTCCATGATTGTCTCTAAGTCAAAGACACTATCATGGACTCCAGTAAGAGCCTCAAAGTCATCCGCTGGTAAACGTGCCGCGTGTTGCTGTAGAGAGTGTCTTTCACGCGCTTGGTCGTACTCTAACTCCCACCAATACTGCTGTTCAATAGGTACTCGATAATCTGCACCTACCACCTTTGCCAGATACGGAGTGTTACGGATGTAAGATTCACATCTAGTAATATGCGCTCTGGTAGCATCCATTCTTCTTTCGTAGAATCCTGGTGGTACAGGATGCGCTCGTATCCAGTCTGCTTGAGGATACATATCTGTTGCCAAAGGCCACGATATAAATACAGGACACATTCTTCCTGTTCCTGTCGCCATTTTTAATTTTTGTGACTTCCAGAAATCAGGAAACCATCCTACGTTTCCTGAACCAGTTCCCTCAAACACCATAAACAAGTTCTTATTCGCGTGCGTAGCAGGAAGCAGTCCTTCCTCAATTACGTTATGAGGATTAGGGATGATACCAATCTCCGAGATCAAAATATTCTGCGGTGTTTGTCCTTGCGCGATACCCTTCGGTTGCATACCAGACTCAACCATAAGGCGCGATCCGTTGCTAAACTTTCTTTTTGAAGATATATTAGGAACTAGCCAAAACGGACACTTTTCGTAAGATGTATCGAATTTGATCTCAATTTCGGCTGATTTCGATGCTTGTACTGATGCCATTACAGAAAGAGTGTTTGGAACGAAAAGCATTTTATGATTAAAATACAATGCTACGAGTGTCGTGATCCCGACCTGCCTGGCCTTCAAGCAGATAATCTGAATACCAGCCTGTTGTTCCTCTAAATCAGCAACAACCGAATCAAATACGTCTTGTGACTTACGATTTTGGAACTTTACTATATTTCCACCCTCGTCTGTCACATAAGCATAATTGTCACGCCAGTAATGGTAGCTTAAACCACAGAGAACCTGCTCGTTTAGAATCCAACGACGTATTTCTTCCCGTCTCTTTTGAGTTATAGAAGCAACAGATTCAATCCATGAACCCTTAGAGTTACTTCCTATTTTCGTTATGTTTTTTACGTATTCTGAAAATTCCTGAACTTCTGGAAACGTGTGACGCACGAGTTCAATACCATTCTGTGATTCATAGAATGAGATATTTTGCTCGATAATCTTCTGGCTATAGATAGTCTACCTCACCAAACTCCTAGTGCTTTTCGGCACCCACGACGGCAGCAACCCTAGTATCCGTCTCCCGTATGCGACCTCGTTATCGTCCAGACAGTCCTTCAAATCATCAACCGAATCAAAGATTTGCCGGTTATCAAAAGAAATAAAATGAGCTTCCAAAGTATCGTAAAAAGCAAATTCCCGCGACCATTCAGGATCGTGCGGGTCTGTGGCTATCTGTTTTCCAAGGTCAATAAACCTAATCAATCACCCCTCCAACAATCTTTGTCTAATCGGAACAAGTTTGTCTTGTATCTCATTCGGACTAGGAAACAGATTCTCAAACCCATCATCCCCATCTACTTCCGCGTCCACTACATTACCGCCACCATTGTTATTCTGACCACCACCGTTACCTCCAAATACTGCAACCTGCTTGCCAATAAATGTTGGTCCTTTCGGCGATTGCAAAAATCCGTTGACTATATCCAACGCCTCTCTATCCTTTACGCCTCCAGCCATCTTTGCGAACTTGATTCTATTCTTTGTGATCTCAGGATGACTCGATACCGCTAGGAATCTACTCTTATTCCAACTGTAGGTCTGCACCGCCATCTGGATAGCCCCAAGTAAGTATATCGGATTCACTTTGGCTTTTATCATTATAGCTTCCCACGGCAATCTGTCCCTATCGCCAACAGGAATCTTATCGTAAACCTTCAGAAAATCCGCTACCACTTCATCGTTCGTTGCAAAACGCATAGCCTCAAGAGCGGTTCTTAGTCCGCCTTTGAGACTTTTTTTCAACATTGGGGTTATCTGCGGTAACGACTGCAACGCCTCCGGCTTTACCTTCAACCTCTTCAACGCTTGAAGTGTCCTGCTCTCCAACGCTGACAGCTTTGGGACTGGCATCAACGACTTTGGCTTTTTCTGGCGGATGGTCGATGATCCATTGTCGGCTTCGCTCTCCGACAATTCCGGCGTCACCTTCTGGGTCTCCAATGTCGGTGAGCCATTCGTCAATGGGGGTGTTGTCTCCTGATCCTTGCCGCTCTCGGATTTTATCTTCTTCGGTTGGGACGCGACTGAGGACGGCTTCTTTTTGTTGTCCTGGTCGAGGCCAGTATCGAGTTCCTGCTTGTCGAAATTCTTCATTGAAACTCTCCAACGCTGTAGCTATTCGTTCAAACGCAAATGCAAGACGTTCTTCGTACATGTCTACTCCTTATAGTATTTCTTGACCATTTTTTGAAGATTGATTAAAGCGTCCTTCGCTAATCTCTCAATCTCTTCATTGCTAGTTCCAATGGTGATATATTTTCCATCATCTACCGTTATCGTTTGTCCCGGAACTACACTCTGCGCACCTCCGCCCGTCCATGAAGCAAACGCTTTTACTTCTTTTGTTTTTTTGTTAGGAACTGCTTGCCTCCAAAAGATCACATAACGAATATTGGTTAAGTCTATATCGGACGGGACTATTCCTTGTTCAAATTGCCACTCGCAATATCCATCTATGTTCCCAATTACCTTGTACGAACCGTGCCCCCATGCTGGTTTATCTGTCCCGTCAGGAACTTCTTGATGAATTTCCTTGGCTATTTTCCCAAATATCCAGTGTGGAGGTTTATTATCCTCCATGCGCTGTATCGCCGCACTTTGCTCTGGTGTTATTAAACTTTCAATCATCACGCCTCCTTTGGTTCCATCTGCGAACGAATAACCTCTGCCATCATCGGAACTACGCACTGCGCTGTCTTCCTACTGGCATTGTACATCGCATCCATGTACCGATTCACCGCCCAATCAGCGTCCATGTCGGGATAACGCGCCTTAACCTCGGCACGCACGGTATCCTCAAGTTCGATCATCGTTTCCAGTTTGGTCTTCAATTTACCCCTTGATAGTCGTTTTTACGCTTAGGGTTCTTCCACAAATCAAGAAGTACAGGACACATCACTGGTGCTGATTTGTGTATCCCACGCTTACCAGACTCTCCGCAAATACGCTCACATTCCAATTTCTTCTCTTGATCTGTCATTACACCCACCCTCCACCCATGTTAGCCAGTTTTGGTCCTTCATCTTCCACTGGAGAATAATCCAAATCCATCGCTCCCCCTACTGACGTATTAGGAACCATAGGAGCATTTTGAGCAGCAGGTACTAATCCTGGTAATGGATTAGAGTTTGTCCTGTACAAAGCAGGATCAATAGGATTCTGCTCGATTGCCGGTATTGGTTGATACGGTTGATTCATCCTAGCCGGATCGGTAAAATCTTGCATCGGCGTATTAAATGATTGCGTCGGATACGATTGCATCGCTACTTGAGGATCAATTGTTCCTCCTAGCGCCTTTATGGTTTGAATCAGCCTTGGCATTCTAGCTTTTAGACGTGCAGCCATTTCATCATGATACGCTAGTTTTTCCGCTGTTTCTTCGTACTCTTTTTCCGCTGTAGAAAGAGCTTGTCTGTAAACTTTAGATACTGTTTGGTTTTCCTTTGAGGCGCGTTTCCTCCCCTTTTCCGCAGGAGTCACACGTAGCGTCTGTGGAGAAGAAGGAATAGAATCTACAGTAGTAATTGGTTGTGTCTTTGGCTCTTCTTTGTAGATAAATGGGATTGGACTAGTAGAACCAGATATTGATTTTACTTTTTCTTTCATGGCATCAATGATTGAATTTGACCTACCTATTTCTTCTCTATTTCGATCTATACCATCTTGAGTCTCTGTGTCAATTAAAACAATCTCTTCCTTTTGCTTACCCCACCTTTTCGCCGCCGCTTGCTTAGCAATCGTGCTACGCTGCTCTTTCGTCAGTTTCTCGGCCCGTGCGTTCCCGCCGTTCGATCCTCGTTTCGATTCGGACATTCTTTCTCCCGGTGGTTCAGTGATTCAATTCCTGCGACTGCCCGTTTATCGGCTCATCGCACCATGTACGGGCGCAACTTCGGTGCCTCTTTCGAGGAGCCGCAGGATTCTTATCCTAACACTGCCCTTACTACCAAACCAAACATCTCATCCTTGAGCCGCTGGCATTCTGGCAATCCATCGTAGGGAATGAAGCAAGGATGCTCCTTCGTATCAGGATTCTTTACCGGGCCATACTTCCATCCAGTTGCGCGTTTCTCCGCGAGCCATCCTTCGTGTGATTGCTCAGGAGTTGTTTCAGGGTTTGATACAATCATCCGCACGCCTGATTCCGCACTGTCTTTCTGCCACGATGGAGCATCTTCCCACTTCGGTTGAGATGTGTCGCCAAGTGCCAAACAAAGCACTCTATTAGCTTCGTGAGCGGCCATTGCCGCCCTTGCAATTACTTCATGCTCCATGATTTTCTCCCGTTAGAAACTAGGTTCATTCTCCAGATCAACCGCCCCACCACCCGATGCCGTCTGCTCCAATGAGGCAACTCCTGTTCTCCTAGTGTAGCGCCTCTTCAACCTCTCAGGCATCCGAGACTCTCCAGCCTCGCTAGGCTCTGGCAACGGCTCAGGAATCTTACTACGCTCACGTACAGCCTCAAGATCGAGTTCCTGCGGAATCTCCAGCTTCTCATCCACATCGAACGGAGTCACCGTTACCGTCTCTGTAGATGTAGGAATCTCTCCCTTTGGCTGGATATTTACGGTAAAAGTCTCTTCCGTAACGTCCATCGCGTACATTTTCAGGTTTATTGTAACCGTTCCTGAAAATCCTTGACCGTAACTATCAGCTTCTCTCAGGTTGCATGAATACTTGAGTTTACGACGAATTTGATTGAGGACATACTCGATAACTTCCGTTCCTGAAAGACCCTCAACATTTACTTCTGCCATGAACATCTCCTTTTGAATCTGTTGTTTGGGTGATTATTCCATTAAAAATCGTAATCGTCCTGCTCGTCCTTGGGTTTCCGTAGGCTTTTGCGGCTTACTTTTCCGTTCTTCTCGTACTTTTTCCGCAATTCCTCAAACTTCGCAATTGTAGCAGGTTGAGGGATAATTAAACCAGCCTCAATGCTCTGAATCGTCCTGCGACTCACCTCTGTAACTTCCGCTAAGAGCTTTTGAGTCAGTCCGTTATCTATCCGAAACTGCTTCCATGTAGCCGCGATAGACTGCATTTCTCCCTTTATTTCTGTATCCATTATACGCTTGTTCCGACCCATGCTTGCCTCTCAATCTTTTATATGCGCTTTGTTCGCGTCTGTCAAGCCCTATTTCGCTGTATCCACCACTTCTTCCCACCTGTCTCTTCCGCCAACATGGGTTTTGCAGACGCGATCAATGAAAATCCTCGCATTCCGGTTATTTTTACGCACCCACTCAATAGCTTCGTCTTGAGTTGCGCGGATCGCGCTGGCTCTTTCCGATCCTGGCCTTCTCACTGCAAACGATCTATCTTCCTCTCTTTCGATATAAAAATCTGTCATCTAGTGATTCCTCTCCTAGCGCGAACTAAAGCCTCTGCTACCGCATCCAAACACTCTTCATGTGACCGACGAATCCACTCATCATCATCCATCACGTTAAGTTTTGGGTTATCCCTCCACAACGATTCTTTAATGTGGAGTAATTCATGCACCATCCGAACTTCCATATCGTTTCGGAAGAGACGATCATACTCCGGTATCATTCCGTTATTCGATAGAAGTACAATGATCGCCCCGTTGTAGCGACGTGTCGCGCATCTACCTGCCGAATCTCCTAACTCATCTCTTTGTGAAAATCGAAACTCGATGTCCCAGTGGTCAAGACGTAACTCCCGTTGCCAATAAGATAGATACTCTTTAGCTTGTTGGAGTTCCTTTTCTTCTATTTCAGTCATATTTTCTTTTCCTTTGCGAGTTCCGATTTCAACTGCGTCCACAATGGCTCCATGTCAATCCTCTGCTTGCCAGAATACCAGCACGACGGTCCTTGCGCCTTAATGACGACGTTAAGCGCGTCTATTGCCGCTCCTACATCATCTGACAGTTCTCCATCATCCGCAAGATCGTCAGACCACTCGCTTCCGTCAAGAGTGTGAAGATACTGAGGATCGCAGATGACCACGTGCATCTCCGGCTCCTCGCCTCGCTTCGTAGCATCTTCCAACTCCCAAAACATCGCGTCTAATAGTTGACCTTTATCCCAAAAATACTTGTCATGATCGTCATCGCACGTTGGAGTTACACCGTCCCAATCCGCGATAGGCAAAGCATAATACTTTTCGCTGTCTATCTTTGCTTGGCAAGAACGGCAGCGTGTTTCTCCTTGCCGCATTATCGCTCCGCACACACACTTCTGGTGCGTACAGCCAGACCACCGCGCCCCATGCTCACTGCTAGGGTTATCTCCGGGATAGAAGTGTCCTAGACGTGACTTCCAACCCGGCATATCAACGCGAGTCGCTGATTCGTCGCTGTTGTACATTACTACTTTTTCGTCCGTCATTTGATCCTATCCCATCACCTAATAAGTTTGTACTCATAGGCCGTAGAGTCTACAATCCTGCGCTTATCAACCAAATGACACCCATACTCTGGAAGTCGAAGATCACGAATCCTGCTCTTCACGGACGAATCGCAAACGTAGACTGCTGTTGCTACTTTAAGACTAGCTTGTATCGCCCAAGGAGTCATCCAACCCTTACCGCGCATGATCCGCAGTACCATACCGTTCAACGTCTTACGACTAGGTTCAACTGCGTTAAAGTTGAACAGTTCCTTTGCCTTCTGCTCCGCATTCTCGTACCCAAAGTCTAACAGAAACTCGTATCCTTTGCTCTCAAGAAAATCAGCCGCACGTTTAACTTGCGGTGATACTACAATCCGATGTTCCTTGCACCATTCATGAAGTTCGCTCATTTTTCCTCTCCTCTTCCCAGTGCCTTAACTTTGCAGCACATGAGTTTGTGCAGCACCTACGGATACCATCCGGCATCCTATTCAACTCTCGTACCTTCCACGTAAACAACTTAAAGCACCATGTACAACGAAGATTTAAGCTAATCATCGTATATATA
>Ga0224559_1000988_pt1 | contig 16501 bp, 20 predicted proteins | sample 714S33034metaG_FD_180676 | JGI IMG/M metagenome (GOLD analysis project Ga0224559, IMG submission 180676) | Peat soil microbial communities from Stordalen Mire, Sweden - 717 S3 30-34 | ecosystem: Environmental > Terrestrial > Soil > Wetlands > Peat | place: Sweden: Norrbotten County, Stordalen... | reverse complement strand
TTGCTGTATCTTTGCCGGTATATCCGGCGAGCGGATATGCGTCCCTATTCGTGCTTCTCCCACGGGTCATAAGTGCCAGCGCTCCACGAGTGGCCTTCGGGGTCTTTCACGGTGAATTCGCGGCTGCCGTAGTCAGTGTTGTGCAGTGAATTGGTGACCATGGCTCCTGCGTCCACGGCGCGGGCATACGCTGCATCGGCGTCTTGAACCACGATGTAGCAACTGCGCGTTTCAATCCCGCCAAGCTCATCCGGTGATCTGAAACCTTTGCCATACTCGTCGTCCTTGCCTGAGCCCAGCATGATCATGCCGCCTCCCAGCGTCAGCTCGGCGTGGGCAATCGTTCCGTTTTCGCCTTCATAAACGGCATGGCATTCAAATCCAAAGACCCTTGAGAGCCAGTCGATGGCGGCTGTCGCATTGCGGTAGCGATGGCCAGGGATGACGGTGCTGCGAAATTCTGTCATGGGGAACCCTCCGCGCCAATAGTAGCGGTTCCATATTGCGAGATCAATCGGTTATTCTGTCCGATATGCGCTTGCCCGCGGGCGATTCTCTATTAATGCAAATTTCGAACACAGCCTTCGCCGATGCGGCGCAGCGCGCGGGAGATCAGCTAGTCTGCCGGCTGGGCTGCTCGCAGTGTTGCCATGGAGCTTTCGTCCTCAACCCTCTGGACACGCTGCGACTACGCGCTGGTATGGAAGTATTGCGGGAAACGGAACCGGCGCTTGCGGCGGAGGTTGCGCATCGCGCGGAGATGTGGGTTGTCGAGCATGGCGCGCAGTTTCCCGGCGATGCGGAAACAGGCGTACTGGGGACCTCTCAAGAAGACCAGGAGCGATTCGAGGATTTCGCCAACGAGGCGGCCTGCCCTGCGCTCGACCCGGAGACGGGCCGCTGCGACGTCTACGCCTGGAGGCCGATGACCTGCCGTGCATTCGGTCCACCGGTCCGCGTGGGAGACGGCGATGGGTTGGCCCACTGTGAACTCTGTTTTACAGGCGCCGACCATAACGAGGTGCTGGCCTGCGAAATGACAGTTCCGCATGAGCTCGAAGCTGAATTGCTGGATGAGATTCCCTCGAAAGAGGAGACCGTGGTAGCGTACGCGCTGCTGGGGTGAGCGCGGCGCCAGGCGCGTTAGACTAGCCTTGGACAGACTGATGACAACACGCCCCTGCTGGGTTGAAATTCGCACCCGTTCCCTTGAAGATAACTTCCGATTTTTGATGACATTGGCCAAGCCCCATGCGGAACTGCTGGCCGTGCTCAAAGCCGACGCCTATGGCCACTCCCTCAACATTTGCGCTCCGGCGGCGGTGCGTGCCGGAGCTCGGTGGCTCGCCGTCGCCACCGTCGAGGAGGGCATGACTGCCCGCGCGCTGTGCCCTGAGACTGGAGTGCTAGTACTTTGCGGAGCATTTCCCGGCCAGGGAGCAGCTGTTGTTGAGTACTGTTTGACCCCCGTGGCCTGGCAGCCATGGCAGTTGGACGAGCTGGAAACCGCCGCGGGCAAAGCGGGCAAATCATCTGGCACACTTCCAGTGCATCTGGAGATCGACACCGGCATGAGCCGTCAGGGAGTTGGACTGGATGACCTTGATTCGCTCCTGGCCCGCTTTCATCCAGCCTCGCCTCTCCAACTGGAGGGCGTGATGACCCACCTCTTTGCCGCCGACGAAACGGATCGCAGGGTGACCGAGGCGCAGCTGGCCCTGCTGGACCAGGCAGTGCGCCGGATAAAGGCCGCAGGGCTCGACCCAGAGTGGCTCAACGTGGGCAGCTCCGCCGCGCTTTTAGCCGGCGAGACCGCTCGGATTGCCGCCCTTGCCGCTCACTACGGAATGAAGGCGCTGCTGCGGCCGGGCCTCGCGCTCTATGGCGTGATTCCTCAATTCAATCCCGGCTATGGTTTGCCGGAGCCTCCCTCCCTTGCCGCGGCGCGCGCTCATTTGCAACCGGTGCTTACCTGGAAGACTCGTGTGGCATGTGTGCGTTCGATTCCCGCGGGCGCGGTTGTGGGCTATAACGGAACCTTCGTTGCCACCGAACCGATGCGGCTGGCTCTATTAGCTGTAGGCTACGCCGAAGGCCTTGACCGCCGTCTCGGCAATTGCTTCAGTCTGCTAATTCACGGCGCGCGCGCCCCGCTGGTAGGCCGCATCAGCATGGACTCGGCCGTGATCGACGTGACCGAAATTCCCGGAGTCGAGCCGGGCGACGAAGTGGTAATCCTGGGCAACCAAAACGGCGAAACCATCACCGCATACGACCACGCCGAGGCGACAGGGACGATTGCTTGGGAGGTCTTCACGCGCATTGGCCAGCGCGTCTCGCGGGTTGCGGTCTGAGCCGAAACCGGCTTGCCAATACCGGAAAAGAACAGGCGCGAAAGGTTTATCCCTCCCGCGCCCGTTTATTCTATTCAGTCGGTTGACCGCGTTATTGCTTGACCGGCGTCGCGGGCGGCACCTTCGGTTCTTTCAGGTGAGGCGTCTTTGAAATGTCCGGAACCTTGTGGTTCGGCGGAACATTCAGCGTGGGGCCCTTGGGGTTTGCGGGAGCCGCCGGTAAAGTCGCCGGTGGCGCTGGTGGAAAGCCCGGACCCTTCTTGATGCGTACATCGCCATTGCTCGCCACCAGCGCAATCCTCGATGCTCCCGAGCCGATGGTGAATGTGGCCAGCTTGTTCTCGCCTCCTGTTGAGGGAATCGCATAATCCGAAACAATGTCGCCGTTGTGCGTCCGCGCCGTCACCGCAGCCGAAGCGTTGGGTGGCAGCGTTACTTCAACATCGCCCTTGTTGTTTGTGGCGTCAACCGAGTAGGCGCCGGCCGGCTCAAGCGAGATGCGCCCGTTGCGGGTTTCCACGGTGATGTCTCCGTAGATCTGGTTGAGGTCGATGTCCTTGGAGTGGGTCACTACCCGCACCGGCCCCTTGGCATCGTTCACGCGCAGATCGCCGCTGTCGAGGGTCAAATCGCCGGACAACTCTGCCGCTTCGATGTCAGTCACCGAGGTGTGCATATGTATCGCGCCTTGGATGCCTTCCATGTGCAATCCGCCGAAGATTTCGCCGCTCTGCGTCACCTTGCCCTTGATCTGGGAGAAGGTGATGTCGTTCAAGTCCCCATCGGTAGTCAGATCGCCCTGCACATCGTGGGCTGAAAAATCATGGCTGCCATGGGTGAAGTGCGCCTCCACCGGACCGGCAATCGTGTTGAGTTGAACGTCTCCGCGAGCGGTGACGGTGATGCCCGCGCCCAGGTTCGCTGCTGTCACATCGCCCTTGCCCGTGTTCACGGTTACCTTCACGGTCTTCGGCACGGTAACGGTCAAATTCACCCGTCCGCTTGAGTTGCTCTCCGACTTGATCAGCACAGCGCTGCCATTCACTGCCAGGCTCGGTTTTTCAGCGTCGAAGACCTTCTTTGCATCCGTGTCTGAGGTGGCATAGGCCATCTCGTGCGATTGCACAATGAGAGCATTCCCTTCGCCTGACGAAATGCTTACGTCGCCGCGAGGATTCTCGATATCGAGGACGGCATTCGCGGGAATCTGCTGGTTCAGTTCAGGCCCATCAAGGTCGTGCTCTGGCAGGCCGAAGGAATTGAAGAAATCATCACTATCGCCGTTCCAATGGAAGAACCACGGTTGTGCATGATTCCATCCGGCCGCGCCAATACCCAATATCGCCAGCAGGATGAGGATTCCCACAAAGCTGCCGCCGCGGCGCACCGGGGTTTCACGGCGCAAGTCCAGCGCCCATTCGCCCAGCAGGGCCAGGCCTGCACCGATAAGAAGCAGTGGCCACCAGTGGCCATACCAACTCCAGAACTGGCCGGCATTGATGTGGCCAGTGAACAGCAGCAGCGCAACCACGCCGACGCCAATCAGGATGATGGGGCCGACAATCGAAGGGACTCGTGGACCGTATGCACCCACATATCCAGCCTTCATGGCGTAACGTTGTGCTTTCCACGCATCGCGCTGTGCGCGCCATGCGGCCTTCTGCTGCTCCCGATAGATCCTGTACTGGGTCTTGGGATCGTATGGCTGATACGGAGGCGGTACGCCGCCTCCAGGGGGGGAATTAGGAGGCATATTTGGTGGCATATTCGGCGGTGTGCTGCTCATGACTGTCCTCCCTCGTGGTTCGTTCCAGACTCCTGTGAGTGATCTGAAACGTTAGCCGAACTCTCGGCCGGTGTAGACGGCGGTGGCATTGCGCCTGGAATTGACCCCGGATAGGAACCTGGGTAAGGCTGGCCCGGATACGGTCCTAGCGGATAGCCGCCGTCGGCAGCCAGCGCCGCGCGCTCCGCCAGCATAATCACGCCTATCAGAATTAAAAGCAACGGCCAGAACCAATGCCAGAAGTGGTCGACAACACCTGTCTGATGAAGCAGTGCAATCCCTCCAATCAGCAGCAATATTGCCGGAAAACGCAGGCGGCGAATCATGATGTAACGGCTCATTTGGATCCTCCTTGTGTATCCCCTATACGGCGAACAATCAGCCAGACGCCCAGTGCAATCAACAGCAGCGGCCACGCATATTTGAAAAACTGCCCGTGGAAGAGATCCAACTGCCCAAGCAGGAACATCAACCCTAGCGCAACCAGCACGATAGCGCCAATCGGCTCCTTGCGTCGCCAGCACATCGGTGGCGGCGGCATAGCGGGATCAAAGCCAGCTGCCGGAGGCGGGTACGGAGCCTGATAAGGCGGCTGAGCCTGCCCTGCCGTTCCTTGCCCTGCGAAGGGCTGGCCCGGATTCCGCGCCCGAGCGCCCATGTTCAGCCAGTTGCCCACCTCGTTCAGCCCGAACGGATCGGGCAACGGCTGGCCGTCACGCAAAGCCCTGGCGGTGTGGTAGGCCTCAAACGACTGGTAAATGATCCAGGCGGGAATGGCAAAGCCAAAGTACTCGTTGTAGTTGGCCAGCGCGCACAGCACCGCGAAGATTGCCACATGGATGAAACCCTTGACGAACTGGCCGTTGTACATCGCGCCCACGCCGGGAATCAGCCCCAGCCATCCTGCCGCTGCGGGGTTGGGCCCGCTTGCCGGTGGCGGAATGAACGGCTGTTGATAGCTCTGCCAGGCCTTCGAGCAGGGCTCGCAGAGAAGTTGTCCTCCCGCCGCAGTACGCACGCAATCGGCGCAGAGTGCCTTGCCGCAACTCTGGCAATAGGAAGTCGCGTTAATTCCACTGTGATTTACGCAATCCATTTTGTGCTCCTTTCCCATCTATCCCCTCGGGAGCCGCCGGAATGCGCGGAACCGGGCCCCCAGCGATAGGTCTTTGTCGCTGGGGTGGTGGATCGTTTTTGAAACGTTTGGGAAGTTTCCAAAAAATCAGAATTGTTGAGAGTTGGTTGATCAGCCGGTCCAGCCGCCAGGCTTTCAGGCTGCGGTAAGGGGTCTGTTCGCTGGCTGCCGTCTTTGTGCCCAGGAGCCTGTTTCGACTCGCCGGGCGCGGAGTTTTGCGGCGTCTGCTGGTTCTCTTCGCCCTGGCCCTCGCCCACGCCTTGGGTCGTCCGGCGCAACTCGCGCATCCTCGTCTGCACCTCGTACGCAAGCCGCGAGTTGTCGTAGTAGCGAATGATCGGGGTCGAGGCCATGGTCAGCCGCCGTTCCATGAACGAGCGCATCGAGCTAAGCCGCAGGTCGCTGAAGTGCAGGCTGCTCAGCTTTACGCCGGTCAAATTGAGCGTCATAGCGATGGAAAAGAAGGCCATCGCTGCCGTCATCAGCAGCCGGGGCTCAGCAAACCGCTGAACTCGAGCCAAAAACCCTGGACGCTGCCAGGCAGGAACAGTGACTGGGCGCATCGGCAAATCATGGCCGCCGGCTGTTGCCAGCCTTAAACCTGCCTCGTGTCCCGGCCCCGTCTGGGCCAGAATCTTCGCCAGCAGCCCGGCCGGAACCTCCGGCTCAGGCGAAAGGAACTCCAACCACTCGCGGCCCCGGCGCGCTTCCTCAAACAGCGCCGTGCAAGCCGGGCAGACGGCCATGTGGGCGGTAAAGGTCGCCTCATCCTCAGGCTTCAGCAGCCCGTCCAGCGCTTCCGCCAGAAGTGTCTCCCACTGCCCGCAGGCTGGGGAACTCGGAATGAATGTGCGCTCTGCCATTTACATCACCTCCCGTCTATTACGTTCCAGCAGCCTCGCAAGTTCCGCGCGACCCCTGCTGATACGGGACTTGACCGTCCCTTCAGGAATTTCCAGCACCTGGGCAATCTCTTTGTAATCCATATCCTGCAAATCTCTGAGAATCACGGCCTCACGTAGCTCCACGGAGACATGTGCCAGGGCCTCCTGCACCATCTTTGCCAGTTCCTTCTTGGCCGCCGCCTCGAGTGGCGAAGGTCCGCGGGCCGTAAGCCGGTCAATCGGCTTCAGTTCCTCGGTAGACTCCCAACCGTCATCCAATGAAGAGGTTGCACGCTGGTTCTTGGTTCGGCGGAAGTTGTCCACCAGCAGGTTGCGGGTCAAACTCGTAATCCACACCTGCAAGCTGCCGCGTCCGGTGTCGAAGCTGGATAGGTTCGAGTAAATCTTCAGGAAGACATCCTGGGTCATGTCCTCGGCGTCTGCGGGGTTGCCCGTAAAGCGGTAGCAAAGCCCGTAGACCCGCCCATGCTGCGCTCGAACCAGCTCTGCCCACGCGCTGGAGTCGCCGTCCATGCAACGGCGCACCACGTGAGCCCAGTCTTGGGATCTGTCGATCTCCAACAAAGCTGCCTCCCCGTGTGCCGGACTGGCTAGCTTTGCCAGCCCTGTCCCGTTCCAGCTTAATGTACCCGCGCAATGCATACCACGCTATTACGCAGGATTTCAACTCTTGGTTCCGCTGGGAGCAAGAAGATGGTTCTATTCATAGAAAGATTCAGTTGGAAGTAGAACATAAACGGTCCTCCTCCAAGCGTTATCTGTTGCTTAGTTGAGCAATTCGGGCGCGCGACCTTCTATATAATCCCCCACTATCCGCGCCACCTCTTCCAGAAAAGCTCGGTCCATATCCGTGAACGCGGCCTGCGCATGGCTGTCGATGTCGATTTCGCCCACAACCTTGCCCCGCGCATAAACCGGCACTACAATCTCCGATTTCGTCCGGATCGAGCAGGAAAGATACCGCGGGTCCGCGTTCACATCATCCACCACAACCGTCTCGCCGGTAGCAACCGCCGCGCCGCAAATCCCCTGATTCACCGGGATGCGCACATGCGGAGTCGGCTCGCCATGGAAGGCTCCCAGCACCAGTGTCTCCGTATCCTCTGGGTCAAGCATGTAAAACCCGGTCCAGTTGTAAGTTGGAAGCTCTTCGGCGATAGCCTCGACGATACTCGTCTCCAGCGCCTCCAGCGAAATCGCAGCCTCAGCCATCCCGCGTATGCGAGTAAGCAGAGTGCTCATCACAGGTGTGAGTTCAAGATTGGGCATATTCATCTCATCCCCCGCCTCAATACATCTGCTGGAAATCCGGATCGACGGGGTTCTCAAACAGCGAAGCGTCGCGGGTAACAATCGTCAGCCCCGACGGAGTCACAAAGTAGCGCTTCTTGTCTTCCGCCTGGTCATAACCAATGACCGTCCCCTCGGGAATATGTACATGGCGATCAATAATGGCGCGGCGGATGCGGCAGTGCCGCCCGATATTCACATGCGAAAAGACAATGCTCGCATCCACGGTCGAGTAGGAGTTGACGCGCACATCCTGCGAGACCACCGAGTTCGACACTGTGGCGCCGGAGATAATCACGCCGGCGGTAATCACCGAGTCGACTGCCGTGCCTGAGCGCCCCGGCTCAGCGAAGACAAATTTTGCCGGTGGATACTGGCGCACGCGGGTGCGAATGGGCCAGTTCTTGTCGTACAGGTTGAAGACCGGCGAAACCGCGCACAGATCCATGTTGGCATCGTAGTAAGCGTCCAGCGTACCCACGTCGCGCCAATACAGCGCCTGCTGCTTGTTCTCATCCACAAAGCTGTAAGCCATCATCTTCTTCTTGCCCAGCATTTTGGGCAGAATGTCGTGGCCAAAGTCATGCTTCGAGTCCGGATCTTCGGCGTCGGCGATCAGCGCCTTCAGCAGCACCTCGGTGTTGAAGATGTAAATGCCCATCGAGGCGTCCACGGCGTTGGGATTAAACGGCGACCGGAAGCTGGTAGATGCCGGCTTCTCCTGAAATCCCAGCACTTCGCCCGTTTGCCCTACTTCGACCACTCCAAAGCGCGAAACTTCGCCTGGCGCAATCGGCAGCGTGGCAAGCGTGACCTCCGCGCCGCAATCCTTGTGGTGAGCCAGCATCCGGCTGTAGTTCATCTTGTAGATGTGGTCGCCGCCAAGGACAATAATGTACTTTGGCTGCTCGCTGCCAATCGAGTAAATATTCTGATAAACCGCATCGGCGGTACCCATATACCAGTTCGAGCCGGTACGCTGCATCGGCGGCATCAACTCAAAAAATTCGCCCAACTCCTGCGCCACAATCCCCGTCCACCCTTCGCGGATGTGCCGGTTCAGCGACAGTGCCTTGTACTGCGTCAATATGAAAACCTTGCGCAGGCCGGAGTTGATGCAGTTCGAGAGCGTGATGTCGATAATGCGGTAGTGTCCGCCAAAGGGCACGGCCGGTTTCGCACGATCCCGGGTAAGAGGAAAGAGCCGTTCTCCCGCGCCGCCAGCAAGCAATACTCCAAGAGTGTCTTTCATAGCTGTTTAACCCTGCCTTCACAAGGACTCGTGCCCGGAATTGAATCGCTGTCCGGGACTGCAAGCTGCACCATCCAATACAGCATATCTCCCTGCAATGCTTTTTTGCACAGGCATTGCCGAGGGAGAGAAAATCCCTGCCCAGTTCCACCAGCCTTATGCCATCCAGCAACCACCAGCCCCAAAGCAAAACCGGAGCCGCTAACGACGTTCATTCGTCGCCGCAAACTCCGGTTCCAGAAAAATGCTGTTTGCCGGGTCCCTTACCGCCTAGCCTTGAACTTGTACTCAACACCAACCGAGATGGCAAAGTTGACATCAGTCTGCGTGATCTTAGACCCGTAGTTGATCCCGTAGCGGGTCACCACTGCGTCTGGCGTGATGCGGAAGACCCATCGTGCCGAGCGGTTCAGGTCCATGTGCCCGCCGATGATCGCCGCAGGGGCAGTCTGGTCGTTATAGAAGGCTGCTTCCTGGGGCGTAAGCGAATCCAGATGTGAGGCAAAGTGTGCTCCGCCAAACAGCGCGTGTGCAATCAGCGCACCGTGCTTGTTGTGAGGCCCCAGCCACTCTGGACCAGCAGCGAATACCTGCTCGCTGACGAACGGCCCCACGATATTTTGGGTGTTCGGCTGGCCCACACCGCTGCTGCCCAGGTAATAGCGGCCCGTGCCCTCCACGGCCCAGTGCTTGCTGAACCAGTAGGAAGCGGAGAGATCAAGTCCTCCCAGGTTTGCTCCCTGCAGCACATTCGGTCCGGCTTTGATGTGCCGGTACGCCATGCCCAGTGAAGCATCGTAGCGGTTGTTGTAGCGCACGCCGGATAGCGGATCGCTGGCTATGTAGGTGCCATTGCCGGCCGTCGGTGAGGCGGTGCTTTGCGCCTGGGCACGGGTTCCGAAAGACAGAGCCAAAATGGCTACAGTAGCAAGAGCGGCGAAAATTCTTACTGAAATACGCATTTATCCCAGCTTACAGGAGCATACCGGCAAGGGACAACGCAAACCGCGCTACATTTTTCTCTTATGGCTCGCAGCGTTCTCTCCAGCGCGTCCAGATCAGGTAACGCACAGTCTTCACAGTCTCGGTCGTTGCCGCTCCCCAGGGATAAGCCGCCGTCTCCGGCTCCAGCGGCGGCGCGGCGTGCGTGCGCCACTCAATCGGCAGACTATTAAAGATATAACCGGAGCGGGGCAGGTGGCTGGCGCTGGAAACCACCTCCGCCGATCGCCACCCATGCGCCTTCATGATCCGCGCCGCATAGCAGGCATTTTCAATTGTGTCCCGGGCCTCCGGCTCCACATAAATCGCCGACTCCGGAATCCCCTGTGCATGCGCGGTCGCCGCCATCACCCGCGCCTCCACAAACCCGTTATGCGCCGCTCCTCCGCTCAAAATAAGCCTCGGCGCCACGCCCCGATCATACTCGTGAACCGCTTCGGTCACGCGGGCCAGTTGCACCGGCGTAGGATTGCCGTCGCTGTCTGCCGGGTAGCCCAGCACAATAATTGCGTCAAAGCGCGTCAGCGTGGTGTTCCGGTCAGGCGCCAGAAGTCGCGCCGCCACTCCCGTGCCAATCAAGCCCAGAATCAGCCCCACAGCAGCTAGAATCAGCCGCCCTCGCCAGCCCAGCCTTCTGGCTCGACGTAGTGTGCGCTTGTGCTTGACCCCGAGTGTCGCCGCCGTGCGGATTGGGCGCGCTTTCGTCAAACCATCCCCCCAGCCACCACTCTATCGCGGCAACTAGAAATGGGTAATCATATCCAACGCCGTACGCACCACCCTCGACACGCTTTTAGTTCATTTTGCCAGGGCGGGAACTCCCCTCATCCCAGATCCTCCGCCTCGCCCCATGCCGATAAAACAAACTCGTTCAATGGCTTACGGCTGCGAGGAGCTGTCTCCTGAGCAAGCATGTGTTCGTTGTTCAAAGCCGATGGCTCACCCTGGTAGCCCAGCGCAATCACCGCTCCCAGCACGTAATCCTCGGGAATCTCAAAGGCCTTACGCGCCGCAGCTTGGTCGTACCCAGCCATCGAGTGAGTACTTAGCCCAAGCGCTGAGGCTTGCAGGCAGAGGAAACCTGCTGCCGCACCTAAATCGTAGAGAGCAAACATATTAGAGGATCCATTGTGGGCAAATTTACTACTCGCTGCGCCCAGAATCAGTACCGGCGCCGCACCCGCCCAACCTTGGTTAAAACCAATGAGCGTCGAGAATATTTTTTTATATGTCAATGAGTTACTGAGACCAACAAAAAATCGCCATGGCTGCTCGTTGTAGGAAGAAGCTGTCCAGCGAACTGCCTCAAAAATCTTCCGCAAATCGGCCAGGTTCACCTCGCGGCTATTAAATGAGCGCGGGCTCCAACGCCTCAACACCACAGGCAACACCCCCTCAACCGCGGGCGCTTGCTTCAATTTGTTCACTTCAACGGAAGACAGACTCATTCAATAACTCCTCCAAAAAGGATCAACTGCACCCCTTTGATTCCATCTCCGCCCCAAAGATTCCCTTCCTTAAAGAATAGTTGTTGAAACACTTAATTTCCAGTACCGAGAATTTTTCTAGCTGACAGCAGCCTCATCACGGAAAGGTGGCAAGGCAGTCCGCAAAATAAGCAGAGAAAAGTTCGCCATAAGTCACTTCACCGTACTGGTCGGGACCAGGCGATCTACCCAAAACTTCATTTCTTTCTTGAACGCTAGAGTGTCTTTATCTGTAATCCGCACCACGTCACCCACACCTGCCTTCACCGTAACCATCTTTCGCAAGGTGCCTGCGGGCGAGGTCAAATAAAGGCTTTGGTCGTTAGCTGTCTCATCCACAACAAACAAAACAATGTCATTCTTGTTCTTGGTCGAGACGTCAAACCCTTGCACCAAACTCCCCGCGTGCACCACTCTTTGCATCACTGGACATTCTTCATCCTTGGCAATGCCCAGCAACGTGGAAATGTGAGGTGGTAATTTTGCGCTGGTACCTTCTTTGGATGTTATGTCGGCCGCCAGAGCAAGCCTTCCCTGTACATGGGGACGAGGAGAATGATGCGCCTGCCCCGCTGCCGTTGGCAGAATCATAGTCACAAATACGAGAAACACCGCCACCCCTGCTAAACAACGTCTGCTAACCATCGACATGAAAACCTCCAATTCAATCAATCTGAAAAATGCCGCCACCATACACCCTTCTCACAAATGACGGCTACCAATTCTTTGCACCGCCAACACAGATATACCGGGAGGCATTTGTCGGCGTAAGTTGAAAAACTGGGAATCGATCAACTTTGCGCCCCAAGCTACCCCCAATCAGTTTCTGCGGTCGCCTGTTTCACCATCGGGATGTGAATTACGGATTCCTTGAACTACCACAAGATGCCAAGAGTGTAACGCATAACTCGGTTTACCATGTTGCATTTTCTAATGATCTGGCGATCGATTGGAATTGAGTCAGGCCCTCTGAAATCCCTGTCACACGTGCGCTTAGCTATATTAACCAGCTACAAGATCGTTTCTACCGGGCAGCGACACAGTATCCCGCTGCGGTCAGCAGCGGAATACCCTCTTCAACTGCCTGCTCGGGAATCAGCCGGTTGATAGTATTGCGCTATATTCAAGTCAAAAGTTCCAGGAGCAAGGGACATTGCCTCGAATAGCTTGAGCAAAACGCCACACTCCATCTTCGCGCACACAAGATCATCCACGAGCGGCAACGGGGCCCAGGCGACTATTCTGAAGTGTGACAACAACGCCAGAGATCTCCCCCAAGACCCCGCCTCGGAAGAGTTTCCTCCGATCCTTTGTTCTGTGGCTGGGCCTTGTTGTGGTGCTTCTTTGGTCGTTTGCCGCGCTGACTCTTGTGGCTGCACGGTGGATTGACCCGCCGACAACCGCCTTGCACATCGAGCGCCGCCTGCAGGCTTGGATACACGGCAAGCCGTATCACGAACATTACAAATTCATTCCGCTCAGCCAAATCTCGCCCCATTTCCAGCACGCTGTTATCGCTGCGGAGGACGGGCGCTTCTACCAGCATCACGGTTTCGATTGGCAGGAGATCCAAATCGCGGCCAAAGAAGATATGGAAGGCGAGCGCACGCGCGGAGCTTCTACCATTACGCAGCAGTTGGTAAAAAATCTTTTCTTCGGAACGGGCGGTTCTATCTTTCGTAAAGGTGCGGAGTTCACATTGGTGCCGGTAGCGGAATTTGTTCTCGGCAAGCAACGCATTTTGGAGATCTATCTCAACGTAGTTGAATGGGGCCCTGGTGTTTATGGCGCAGAGTCGGCATGCCGTACCTGGGACGGAACCTCAGCCCGGCATATCGGCCGGGAACAGGCGGCACGGCTCGCAGCGATTCTGCCGGCTCCCTTGAAGCGGCGGCCCGAGCGCATGAATAACTACAGCACCGTCATACTTAAGCGGATGAGCCAAGCAGGCTGGTAATTGTGAATACGCTTTACCGATGCCGCCGACTCGCTGACCTGCCGGGTACACCACCAAACGTGGTTTGCAGATAATTACTCTCCTCCGGCGCATACCGGGAAAGTGAATCGTAGTGGCCACCTCCGGTTAGTTCTGTCAGGCATATGACCGGTTCGTACCTCACCCCCATGTACCCCCCACCTGTACAAGAGCCTAAGGTAAATTTTGCTTAGTTTTACCAGTGAAACCGGGAACTTCCTCGCATTTCTGGGCTGATCTTGTTATTTATCAGCCTTCTGACGGCCTGCCAAACGCAATGATCCTTCCTCTTTCGTATACTCAACCTAGCCGATGTCGACTCACCTCAATAGGATTTTGGCGGAGACACGCGCCACAGTGGCCGCTGCAAAGTCCCGTGTCCCCATGGCCGAGCTGGAGCGGATGGCCGCCGATCACCAGCCGCGCGGCTGGGTCAGAGCCCTGAGCCGGCAGGCCGCGATAGACTCCGCCATCATCGCCGAAATCAAGAAAGCATCACCTTCTAGAGGACTTATTCGCGAGGACTTCGACGCAGCGCAGCTCGCTCGAAGTTACTTTGCAGGTGGAGCGGCGGCGCTATCCGTGTTGACAGATGAGCCGTTTTTTCAAGGCAGCTTGCGCAACCTCGAATTGGCTTCGGAGGCGGTTCCGCTGCCTTGCCTGCGCAAGGATTTCACCATAGACGAGTACCAGATCGCTGAGGCGCGCGCGCACCACGGAGACGCGATCCTGCTGATTGCCGCCGCTCTTACTGACAGCGAGCTTCAGCGCTTTGCACAGACAGCGCACAGCTATTCGCTCGATGTACTGGTCGAGGTGCACACGGTTACCGAACTTGACCGCGTCCTCTCAACGCTAGGTGAAACCGGCGCAGACGCCATCGGCGTGAACAATCGCGACCTCAGAACATTCGAAGTACATCTAGAAACCTCTTTTGATCTGGTGGAGCGGATTCCACCTGCCGTGCTGCGCGTGGCGGAAAGCGGCATCACGACATCCCAAGACTTGGCGCGGCTTCGCGCGGCGGGCTTTGATGCCTTTCTCATTGGCGAAAGGCTGATGCGCCAGCCAGATCCAGGCGCGGCGCTCAAGGCGTTGCTGATTGGAGCCCTGGCGCGATGAGCATATGGATTAAAATCTGCGCGAATACTTCGCTAGAGGATGCGCTCATGGCCGCCGCAGCCGGAGCAGACGCCGTGGGATTCGTCTTTGCGCCCAGCCCGCGAAGGGTGACAGCGGCCCAGGTCGCGGCCATCACTCCGCACCTGCCGGCAACCGTCGAAAAGATCGGCGTATTCGTTGATACTGGACTGGAGGAGATTATTTCCACGGTTCAAACCTGCGCCCTGACCGGTATTCAACTGCACTTTGACGCAGATCCTGAACTGCCTGCTAGACTGCACACGCGACTGGGACCGGAACTGCGCATTCTGCGCGTAGTGCGCTTCAGCGCGGAAACCAAGGCGCAGTGTACAGTCCAAATCGTCAAGTACGACCAGGATCCAAATGTGGACGCAGTGCTGGTAGACTCGCGGATAGCCACAGCCGCCGGAGGAACCGGGATAGCCTTCGACTGGGTAGAGGCGCGCAAAGCGTTCTTCCAAACCCCGGATGCGCGGAAGCGCCGCATTGCCGCGGGCGGTCTGAACCCCGCTAATGTGGCCGAAGCTATCGCCGCGTTGCACCCTTGGGGCGTGGATGTAGTTTCCGGCGTAGAAGCCTCACCGGGCCATAAAAACCCCGCCAAAGTGCGGAAGTTTGTGGCGCGAGCAAGAACGACGACCGCGAGAGGGATTAACTAAATGAGCGGGACGAGAATACCAAATGTCGTATGCACCCTCAGCTCCAACGCTGAACTGTATCATGTTGCAAAGACTGTAACTGGACTGTGTCAATTAGATTCCCAGAATCGCATCGACTTCACATTGAGGCATTCATCGGCAATCGGACAACACGCGATCGTTCTTGAATGGAATGGAATAACGGCAGGAATTGATCTTTCCGACCATAGCGACCAGAGAATGCCGGAACTCTCCGGCTGCGATCTGTATTTCAAGCGATGTGTAAGAGCAGAAGACCTGAAACACGACGGCCGCCTCCAGCCTTTCGGCTTGAACTATAGTTGTCGCTCAACACGAGCGACTCTACGGCTTCTAAACCTCTTCGGCCCGATTAATATAATCCGCCGCCGCAGCGCATGGAAAGGTTTTTTCTTTATACCTTTGTTTACGGAGTACGAACGCAAACCAGTTCAGGCGGCATCGCAGACGATTCTCTATCAGGCTCGGCTTTGGGATCCCGTGGACTGTCCGGGAGACGAGCAAGTAAACGAAGAGAGGGTAGGATTACTTCTGGCGCTTCGAAGCGAATTCAAGGAGCGGCTTGCCGGAGGGTTGGCGCCAACTCCATATGCGAAGCAACATTATCCAGAATTATTGACGGTGTTTCCGTCCAGGGCGTCTCAATATGTTCACTGGGCGCGCGAACATCTTATCTCGATTGGTTTCAGAGGGCTCTTTGGGTCGCTTGGATTTAAGATCGGGGAGGCGTTTGCCGCATCTCAATGCCTCGTTTTCGAACCATCGGCGGCTTTTTTGCCAGCAGATGTGCCACTCGCCCGATATAAAAATATTGAGGAGTGTATTACGATCTGCGACAACTTGCTCTCTCATCCTGCCGATGCAATGCACCTTCGCAACCAGGCGTGGGAATACTATCGAACCGAGGTGGAACCAGCCGCGCACATGGCAAAATTACTTGGGTTGATCCAATAACTTGGCCTTCGAATGCGGTTGGTTTAGCGGCTAGCGCCATTTACTGCGGTATCTAGTGCATCAAAGAATTCGGTGCCATTGCCAAACGAAAACGTGCTCCATATTGAATCGATTTGTGGTCGAACGAATGTAACTTCGTTAGATCCAATAGGAGCGTCTATCGGGCCTGTTTGATTTTATATGTCAACGACTTGGTTAGTGTAGCGCAATAGTGAGGGTATCCAGAACCAGGGAAAGCGCATCTTCCCAATGAGGCAGAGCCACCCCGAACGTCTGCTCCAAATGTTGGCACGATAACCGCGAGTTGACGGGACGTTTGGCGGGTCGCGGGAAATCGCTGGTCTTGATGGAGATCAGGTTGGGAACCGCAAAGCCGAAGCTTACAGACGACTTGCTCAACAATGATTTCGCAAATCCGAACCAGGAGGTTTCTCCTGCGTTGGTAAGGTTATAAATGCCTCTGCGCCCATTGAGCCCGCCGCCAGAAGGCGCCAGAAGTTGTGCCAGGATATTGGCGGTAGCCTGCGCAATACATTCGCTG
>Ga0224559_1000986_pt1 | contig 16509 bp, 15 predicted proteins | sample 714S33034metaG_FD_180676 | JGI IMG/M metagenome (GOLD analysis project Ga0224559, IMG submission 180676) | Peat soil microbial communities from Stordalen Mire, Sweden - 717 S3 30-34 | ecosystem: Environmental > Terrestrial > Soil > Wetlands > Peat | place: Sweden: Norrbotten County, Stordalen... | reverse complement strand
CTACCCCGGCTTTCCTGCCGTCGCGAATTTTGCTGGCAGACAGCCCTTGGCCACGACCCGACGGTCAGATTTTCGCGGATCTTGGTGGCCGACTACAGACGCGACTCTGATTAGCATCAGGTTGTTCGCGAACTTCCTGGGTCTGAAGCTCAATGGCTCGCGCAAGCTGGTCGAAGACCTCGCCGCAAAGGGTAAATGGCAAGACGACGTCCACGTGACCGATCTCGGCGGCGCGGCTGCCAGCCCGGATGATCTCACTGAGGAAGAAAGAACGACGCTGGAAGGACTGTTGCAGCGTGCGGACAAGGAGCTTGCGCACCTGACCTCTAGTTTTGCGGACCAGCTCACGCTCAATACCGCCGCGATAATGGTCCGGGGGATCGACGTCGTCGAGCGACTGCTTCGTGAGAAGCTCTATGCTGTGGCGAAGGACCAAGAAGGTCGGCTTTATCCATTCCCTACCCTAGACCACCAGAAGACGATCTACGGCCATGAATGCGAAATTGTAGGCGGCTACCCAATTGGTCGTGAATGAAGGCGGGCCGCCTCGTCGATGGCTGTGTTCGGCGTCAGTGCTATCGATCATCAGTGATGGCCGCCCACGCCTGCACCGGCGCGATGCTCCACCATGTCGGCGACCGTCGCCACTGGCCGCTTAGTAAACGGCCGGTCCGAGGGTACTCTTCCCCTACGAGAACCCTCATACTCATCTCATCATAGAAACCCTCGCCGCTCAGGGTTCCACTCTATGCAGACGGGCCAGAATCCGCCCGAACGGCGACGTGGAGACTTTTGCCACGGGCTGCTACCATCGCGCCATCATGGCAAGCATCAAGCGCATCGGGGTGCTCACGGGCGGCGGCGACTGCCCAGGCCTGAACGCGGTGATTCGAGCGGTGACCAAAACCGCCATGCACCAGTACAAGCTGGAGGTGATGGGCGTCGAAGATGGCTTTCTCGGCCTCATCCAGAACCGCGTGCGCCTTTTGCAGTGGAACGATGTTTCGAACATCCTCACCCAGGGTGGAACGATTCTGGGCACGAGCAACCAGGCCAACCCGCAGCGCTTTGCCATCGAACGCAACGGCAAGACCGAATGGGTAGACGTCACCGACCGCGTGGTCGACCATGTGCGCGCCAACGAGCTCGACGCCATCGTGTGCATCGGCGGCGATGGCACCATGACCGGCGCCGCAAACCTGATCGAAAATGGCATCAACTGCATCGGCGTGCCCAAGACCATCGACAACGATCTGGAAGGCTGCGAACGCACCTTCGGCTTCGACACCGCCGTGCACACCGCCGCCGAATGCTTCGACAAGATCCACACCACAGCCATGAGCCACCACCGCGTGATGGTCGTCGAAGTGATGGGCCGCAACGCCGGCTGGCTGGCCCTGCACGCGGGCGTCGCCTCAGGCGCCGACATCATCCTCATCCCGGAAATTCCCTACGACCTCGAACTCGTGGCGGAGGTGCTTCGCCGGCGCAGCAAGAACGGCAAGCGCTTCTCCATCGTATGCGTGTCGGAAGGCGCCAAGCCCAAGGGCGGCGATGTCGTCGTCCAGCGCCGCGTGGAAACCAGTCCGGATCCAATTCGCCTGGGCGGCATCGCCAACAAGCTGGTGGCCGACATCGAAGAGCGCACCAAACTGGATGCGCGCGCCACGGTGCTTGGCCATATCCAGCGTGGCGGCTCGCCTACGCCGGCGGACCGCGTGTTGGCCACGCAATTCGGCCACCACGCCCTGGAAATCCTGATGAAGGGCGCGCAAGGCCAGCTGGTGGTGCAGCACAATGGCCGCCTCGCCGAGGTTCCCATCCAGTCCGTCGCCGGCAAGCAGCGCAAGATCGAAATGGACGATCCCTTGCTGCGCACGGCGCGCGCCGTCGGCACCCACTTCGGCGACTGAGAGGCGGTCTTCCGCCCCCTACTTCGCGAAATCCACGGCGCGCGTTTCGCGCACCACGGTGACGCGAATCTGCCCTGGGTATGCCAGCTGGGCCTCCATCTTGCGCGCGATGTCCTTGGACAAAAGGCGCGCCTGCTCGTCGCTGACCTTGCTGTTTTCCACCAGCACGCGAACCTCGCGCCCGGCTTGGATGGCAAAGGCGCGCTCCACGCCGCCAAAGCCCATCGCGAGCTTCTCGAGATCGTCCAAGCGCTGCACGTAGGTTTCCAGGGACTCGCGCTTGGCGCCCGGACGCAGATTCGCCAGCACGTTAGCGGCGTCCACGATGTGGTCGAGCACGTCCTCGACCGGCGACTCGCCGTGATGGGCCTCGATGGCGTGGCAGATCTTGGGCGTCTCGCCGAACTTGCGCGCGATGGCCGCGCCCGCGACGGCGTGCGATCCTTCGACTTCCTGGTCGACACCGCAACCGATGTCGTGCAAGAGCCCCGCACGACGGGCAATCTTGATTGGATAGCCCAGCTCGCCCGCGATGGTGCCGGCCAGGAAGCCGACTTCGATAGAATGCTGAAGCAAGTTTTGGGCGGTGCCCGAGCGGAAGCGCAGCTTGCCGAGCAGGCGGCCAAGATCTGGATGCAAGCGACCGATGCCGAGGTCGAAGGCGGCCTGGTCGCCAGCTTCCTTGCTTTGCTGCTCCACCTCGTCGGTCGCCTTGCGAACCATTTCCTCGATGCGCGTTGGATGGATGCGGCCGTCGGCGATAAGGCGAGTCAAAGCCAGGCGGGCAATTTCGCGCCGCACCGGATTGAAGCAGGAAATGACGACGGCCTCGGGTGTGTCATCGATGATCAAGTCGATGCCTGTGGCCGATTCGAGCGCGCGAATGTTGCGGCCCTCGCGCCCGATGATACGGCCCTTCATATCGTCTGAAGGCAGGGGCACGACCGCCACCGTGCGCTCGGCGACATACTCGCTGGCGTAGCGCTGCACGGCCGCGCCAAGAATGAGCTGGGCCTTTTGCTTGGCCGTGGCCTGCGCCTCGTCTTCGATGCGCTTGACCTCGTTCGCCGCGGCCGCGCGCGCCTCGGCCTGCACCTCGGCGGCGAGCAGTTTGCGCGCCTCGGCCTCGCCCAATCCCGCGATCTTTTCCAGCCTGGCACGCGCCTCCGCGGCGGCCGTCGCGGCGCTCTTGGCCACGGTTTCCGCGGTCTGCTCGCGCGCCATGAGCTGCTTTTCTTTGCGCACAAGGTTCTCCCGCTCGGCCTTCATCTCGCGATCGCGCCGATCGGCGGCTTCCACGCGGGCGCGAAGCTCGGCCGCGCTACGGTCCAGCTCTTGGCGCCGGTTGCGCAGCTCGCTCTCGACCTCGCTGCGGACCTTCTGGGCCTGCTCCTTGGCCTCTACCTCGGCCTGGCGCTTGATAGCGTCCGCCTCGCTGCCGGCGGCGGCGAGGACACGCTTTCGTTCTTCCTCGCTCTCGGGCACGGATTCCGGCTTGGACATGCGTCCCAGCAAGAAGGTCACCAACCCGACAACCGTCGCGGCCAGAATTGCGCCGATGATGGCTCCAGCGGTCATGCTTGTTCCTTATTCATTCGATTCACCACAACGAACCGTACGTTCGTCGGTGACGATGGCGTCGAGGGGAACATCCCACTCGCCGGTTGGACAGGTGTCGAGCACTTGAAAATCGAAGGCATAGCCCATGAAGCGCGCATTGGTCGCGTCAGGATGGGCCCGCACATAAGCCGCCAGCTCGTCGTAGTAGCCGCCGCCGTAGCCAACGCGTGCGCCGCGCTTGTCGAAGGCCAGCCCTGGGACCATGAACAGGTCGATCGCGTGCGCCGCGATTTCGGTTGCGTCGGCCGAGGGTTCGAGCAGGCCGAAAATGCCGAACACGAGTTCGCTCTTATGCTCCGCGCGATGAAAGCGCAATCGAGGAGGAATCAACCCGGTGCTCACGCGGGGCAGTACGATATCGACGCCGCGACGCCGAAGCTCCTCAAGCAACGGTTCTGTGTCGATCTCGGAACGCGTGGATACGAAGCTAGCCACGCATCGGGAAAATCGGATCTCGGGAAGGTCCAGGAATTGCTCGGCCGCCCGCGCACTCATGGCTTCGCGTTGCGCGGGCGCCACTGCGTCTCGCTTTTCAGCCATGGCGCGGCGAAGGGCGCGCTTGTCTTCTCTCAGCGACAGCTCGGCTGAATGCATCGTCGCCAATGTCTCGATCTTGGTCTTGCCTGGTGGGCGGCCCTATGCCACGGCAAGCCCAGCGCGGGGCCGGAACTCGCACCAAGAACGAGGACAGTGCCTCGCCGGAAGAATGTTGAATGATTGGACATCTGTGTCGAATATGTCGAACGCCCCGCCGTGCCACGAACGGACCGGAGTGGGGCGCAGTGCCCGGCACTATAGCCGAAAAACGGTCCGCGGAACCAGAAGCAGAGTGCCTCTTCGACTACACACCTCTTGAACGACGCAGCATCTCCTCGGCGTGGGCCGCGGCTTGCGCAGTGGGTGCGGCGCCTCCCAGCATCCGCGCGATTTCGTCCTGGCGTTCGTTTTCGGACAAGGTCGCGACGCGAATGGTGGTGCGCGTCTTCGTCGACTCTTTGGTGACCTTTACGTGACGGTCGGCGAAAGCAGCGATCTGCGGCAAGTGGGTGACAACCAGAACTTGCTTGTGATCGGCAATGGCGCGCAACTTGCGTCCGATGACTTCGGCGGTTGCGCCCCCTACCCCAGCGTCGACCTCGTCGAACACGTAGGTCGTGGCCTGACCCTCGCGCGCCAGGGCCTGCGTCACGGCCAGCATAACGCGCGAAAGTTCGCCGCCCGAGGCGATGCGATCGAGCGGCTTTGGTTCTTCGCCGGGATTGGGCGCGAAAAGAAAGCGCGCGCGGTCCTTGCCCTTTTCGCCCATTGCCTCGCGGGGCTCGACCAGGACGGGCACACGCGCGCCTGAAAGGCCCAAGTCGCGCAAGGTTTCGTCGATGCGTTTGCCCAAGGTGCGAGCAGCCTTGCGCCGCTTCTCGCCCAGCCGATCGGCTATTTCATCCATGCGCTTTGCCGCTTCGGCCACGGCCGTCCTGCGCATTGCGAGTCCCTCTTCAAATGAGTCCAACTCGCCCAGCTCGCGCGCGATTTCGTCGCGGCGCTGAACGACGGCCTCGACCGAACCGCCGTGTTTGCGCAGGAGTCGCCCAACCAGAAACAGACGCTCTTCGATCTCGTTCAAGCGCTCGGGTTCGAAGCGGAGGCGGCCTGCATACTGTGCCAACGAAGCAGCGGCGTCCTCGACCTGGGCCCGCGCGGCCTGCAAGATTTCCACGACCGGAGCAAGCGCCGGATCGAGCGCGGCGAGTCCGCCAATCTCGCGCGCGACTTGAGCGATGCGACCGGCGGCCGCGTCCTCGCCCGAATACAGGGCATCCTCGCCCCGCGTGCAAGCGGCCAGGAACTTTTCCGCATTCTTGCAGCGTTCGCGCTCGGCGCGCAGTGTTTCGTCCTCGCCCACCTTCAGATCCGCCTGTTCCAGCTCGGTCAGTTGAAAGCGCAGCAGATCCTCGCGTTCGCCCCGCGCGCGCGCATCCGCGTCGAAGGCAGCCAGCGCGGCCTGCGCCTCGCCCAGCTCCCGAAAAGCCAGCTTGGCCTCGGCGAGAACCGCGGCGTCCCCGGCAAAGGCATCCAAGATGTCGAGCTGGCACCCGGGATCCATCAGCAACTGCTGATCGTGCTGGGAGGTGATGTCGCACAGCTTGCCCACCGACGCCGCGAGATCCGCGGTGGTCGCCAACCCGCCGCCAAGATGAATGCGCCCGCGCCCGCCGCGCGCGATGCCCCGCCTGACCACCAACCCATCGGCCACTTCGCGCCCGTCGGCGAGAAGTGCCGCGCGCAGTTCGGAGTCCTGGGCCAGTTCGAACATCGCCTCCACGCGCGCCTCATCGGCACCGGTGCGAATCAGGTCCATACTCGCCCGCCCGCCGCGCAGAAGTCCCAAGGCCTCGACCAGAATGCTCTTGCCCGCGCCGGTCTCGCCGGTGATGACCGTCAGCCCCGGCCCGAGCGGAAGCTCGACCTCGTCGATAAGCGCGAATCCCGATACCCGCAAGAGCGTCAGCATGTCTTCTATGTCGGTCCGGCGTTTGCCAAAGTTGCGCGCGAACTGGAACTAGGCCTTGCGCTCGCCCCACGAGAGTTTCTGCCGCAAGATCTTGAAGAATGAATGGCCGGGCCGAAACACGCGCAAGCGGCGCACCATCCGGCGCACTTCGACGACATCGCCCGGCGCCATCTCGCGGCTCCAGTGGCCGTCGACGGTGACCACGCCGAGGTAGGGCGAGACGTTGGTCACGGCGACGCCATGATCGGCGCGCACGACCAGCGGACGATTGGAAAGCGTGTGCGGGCAGATCGGCGTGAGCACAATGGCGTCCAAATCCGGCGTGAGGATGGGACCGCCAGCCGAGAGATTGTAGGCCGTCGAGCCTGTGGGCGTGCACAGGATGAGACCGTCGGCTTTGTAGGTTGTGATGGTGTCGCCGTTGGTGGCGGCCTGCAGATCCATCAGACGCGCGATTTCGCGCTGGTTGATCACGGCTTCGTTGAGCGCGCTCTGGCTCTCGGCGGGCCGATCCTTGCCCCGCAAGGTCACCATCAAACGCATGCGCTCCTCGATGGGCAAACGATTCTCGGCCGCCTCGACCAGGGCGGCGTTTGCCTCGGCCAGCGCGTAGGGCGTAAGGAAACCCAAGCTCCCCAAATTCAGTCCGAGCAAAGGCACATCGTGGTCGGCCACCAGCTTGGCGCCATGAAGAAATGTCCCATCGCCCCCGAGCGCGACCATCACATCGATGCGCGCACCGATCTCCGCGCCCGGCACGCCCCCATGACCGGAAGGCGCGCCCTGGCCGTAGTCCCCAACGAAGAGAACCTCGTCCCCTCTCCTGCGCAGCATCTCGGCGAATTCGGCCGCAAGCCGAGGAGCCTCGGCACTGCCTTGTCTGACGAGAAATCCGAATCGCATGGGCCGCGATTATGGCACGACCGCAGCCCGGCAAGCACGATGTGGATTTCATCAATCCACAAGCGCAAGCCCCCAGGAACGCACCTGGGATGCACCGACGACATTGCCACGCCCGCGCGGCGCAGGCGTGAACTAGCCAAGGCCCGCGGACTTTGGCATTGCTGTCGCGAAAGTCGATGGCGCCCCCGAAAGAGGCGCCTGGCGAACCCTACGGCTGCATCTCGTAGAAGATCGTGATGCTGAGACAGTGGAACTCGCGATCCGAGCTTTGCGTGACCACCTTGTCGATGATCCGAGCCTTCGGATTGTCGTGAATCCAGCGGGTCAGAACCTCACCGAGCTCGTCGCGGTCCTTCGCCTTGGTAGCCGTGAAAACCTTTGCCCCCATCATTGGCGCTTCTCCTTCCGAACTGTCCTACAGATCGCTGTTCGCAGAGCTCTCTCACAAGCTGCTCACCTCATGGCATACGATGCAAATGACAAAAGGTAAACATTTTTTTCGTAATCCAACGCACAGGAATGTCTTTTTGTGTAATGCACTGCACATCGCACTCGGACCTTGACCGAACACCTCTGCAATGCTTAATTCTCACCCCTCACGAAAACGACCTGACCCATCCGGAGGTTTGCTTGGAGACACTGCTCGGACGCCCCCTCGAAGTTGAAGTTCGGGATTCCATCGAAAAAGCGATGAAGATCCTGAAGCAGAAGATGTCAAAGGAGGGCATCCTGCAGGAAATCAAGCGCCGCCGCTACCACGAAAAGCCCTCGGTCAAGCGCAAGCGCAAGATCCGCGAGGCGCGCAAGCGGCGTAGGCGCGAGGCCAAGAGGCGCGTAATCCGCTGACCTCCTGGATCGAAATTCAGATTGAGACAGAGGCCGAGGCCGCCGAGATTCTGGCGGCCGAGGTCGGACCTTTGGTGGGCGGTGTTGAGTTGCGCGATGCCGGTACCCTGCTCGCCACGGAACCCGGACGTTGCGCGGTCGTGGCCCTGTGCGACCCCAAGGACCGAGAATTCGTTCTCGCCAGCGCGTCCGAGGCGCTGGACTCGGCGCGCGCGTCGGGCTTTCCCGTCGACCCGGTGGTCGTGCGCGAACGCTCGGCGGATGAGAGCGAATGGCGGGATGTGTGGAAGCAGTTCTTCCGCGCTACACGGGTTGGCCGCCGCTTCACCGTCCGCCCCAGCTGGGATCCGGGACAAGCACCACCCGGCGAATTCGTCATCGACCTGGATCCGGGGCGAGCCTTCGGCACCGGCGCGCATCCTTCCACGCGCATGGTGATCGGACTTGCGGAAGGCTGGCGCGAAGGGCATCCCCGTATCGCGCGTTTCCTCGACCTTGGCTGTGGCTCGGGCATTCTTTCCATCGCCGCCGCGCGCTTATGGCCCGAGGCGAACGGCCTCGCTATCGACAACGACAGCGAGGCCACCGCGTGCAGCGGCGAGAACTTCGAGCGCAACGACATCCGCGGCGTCGCTCTGGTGACCGGCATCCTCGACCAAGCCGATGGCGCCTTCGACGTTGTTCTGGCCAATATCCAAGCCGATGTGCTGTGCGCGCTGGCAACGGCGATGGCAGCCAAAGTCGCGCCCCATGGCTGCGCGATCCTCTCGGGCATTCTCCTCGACCAAGTGGACGAGGTTCTGGCTGCCTACGCGCAGGCCGGCTTCGCCCTCGTCCGTCGACAAGACGAGGGCGAGTGGGCCGGGCTGCTGTTGCGACCCGCGCTTTCCCAAGGTTAGCCATGGCAGGCACGAGGATCTTCGTTCCTCCGGAGAAACTTCACGGTGAACGCGCCACCTTGGACGCCGACGACCACCGCCACTTGGTCAAGGTACTGCGCCTGGCTCCCGGTGCGAATCTACGCATCTTCGACGGCACCGGCACGGAGATCGAGGCGCGCATCGAGTCCATCGGCAAGGCGTCGGTCGACGTCGCATTGGGGGCGCGCAAACAGATACCGAGTCCGGCTTGCGCGATCACGCTTTTGCAATCCCTGCCGCGCGGCGAGCGCATGGACATCATCGTGCAAAAGACCACCGAACTCGGCGTCCTCCGCATCGTACCCGTGCTCTCCGAGCATGGCATGGTGAAGCCGCCCGCCCACCGTCAGCGGCGCTGGCAGACCATCGCCGAGGAGGCCGCACGGCAGTGCGGGCGCGCCGACGTGCCCGTGGTGGCCGAGCCTGTGGCCCTCGGCCCTGCCCTGTCGCGACTCGGGCCAGATCTCAATACGCGGCTCTTGGTGTGGGAAGGAGAACGCAACCGCTCCCTGCGCGCCGCTCTGGCCAGCGGTCCCCGCCAGGTTTGTCTCTGCGTCGGACCGGAAGGCGGCTTTTCGAGCAGGGAAGTTGCGCTGTGCGCCGAGGCCGCTTTCGAAACCGTGGGCCTCGGTCCCCGCATCTTGCGCGCGGAAACCGCGGCCATCGTTACAGTGGCGCTGGCCCAGGCCGCGGCGGGCGGCCTGGAGTGAATTCGACAAGAAACTTGCGGGCAAGGTCGCGGCTCCGCACAATGTTCGAGTGAGTAGCTATGCAGCCGTCGCCGTTCAGCCCGGCGCGAAGACCGAAACCTCGGAGATCCCCCGCATCGGAGTTGCCTCGGCGGACGCCGCCAAGATGCGCGGCCGCGACACGCACATCCTGCGCGTTCGCGCGGCCCGGTTTCCTCGGCGGCTGGCCGCGGCGTTCGTCGATGTTGTTCTGATCGTCTCGGTCTCCGTGGCCGTGGCCATGGGCGCGACCTTGGCCCTTGGCGTTCACCTGCCGAGCGCCAAGGAGTTCGGCCCCGATTTCGTTCTCGCCGGCTTACTCGATCGCAATCCCATGGTAGCGGGCGCTCTCGGTCTCCTCCTTGCCATGAGCGCCCTCTACCAAGTCTATTTGGGTGGCATTCTCGGCCAAACCGTGGGCAAACGGCTGCTGCGTCTGCGCGTGATCTCGTCGCGCGGCCGGGCGCCGAGCCCCGTTGTCGCCTGCGTGCGCTTCTTTGCCATGGGATTGTCGCTCGCCCCCGCCGGGTTGGGCTGGCTGTGGTGCATCTTCGACCGCGAGCGCCGATCTCTCCACGACCGCCTTTCCGGCACCTACGTGATCGTCGACGAGCGATGACGGGGAATGGCCGCAAAGTACCGCGATGTCCTTGTCGGAGATTGCCCAGGTCCTGGTTCGCCGTGGCGTGATCACGCGCGACTCGGCGATCGAGGCCGAGCAGCGCAGGAATCTCTACGGCGGCGGACTCGATACCGCACTCCTCGAACTCCAGGCCTCCGACGAGGAAACCCTGACCACGCACTTGGCCGAGATCATCGGCATTCCCCTGGCTCCTGTCGCGACCCTGACGCTTCCCGCGGATACCGCGGCCCGCGGGTGGATGGATGCCGCCACGGCGCAAAGGCTCGGCGCGGTTCCACGGGCCAAGCAAGACGATAGTCTCGACGTACTGGTTCGGCCGGACCACGACCACGATGCGCTGGTGAGGTGGGCCGAACCGCGTGCGCTCCTCGTCGAACCCTCGCTGGTGTGCGAAGTCCGCTTCCGCGTCGCGCTCCACGCCCTCTACGACATCCCCATTCCACCCCGCCACCTGGCGCTGCTGGCGAAGTTGGTGGGCACGGCCAACGCCCGTACCGTCGCCGGCGATCGTGCGCACAGCGGCAAGCGCACGCCAACGCCGCTGGTCACTGGAGCCGACCCAACCGAAGCCTATCTGGCCGCGGCCCGCTTGGGTGACGTCACCGCCCGTCGCTCAGCCCTTCGCCACCTCTCGCGCCGACTGCGCGATCCGCGCGTGGTGGCCCTTCGCCATACCCTCGAACAAAAGGCTGCGGGGAAGGATGCCATTGCCGCTTGCGGCGCTCTGCGGGCCCTGTCCGACCTGCGCGACAAAAACGCGGTGCCTGTCATCATCGAGCTGCTCGAATCCGAAAACGAGGGAGTCGCCGCGACCGCCCAGGCGGCACTGGTGGCCCTGACATGCGAGGATTTCGGCCGCAAGCCAAAACGCTGGCTGGAGTGGTGGGGCAAGATGGGCAGCCAAACCCGCGTGGAATGGCTGCTCGAGGGCCTCGGCCACCGCACGCCGGAGTTGCGCCTCCTTGCCGCCAACGAACTCTACGAAATCTCGGGCAAATATTTTGGCTACCATTACGACCTGCCCGAACGCGACCGCGAGGAAGCGCGCCAGCGCTGGATCGCCTGGTGGCAAAACCAACGGGGGGCAATACCGGGGTAGGCTCAATATGCTAGATTGCGCGCCCCATGTTCGAGACACTGACCAAGGGATTCCGAACGGCCAAGCAAAAATTCCAGGGCTTGGCCGAGCTGGACGAAAAAACCATCGACGAAGCGCTCGCGGAAGTGCGCACGTCGCTGCTTGAAGCCGACGTCGGCTTCGAGGTCGTCCAAGAATTTTGCAAGCAGGTGCGCGAGAAGGCCGTCGGCGTCATCGTCAAGGTGCGCGCCACCGCCAAGGAGAAAGTCCGCCGGGTCACGCCCGAGGATCACTTCGTCAAGCTCTGCCACGACGAACTCGTGCAGCTCATGGGAGCGGGCGATTCCGAATTGCGCTTCGCCAAGAAGGGCCCCACCGGCATCATGATGGTCGGCCTGCAGGGCAGCGGCAAGACCACCACCGTCGGCAAACTGGCGCGCTACCTGGAAAAGCGCGGCCGTCGGCCGCTCTTGGTCGCGGCCGACGTCTACCGTCCGGCCGCCATCGAGCAGCTCAAGGTACTGGGCGACAGCCTCGGCATGCCGGTCTTCGCCGAGCCCGGCGGCAGCCCACCGCTCATCTGCGAAAAGGCCCATCGCTACGCTGCCGAGCATGGCCGCGACACCGTCATCTTCGATACCGCTGGTCGCCTCGCCATCGACGAGCCGCTGATGAACGAGCTCAAGGAGATTAAGCGCCGCACCAACCCGGCCAACATCATCTTCGTCATCGATGCCATGATCGGCCAGGACGCGGTGGCCACGGCCAAGACCTTCCACGACTGGCTCAACTACGACGGCGTTATCCTGACCAAGCTCGACGGCGACGCCCGCGGCGGCGCGGCCCTGTCGGTCAAAGCGGTCACCGGCAAGCCGGTGAAGTTCGTCGGTATGGGCGAGTCGCTCGATCGCCTGGAGGAATTTCGTCCCGAAGGCATGGCCAGCCGCATTCTCGGTCGCGGCGACGTGGTCGGACTCGTCCAGCAGTTCGAGGACGTGGTCGACGAGGAGAAGGCCGAGCAGGACGCCATGCGCATGCTCAAGGGGAAGTTCGACATGAACGACTTCCTCGAGCAGATCTCGGTCCTAAAGAAGATGGGGCCGCTCTCCGAGATGGTCGAGAAGATCCCGGGCATAGCCGACGCCAACATCCAGATCGACGACAACGAGCTGGTGCGCATCGGTTCGATCATTTCGTCGATGACCGACGCCGAACGACGCCATCCCGAAATGTTCGTCATCACGAGCTGGGAAGAGATCGTCGAGAGCGGCAAGCGCAAGAAGAAGCGCAGCGCCTTCTTCGACCAAAGCCGCCTGGCGCGCGTGGCACGCGGCGCTGGCCGCAAAGATGCCGAGGTCGCGGATCTCCTCAACCGCTTCGCGATGATGCGGCAGATGATGATGCAGCTCGGGGCCTCGTCGGGACTGCTCGGCAAGATCCCGGGCTTCAAGCAACTCGGGCAGATCAACCAGGCCAGAAAAATGCTCGGCGGCATGGACATGGACCAGCTGGCCTCCATGATGAACATGCAGTCGCGCGAGCGCGGCCACTTCCAGGCGCCCACGCGAAACGTCGACAAGGCCAAGGAAAAGAAGAAGCGCAAGGACGCCCGCAAGGCGCGCAAGAAGGCCAGGAAGAAGCGCTAGAATCGCGGCGTCGCCACCAGGAGATCGGCATTCCCCGAGGGAATCTCCACGCGCCACCTCCCCGCGTCGGCGGGAACCAATACGGTCTGCATGGCGGGCAGCGCGACTTGGCCGGCGGGGGTCGACAGCGTGCCCTGGCCGGCCACGCATGTCACCACGACGCAGGTATCGCCGACCGGCTGGTCGAGACAGCCTCGCACGCGTTGCTCGCGCAGAATGAAGTGAGGACACGCGATGAGCCCGCGCTCCTCGCAACCAGGCGCGGCCAGGGGACGCCATGCCTCGGGAACATGAGGGCCGTATTCCCTGCGCGAGAAATCGATGGTGGCTAGGGATTCGGCTACGTGCACCGGTCGCGGTTTGCCGTCGAGCCCCAGCCGATCCCAGTCGTAGACGCGAAAGGTGATGTCCGAGGTCTGCTGTACTTCGTAAAGCAAGCATCCCTCGCCCAGCGCATGCACGGTGCCCGCGGGCAGAAAGAAGACGTCGCCCCTGCGCGCCTCGAAGCGGTTGAGGGTGGAACCGATCCGGTGCTCGGCCAGCGCACGTTCGAAATCCAACCGTGTCAGGCCCGGTCGCGTGCCCTGACAGATCTCGCCGCCGTCGGCGAGAAAGACCCAACACTCGGTCTTGCCGTGCTGGCCGACGCCCATCGCCCGCGCGCTGGCGTCGCCGGGGTGTACCTGCACGCTCAGGCGCAAACTGGCGTCGATGAGCTTGATCATCAGCGGAAACTCGCCGCCGCGAAACCCTGGCCCCACCAAGGCAGCGCCGGCCCGCACGACGAGGTCATGCAGAGAGGTGCCCGCCCAATCGCCGCCGGCCACCACGCTCATGCCGCGCGCGTGATCCGCGACTTCCCAGGACTCGCCGATGGGGCCCTCGGGCAAAACACGCCCCCAGGACTGCATGCGCCGGCCGCCCCAGACCAGAGGCTGGTAGACCGGTTGAAAAATCAGCGGGGCGCGAACTTCCATCGATGGCGAGCGGTCGTTGGACTGGTTGTATAGATGGTGTCTGCCGAGGGCATGGGAACCTCTGTAGGCTTCCATGTCAAGGGGCAAAGGCAAGCGCAAACACGAAGCCGACCACGAGAAACAGGGCCACCACCGCGACCGTGATCGCGAAATCAGGCAAGCGACTCTCGAAAGGCGAGGCCACTGGGCCGGGGTTGGCCGCGGCGGGTTCGGGTTCGGGTCTCTCCTTGCCGGTTTGAGAAATTGCCTCGGACAGGCGCAGCCGCCGCAGGTAGCGATCCTCGGGATCGACGACGCGAAGCTGGGTCTTGCCCAAGCGCACGAGATTTCCATCGCACAGTTTTGTCGGTCCCGAGATCCGCTGCCCCTGCACTTCGATGCCGTTCTTCGACTCCAGGTCACGCACGACGATACCGTCGGCGCTTCGCTCGAAGGCCGCGTGTTCGCGCGAAATATCGTCGTCCGCCAGCACGAAATCGCAGTCCTCTCCGCGGCCCAGGCGAACCATGCGACCGCTCATGGGCAGAGCCAATTCGCGGCCCGGTGAAGGCGGACCCTCGACCACCAGATGGGCGCATGCGGCCGGCGCCACGCCCGCGAACAAGTCGTGCACCAGGCGGCGCGCCAGCGTCGCGGTTCCTGCCGCCGCCGAGCCCGACGCCGTCGCGGCGATTTCGCCCTCGAAGACCAGTTCCACATCCGCCACGACAAACCGATCTCCGGTCGCCACGGGTTCCGGGGCCCGCGGCAAGAGCCGCCTTTGGCCCAAAAACGTTCCGTTGGCGCTGTCCAGATCCTCGACGCAATAGCCATTCTCGCGACGGAAGAAGCGCGCGTGGCGCCCCGAAACAGCGGAAAACGGCAGCTCGATGGCCACGCCGGGGTGGCGGCCGATCAGGACTTCCAGGACTTCGCCGGTCTCGAACGGCACCTCGACCACGCGTTCGATGACGGCCGCCCCCATGCCCGCATCGGGGCTCGGCGCCTGCACGCGTATCGAGAACCGCAGCGCCGAAGGCTCCAAAAGCAACCGGGATCAGGTGGACGAGGGTTCGCCGGCCGGCGGTTCAGCGGGCGCGACAGGGTCGGAAGCCGGCGTCTTATGCGCGTCGGCGGGCGCGGCAGCCGCGGCCGCGGCCGCGGGAACCGGGCCTGGATCGATACCGTGCTGCTTGAGCACGGCCAGGTAGTGGTCGCGCTCGGCCAAAGCGCCGAGCAGCTTGGCGCGCATGACATCGTTGTTTTGTTTGAGGCGGCCGATCTCGGAAAGATCGCGCTGGCGCGTGGAATCGGTCTTGGAGGCGCGCGCGAGTGCCTTGAGGAACTCCGCCTGCGGCACCTCTTGGAATGGCGTGGAGCGATACTTGCCTGCCTCGACCTTTTCGAGATATCCCTCGGCCGCTAGGCCCAGCAAGGCACGCGATACCGCCGCTTCGCTGGCACCGATGGCCATGGAAATGTCGACGGGCGTGAAGACCTGGCCGCTGCCGGCATGCTTCTTGAGCTCGTCGAAAAACTCCTGCCGCCCAAGCTTGGTTCCGGAATCCAAACTGCCGCTGGAACTCGATCGTGTACTGGCGTGGCTGCGCTTGAGACTCATGTTCTTCCCCGCTGGTGGATTGGCAGCGGCTTTATACCTCAAATCGACGCTGAAGACGTGTCCATCAATCGATCCCGTCGCCAGCCCGGCTGCGCAACCCGCCCGCTTCGTTACTCCTCGCTTACATAGCCCGCGCTATGCGCGCTCGTCGCGCCTCGCGGGCGGGCTTGCTCGCTCGGCCGGGCTCGGTCCGCGATTGATAGACACGTCTTGACGTCTTGTGCGGCAAGCGCGGCGCGAAAACTAGCGCTTGCGCCTGCGCCGGGACGAGTGGCCGGTAGCCGGACTCTGGCTCGCCAACGGCAGCGGTTGCTCCCATAAACGCAAGGCGGTCGGATCGGCCTTGTGCTTCTTGAGCAGCGCGAAGAGCAGGAAACTCCCTGCCACCACCGAGATGATGCCGATGAATTGGGACGTCGAAAGCGATCCCACGCTGCCCCGGTCAGCGTCGCCGCGGTAGATCTCGATGATGGAACGCAACCCCCCGTAGCCCAGGATCCAGCCCAGAAAGACCTCGCCAGAGAACTTGCGCACACGTCGCAGGTACATGAGCAGTCCAAACAAGGCCAGGCCGGCGAGGGATTCGTAAATCTGGGTCGGGTGCACAGGCAAGGAATAGGCCGCGCTCTTGTCCAGACCGAAATTGCTCACGTGGTCGTGAAACGCCGGCGCCCCCGCGGGAAAGCGAATGGCCCAGGGAACGTCGGAGCGCCGGCCGTAGTCGCAACCGAACAGCAAGCAACCCACGCGCGTGATGGCCGTGCCGAGCACCACCGAAGGTGCCGAGACATCCGCCCAGCGCAGAAGTTGAATTTTGCGTTTGTGGCAGCCATACCAGCTTGCCAAGAAGCCGCCGATCATGCCGCCGTAGGCAACCAAGCCGCCCTTATTGAGCAGGAAGATGTCCAGAGGATTGGAGAACTCCTGCCACTCGGTGATGACGTAGAGAATGCGCGCGCCCAGGATCGACCACACCGCGGTCCACATGTAGATGGCGCCAGCTTGTTCGCTGGGAATGCCGTCTTGCTTGGCCAAACGCAGGGCCAGGAACCACCCCACTACCATCGATGTGCCCAGCATCACGCCGTACGAAAAGATGGGCACCGGCTTCCACGGTAGGGAGAAC
>Ga0224559_1000985_pt1 | contig 16519 bp, 15 predicted proteins | sample 714S33034metaG_FD_180676 | JGI IMG/M metagenome (GOLD analysis project Ga0224559, IMG submission 180676) | Peat soil microbial communities from Stordalen Mire, Sweden - 717 S3 30-34 | ecosystem: Environmental > Terrestrial > Soil > Wetlands > Peat | place: Sweden: Norrbotten County, Stordalen... | reverse complement strand
TGCGACGCACCGCGCGCAAGCATATGCTGGCCGGAAAATGTCGCCGAGGATATGCCAAGCTGATTAATCATCAAGCGTATTCTGGCTCAAATCCAGTTCGGCTAGGATTTTATTTCTGAAAGTGTTTATCCTCGAAAGGATGAAGTAGAATTTTTGCCGCGGATTTAAAGGCAAGAGATCAATCAACTGCGAAGGTTTTTCTGATCGTTGCCTCGAAGCAGGCGGGTGATTTCTTCAATCTGCCGTGATTGATCCATGATCTTTATAAACAGAATGAGTATGCCAACTCCGGTCATGAAGGCTCCCACATCTGCCCAGAGATGATTGGACGGATCGTACCCGATGACAATTATCAGCGGGCCAAATATTGCAAGCGCTGGAGTGAGGGGCAGAAGAAGGTTGATGAATGTTCTCATGTTGCATCTCCTTGTGGATCTGAAAATCGGAATCGTCCCTTACTTATATAAGGGCCGTATATCTAGCAGTCTGAGTGTCTGAGACTCAAGTTCTACTGACATACCATTTTGCTTGCACCTAATTATAATCAAGCGTATTCTGGCTCAAATCCAGTTCGGCTATGATTTTATCTTTCCGTGATTACAATGTTTGCATCCTTGCTAAGTTAGGTTTATTGAGAAAGAGAGCCAATCCATGTTTGAAAAGCACTTGAATATGCGATGAGTTTTCCTGCGGCCATGAACAGAAAAACAATAAGGGTAATAAGCATAGCGCGTCTAACTCGCGGGTCAACGCCTTGAGACTGCCGGAGCACCCAATAATAGTATCCAAAAGAAGCCAGAAGGAAGACGCTTGACACCAAAGACAGCCATAGTGAGGATGAGAAGAAAAACAGACCGATTGCAATCATCAGAAGCAAAGAAAACAGGAGATACAGGAGATTTCGACTCTTAGTTGCTTTAGATGGAGGTCGAATAGTGACCCAAGATGCAAGAACATCCCTAATTTCCTTATAATCGTTTGCGTCAAGAGTTTTTGAAATAGCTAGTGTACGTGTCTTAGTGTTTGTCAGAACGCGAAGCGATGCGCTAGATTCTTCTATTGCGATTATTTCTTGTCGTTGTATCCGAACTTGTGGTTTTCGTATTTGGGTTCGGGCGATGTAATCGTCGCCAACTTCAATGCGGATCGATTCCCAGATTTCCTTGGTCTGCTTTAGGCCGCGCCTGATGCTTGATAGCATATATGTAACGCCGATTAGGATCGTTGCAAGTATTGCGATCAACTTATTATCCGGTAAAATCGAAACAACAAGGACCGCTGCACTGCATACAATTGCTGCGTAAAAGCTGCCCATTAACCAAAGATATCGAGTCTGAAGTTTTGCAAGTCCATTAGAAGAAAAGGAATAGGATTTCATCTTGTTATGTACCTGCTTTCCGAGAATGATAGTATTTAATCCCAACCAGCGAACCAGTGATCATGAATCCTAAAAACAAATAGCGTACTGGAATTTTATCTCCAGTACGCTATTTTATCAACTTACGCTGCTTCGTATTCAGCTTGTTCTTCGTCCACCGTCATCACCGGCTCCTCGGCGGACTTCTTATCGAGGAACTGCATCATCAGCGCGATCACCTTGCTGAAATATTTGGTCTCACCGCCTTTGTCCTCGTACTTGTCCGTCTTGAGCCGGCCTTCGATGTAAACGAGACTTCCCTTCTTGAGATACTGCTGGGCGATCTCGCCGAGTCTTCCCCACGCTTCGACGTTCACCCATTCGGTATATTCTTTGGTTTCGTTGCCGCTCTTCCAGCGTTGGCTAATGCCGAGACTGAAATGAGCCACCTTCTTTCCGTTGGGTGTGAAGCGGCTTTCCGGTTCCTTGCCGAGATATCCGATCAGTTGAACACGGTTTAATGCTGGCATGTTTCCCTCCTTTCCTTCAGACTTTTAGAGTTCATGTTTTGTGTCATATCAAGTCTCCTTTTTCTCTAAAAGAACAATTGGGTGTGTCCGAACGGGTTATACTTTGTGCATTGCTAGCTTTCGGCAGGCGCCGCCGTGGATGGTTGCGTCCGCTTCAAAACGAGCATGCCCGTTTTCATCTCCACGACCTGGTAACCGTCAGGCACCGCATCGAGCGCACCTTCCTTGATCTCCTTCGAGAAGTAAAACATCTTTCCGTTGGAGTGCAGGTAGTAGGTCGTGCCTTTCGAGTTGCTGTGTGAGTAAGCCATTTAAATCTCCTTTCAGGATTTTGATACTAAAAGTGTAGCACATATTTTCTATTCTTGTCAACTAGGAATTTCAGACTATGTTAATCGTAACCAGGCTCGACGAATTGCGCTCCGCCCGCTCCCTTCTGGACGGGAAACTGGGTCTCGTACCGACGATGGGTTATCTCCACGAAGGGCATATTTCTCTTGTCCGCCGCGCCAAGGCTGAATGCGACTATGTTGCCGTGAGCATCTTCGTCAACCCGACTCAATTTGGACCCAACGAGGACCTCGCCAAGTATCCACGTGATTTGGACCGCGATCTGCATCTGCTCGAAGACGCAGGCGTGGACTTGGTCTGGACACCAACGCCCGAGGTGATGTATCCGTCCGGGTTTCAAACCTGGGTCGAAGTCGAGGAAATGACGCGCCCGCTGGAAGGTGCTCAACGCCCCGGCCATTTTCGCGGCGTAACGACGGTTGTCACGAAACTGTTCAATGCGGTTCAACCAACGAAAGCTTACTTTGGTCAAAAGGATGCGCAGCAAGCCGCGGTCATTCGGCGAATGACGGAGGATTTGAATTTCCCCATCGAGATCGTGGTTTGCCCAATCGTGCGTGAGCCGGACGGACTAGCCATGTCCAGCCGCAATATTTATCTTGATGCCCATCAACGCAAAGCCGCGACGGTTCTATATCGTTCGTTGAGCGCGGCGAAGGAAGAATATGAAAAGGGCGAGCGCGATGCGGAAAAGTTGAGACGAAAAATGAAAGAAGTGATTGCGTCCGAGCCGCTGGCGCAAATGCAATATGTTTCCTGCGCGGATTACGATACGTTACAGGAGTTGGAGAAAGTTACGGGGAAGACTCTGCTTTCGATGGCGGTGTTCTTTGGGAAAACAAGGTTGATTGATAACTTTGTGTTGGAGTGAATCACGATAAAAACATCGCGTTGCCTTTGGACACTGATGAATAAATCATTTTAGCTTTCTTTGGACACGGATTTCACAGACGACACGGAACAACGCGGATTTTTAAAGATTTTCTTCGCTACCGTACACTTTATGCACGATGAATAAAAATAGAACACGGATGACGCTGATTCAGCCGATTTGCGCGGATGAAGCTTAAAAAAACTGCGTGCATCCGCCTCATCCGCTCTGATCCGCGTGCTATTTTTTTAGGATGTACGGTAGAAAAAGATTTTCTATACTTGTTCAAACCGTTCCACCGGAACGACAAACAACGATCCGTGTTTCTCGACAGGCGCACTCATTGCAATGGTTTCGCGAATGAGTTTGATCGCCGAATCAACTTGTGCGTCACTCACACCGAGCAGTAAAGTCACCACGCCGCTTCGCAGAAATCCGCCCGTCGAGGCGATGCGCGTGACGCGGTATTCTTCACTGGTCAGGGCACGCGTAAGCGCGTCGGCTTCGTTATCTTTGATAATCACAATGATCATTTTCATGGCAAGCCTCCTTTGTTTTGCGTCGCACCTTAAGGGTAGAGACAAATCTGTTGAACGAGAAATTTCTTTGTTTGGATAAGTCCCGTTAAGTATGGTGCGACGCAACCTCTGAGGGCGCAACATCGCTGTGCCCTTCCCTTGTTATATCTCCTCGAATCTTTCCACCGGCAGTGCAAATACGGTTGCGCCGCCGACCGTCACCGGAATCGGTGTGGGCATTGGCAATGGCGAACCCTCCAATGGCATGGATAAATATTCGACGCGCTGACGACAAGATTTTCGCAATTCGCGCAATACATCTTCCTCCCGGCCTTTGGGCAGGCCGATCAAGATCGTTGCGTTGCGCCGACCGAGAAATCCGCCCGCGCTTGCCAGATACACAACCGGCGCACCGAAAGAACTAACCGCGCGCGTGGCGACATCTAAATCCTGTTCCTGCACAATCGCCAGAATCAAAAGATGCATTGGATTGTCCATAATCTGCTCCTCATGTCTTCAATGTCATTGCGAGCGACCCTGAGCGAAGTCGAAGGGAAGCGTGGCAATCTCCTGTTTATATGTTACTTGAGATTGCCACACCGAAAGAACACAGTGCAGGCAACCCCTTCGGGGTCCCGCGATGACATCACGGCTATTAATATTAGCATATCACATTTAAGTCATGGATACGATTAACGGATTGTTATCGGTAATCGTAATTTTCTTGCCGTTCCGAAACGTGATTTCCGTTTGTTCGAGTCCGCGCACCACTTTCAAACCTTTATATAAAATCGTCACGGGCCACGCAAACGGATTCTTGCCTTCGAGCCGCACGCGTTCATCGGAAAGAATCGTCACGCCCAATGTTTGCAAAAAGAAACCGACGGGCGCAAGTCCATTCAATGCGCCGCGTTCGCCGAGTCCGTTTCCCGTCTCGGCGTGATAACGCTGATAGAAAGCATGATTTTGTTTAAGGCTTTGGATGACTGCGTTCATCAGATGCGCTGTCAGCCGCGCGGCTTCGCTTCGGAATCCATAAGACAGCAATCCTTCGCCGATCAATATGTTCCACGGCAGATGAATGCTCATTGCAACCGCGTCCGCTTTCGGGTCCGGGACGAGCGGCAACGCCGGAATGCCAAACGGCCGGCCAAAATATTCCGCATCGTTAAGCGAGCGGCCGATCATCACTTGCGCGCGTTGCGAATCGGGAATGCGCGCCCAAAGCGGCGTGAAGAGCGTGATGTCTTCGCTTGCCATATTTTCAATACTGATTAATACTCGATCCAGTTTATCCAAACCTTGAATGCTGATGCGACCGATTTTCGTAAATACTTTTTGAGTGGTGGCAACCAGTCCGCCGCTTCTCCACCGGAATTGATTTTCTTCGATCACCTCGACATCGCCCCGGCCTTTGGTCACCAGATCGCTGATTTCGATGGTTGGCCGTTGCGCCGCCGGATTTTTAGTCTGCACTTCGATCAACAAACGAACCGGCTGCTCAAACTCCAACTTGGGATGCATGTTGCCCGGCCCTTTATGTTTCGCGATCAATTTTCCGGCCTGACAAATATTGGTGACGCGGTCCCGATAACTATATAATGCAGAGCGCGCGTCCCAGGCCGCATCCACGGATGATTTAAGTTTCTCTGCCTCTACTTCGAGCAATGGAATTTCACTGGCTTTGTTCAGTCGCTTTGCCATTCGGATGAGGCATTGCGCCTCGTTGTACATCATGGCTTCCAACGCGGGATCGTGCATCACGGAAATATCCACTCCTTGTGACCATGGATGCCAGACATCGAAAAGCGGATTGTCTTCAAATCCGGTCTGGAGTACATGATCCCAAGATGGCAAACCATCGCCATCAGAATCATGCTGCGGCGAAAGCCAGTCCCAGAAAAAGGCAAGCAATTTGGGGAAGGCTTCGCTGATAAAAGTTTCATCTTCCGTTTGTTGAAAATATTTCCATGCCAAACTTGCCAGCATCGGCGCGGCGGATAATTTTCCGCGTTGACCGGCGATGCCGGGTTTATGATCTATCGAGCCGTCTTTGGTTTGAATAAAAAGAAAATTATTGATCAGTCCGCGTGATAATTCCTGTGTGGCTGGAATCACATTGGAAAGATAATAACTTTCCAGCGGTGTCTGTCCGCTCCAACCCGGCGGATAGTCGCGTCCGTCGCCTTTGTGAGAAAAACCCTGATCCGGTTGTCGGGACTGCACGAAGGATGGATTCGGCAATTGCTTATCGGGAGTAAAAAATAATCCCAATGCGGCGCGCTGACTGAACGCGAGCGCCGCATCCCAATCCGGATCGCCGGTGCGAATATCGGGCGTGTCGCCCGCGTCCAGCAATTCAATGTGAGCGCGTTCCGCTTCCCATGGGCGACTGGCAGTGCGTCGCGCTAAATCGAACGAAGCTTCCGCTGAATCGGTGGAAGCAATTGCCCAGCTCACCTGACGGCTTGAACCTGGATCGAAATCCAATGCCAATGTCAGTGATGGATGCGGACCAGCACCAAACTGCGGGCCGCCGGTCATAAAGATGACGGGGAAGAGTCCGGTAGTCTCGCCCGCGAGAACGTTGACCATTTGTTGTTGAGAATCTTTCAGAGGTTGTCCATCCAGCGGAGTCAGCATTCCGCATAAGTCAACTGTAATCTTGCGTGCGAATGCAGTACGATTGTTAAGAATAAGCCTTCCCGCGAGCGCATGAGATTCGGGAACCCAATATTCAACTGTGACTTCCAAGCCTTCAAATGGAGAACATTCCAGCCAGAGAAAGTTTGGATAGAATCGCCGCAGGTACGGTGATGCGAAAAATTCAGCAGGGCCGGTAATGGTTTTGCCCAGTTCCCCAAAGCGATAGAAGAGGCGCATGGTGCGGGCGCGCAGTCCATACGTTGTGCGAACAGCCAGCGCAGCCGGTTCGCCCGCGCCGATTTCAAGCTCCCAGATATGATCATTCACGTAATCCGGCTTCGACAGACGAAAGTCTGCGGCCAGAGTGAGGGACAGTGGATCGCCGGGTCGGAGATTCCAATCGCGCATGGTTCTATTGTACGGTCAGATGGGCGGATGGTCAAAGGGTATAATTTGGTCAGATTCTTTATGATAAGGAGACGAACATGGGCATGTATTTTGAGGAATTCAGTATTGGAAAAAAGATCGTGACTGGAGAACGGATCGTCACATCCGATGACATTATGAAATTTGCCGATTTGACCGGCGACAATAATCGCATCCATACGGACGCCGAGTTCAGCAAGACTACGCCTTTCGGTCAGCGCATCGCACACGGACTTTTAGGCTTGTCGCTCGCTTCGGGCCTCGCTTGGCAGACAGGGATTCTCGACGGTACCGTGATCGCGTTTCGCGAAGTGAATGAATGGAAATTTATCAAACCCATTTTTATCGGTGATCAAGTTCAAGTTGAATTGAATGTGACTGAAACGAAGGCCTTGCCGCGCATCGGCGGAGGCTCTGTGATGCTGGAAGTTGAATTGAAAAACCAGAAGGATGATGTCTGCATGAAAGGCGCTTGGAATATTCTGGTGATGCTAAAACCAAAATAAGCAAGTGGACGCTGAATAAAAAGATTTAAACGACGCGAAGATTGAAAAGTCTTTCTTTGCGCGCTTTCCACCAATACTTCCATTCCTCGCGCGTCAGTCTATGGAGATGGATCGTTCGGCGGCGCATATCGCGTCAACGAGAACATCCTGCACGAACTTTTTTCCGCCTGCCTCGAAGATATTTTACAGCTACTAAAGTTCGAATGATATTCTCATAGGAATTTCATAATCATGGATTGGCACAATTTAAAATGCTGTTACAATTCTAGGTTGTCAATAATATCGTGCCTATAAAGATTGTGAGGAAAAATGTATATTGATCCCAATACCGGTGGAATGTTGTTCCAGATTCTGGCGGCATCCTTGGTTGTAATTTCGGGTGTCCTGCTTGTGTTTTCAGGCAGGATTCGTGGATTTATTGCACAGCTCCGCCGAAAAATGCGCAAAGATAAAACTGAAGACGAAGAATAGATGAAGACAGTTATCCTTGGGTTTGACTCGTTCGACCCGGCCACCTTTGAACGGCTTCAAAACGCCGGGCGAATGCCTAATTTAACAAAGCTTGTAGATCAGGGCGGATATTCTCGTCTGGAGGTTTGCTCGCCGCCCCAAACTGAAGTTTCATGGACGTGTATCGCAACCGGTGTCGATCCCGGTTCGCACGGGATTTTTGATTTTGTTCATCGCGACCCGGAAACATATATTCCATACGTTTCCATCCTGCCGACTAAGATAACCGCGTTAGGTGAACAGTACCAACCGCCTTATACCACCAAAACCTTTTTTGAAGAAGCAACTTCGATGGGATATCCAGCGACTGCCTTATGGTGGCCGGCCTTGTTTCCCGCGCGCCCCGATATTCCCGTCGCGACGATTCCCGGATTGGGCACGCCGGATATTCGCGGTCAGTTGGGCGTCGGCATTTATTTGACCACTGAGCCGGAAGAAAAGAAAAAAGTTAAAGTCGTTAAACTTGAATCCGTTGGCAATAAAAAATTCACAGCGACGATTGATGGGCCACAGGTTAAGTCGAAAGAAGGGAGTCATCCTGCATCTCTTCCGGTAACGATTGAAATTTTGGATGATCAAACTGCGAGTCTGACGATTGATAATCAAAAGATTCAATTATCACTCGGCGCATGGAGTCCGATCATCGAACTCAAATTCGCGGCAGGCTTTGCGTTCAATATTCAAGCCATCACACAAGTCATTCTGACCGAAGTGAAAGACAGAGTTAGTTTATATTTTCTGCCTTTGCAGATTCATCCGTTACATTCGCTCTGGCTGTATGCCACGCCGTCATCGCTCGTTAAAGATTCGTGGAAAAAAATCGGCCCATTCCTCACTTTGGGCTGGCCCCAAGATACGAACGCCCTCGAAGACAATTGCATCACCGACGAGCAATTCCTCAGCCTGTGCGAATCGATTTTTGAGTCGCGCAAGAAGATGTATTTTCGTCTGTTGGATAATTTCAAAGAAGGCGTGCTGGCTGGAATTTTCGATGACCTGGATCGCGTCCAGCACATGTTCCTACGAACCAATCAGGAGATCGTAGATAGCTGGTACCTAAAGCTCGATCAATTCGTGGGCGAAGTCCAAGATAGAATCAACAAGCTTGGCTTGCAGAAATATCGTTTCCTGATTCTGTCCGATCACGGCTTCCGCACCTTCGAGCAAAAAGTTCACATCAATCGCTGGTTGGTCGAAAACGGATATATGAGTTTATCGCGTCAAACCGAAACGCCGGAACTTAGCGATGTGGATTGGGATAAAACCAAAGCGTACGCACTCGGGCTCAACAGCCTTTATCTCAATATCGCAAGCCGCGAGGGCAACGGAATTGTTCAACCGGAAGAAATCGAAAACCTTTTGGATGAGATCAAAACCAAATTATTGAACTGGAAAACTTCGGATGGCAAGCAGATCATCAGCCGCGTTTTATTGAAGCATGAAGCCTTCCATGGTCCTTATACGCGTCTTGGCCCGGACCTCGTGATCGGTTACGCTCCTGGATTCCGCGCCTCGTCCGAAACCGGTCTCGGAAAATCCGCACCCGTTTCGATGGAGGCAAATCAAGGCCATTGGGGCGCCGATCATTGCATCGATTCGCTGATGGTGCCGGGAGTCATCTTTACCAATCGCGATATCCGAAACATGCCCGGGATTTCATTCAGGGATATTCCGTTTCTCGCGTTGGGCAAACATCTCGACCAATCCTATATCAAGCCGCCTTCCCAAACCAGCTCGCATGGTCAGAAAGATTTGGAAGAGAGATTGAAAGGTCTGGGATATCTTTAATCCGATTCTCTTATCACCACTGCAATGTTAAAGAATATATTTGGTAACAAAACATCTCAAAGAAATGGTGATAAAACGATCATCGTTGTTTCCGGCCTGCCCCGCTCCGGAACTTCGATGATGATGAAGATGCTTGAGGAGGGCGGCATCCCGATTCTAACGGACGCGATTCGCCGCGCTGACGATGATAATCCCAACGGCTATTATGAATTTGAATTTGTAAAGAAACTGCCCGAGGGTCAAAACAAATGGCTGGCTGATGCAAATCATAAAGCCGTAAAGATTATTTCGGCTTTGCTTGAACATCTTCCCGCGAGTTATCGTTACAAAATAATTTTTATGGAAAGGGAACCGCGTGAGATATTGGCGTCCCAGCAGAAGATGCTCGCGAATCGGAACGAGAAATCGAGTGTTGATGATGCTGAAATGCAGGAGCAATTCCAAAAGCATTTGGCGGCGATCAAATATTGGCTGGCAAGACAGCCAAACATGGATGTGATGTACGTTGATTACAACAAAATGATTGTCAGCCCGGAGAATTACTGCCAGGATATTGCAGATTTTATTGCCATTCCCATTGATGTTTCAAAAATGCTGGCTGTCCCGAATGAACGCCTTTATCGAAATCGAGTGGCTAAACCTTAAACTTCTTTAAGGTTACCGGCTTGACTTCAATGCCATTCCGAGTATAATTACGGTCGTTGAGTGTAAAAATTGACTGAGAAATCGCAAGCGCTTGAGACGAAAAGTCTCGAAGCGCTTGCCTTTGTTTGTCTCTCGTTCGTGCCGACTACACGCTAAATGAAACATTGATTCAAGTTTCTTTTTTGCGACATAGGAGAGAAAGCAGTGGAAACTAAAGGATTAACCGCACTTCGCATCAGCTTGGCATCCCCTCAAACGATTCTATCGTGGTCTTATGGTGAAGTACTGAAACCAGAAACGATCAACTATCGCCGTCTTCGCCCGGAAAAAGACGGGTTGTTCTGCGAGGCTATTTTTGGCCCCACTCGTGACTGGCAGTGCTATTGCGGCAAATATAAAAATCCCCGTTACAAGGGAATCATATGTGAAAAATGCGGCGTCGAAGTGACTCGTTCCGCGGTCCGCCGTGAGCGCATGGGACACATCGCGTTGGCGACTCCCGTAGCGCATATCTGGTACACCCGCCGCATTCCATCCCAGTTGGGAATGTTACTCGATATCTCACGCCGCAACCTGGACCGTGTGCTTTATTTTGCACAATATATTGTTACCTACGTTGACGATGAAGCCCGCAAGAAAGCCCTTCAGCGCCTGGAGGACGAGATTTCCGTTTCCGAGCGTGAGCAAGCCGCGGACGTCAATGCAAAGATCGCCGAGATCAAGACCAAGCGCGATCACAGATTAAATGAAATCAATCAAAAGAAATCTGTCCTGGAACAAGGGTATGACGAATACATTGCCGAGCAACTGGATCCTGTTATCCGGGAGGGCCAAAAACTGGAGAAGCTTCTGCAGGATCAGATGGGTCAGCCTGCCAAGAAAGAGGTTGTCTTCGAATTAACCGGCGAGAAGATTCTGGATGCCAACGATAAGGTTGCCAGCAAACACATCAGCCAGGTTCAGAAGATCGTTCAGAAGAAACTGGAAACGCTTGAGAATGAGCTAAAAGATAAGCGTGCCAAAGAATTCGAAGACCTAAAAATGGAATCGGGTCGCGTCAAGGCCGATGCTGACATGAAGATGGAAGCTTTGCGCTCGCAGCTGGATGATCAAACCTCCGTATCGGCCAATCAATCCTCGCGTCAACGCGACGAGTTGATGGAACTCCGTCCGTTCACCTTTATCAGCGAAGCGCGTTATCGCGAACTCAAACAACGCTGGGGACAAGTCTTCCGCGCAGACATGGGCGCCGAAGCTTTCTATGATATTCTCGAACGCCTCGACCTCGATAAGTTGGCTGTGGAACTCTGGAAGGAAGTCCGCACCACCAAGTCAAAGCAGAAGCGCAAGAAAGCCACGACCCGTTTGAAAGTCGTGGAAGCGTTCCGCCGCTCAGGCAATCGTCCCGAATGGATGATCCTGACCGTTCTGCCAGTCATTCCTCCTGACCTGCGCCCGATGGTTCAGCTCGATGGCGGTCGCTTCGCCACGTCCGACCTTAACGATTTATACCGCCGCGTGATCAACCGCAATAACCGCCTCAAGCGTTTGCTCGAACTGGGCGCGCCGGATGTCATCATCCGCAATGAGAAGCGCATGTTGCAGGAAGCGGTGGACAGCCTCATTGATAATTCCCAGCGCGGCAAGGCGCTTAGCCGCCGCGGCCGCCGCGAACTTAAATCCTTGAGCGACATGCTCAAGGGCAAGAAAGGCCGCTTCCGCCGAAATTTGCTTGGCAAGCGCGTGGATTATTCCGGCCGTTCCGTGATCGTGGTTGGACCTCAGCTCAAACTCTATCAATGCGGTTTGCCGAAGACCATGGCGTTGGAACTCTATCGCCCGTTTGTGATCGCGCGACTCGTTCAGAATGGTTATGCCGCGAACGTCAAAGGTGCGCGCCGTTTGATCGAGCGCAATCGACCTGAAGTCTGGGAAGCGCTCGAAGATGTCATCAAGGATCGTCCCGTGCTTCTTAACCGCGCGCCGACTCTGCATCGTCTCGGCATTCAAGCCTTTGAACCAATCCTCATTGAAGGTTCAGCCATTCAACTGCACCCGCTCGTGACCACCGCCTTCAATGCCGACTTCGATGGTGACCAGATGGCTGTGCATGTGCCTCTTTCACAAAAGGCCGTGCAGGAGGCGCGCGAGCTGATGCTGGCTTCCAAGAATCTGCTCAAGCCTGCGGATGGCGAGCCGATTATTTCGCCGTCGAAAGACATGGTGCTCGGCGTGTATTATCTGACCATGGAGCAGAAGGCCGCTCACAAGGGTGATGGCCGCGCCTTCGCTGATATGGATGAAGTTGAACTTGCCTATCAGCTTGAACAAGTAGATATTCACGCCAGGATCAAACTGAAGGCCGCCACCTGGTATAACGATAAAGGCGACCGCCTGCCCGAGGCCGAGACACGCATCATCGAAACGACGGTTGGCCGCGTGCTCTTCAACCGCATCCTGCCTCCCGAGGTTCAGTTCACGAACGAAAAACTCGATAAGGGCGGCGTGAAAGATTTGATCGCGGATGTGTATGAGTTATGCGGACGCGATCCAACGACAGATGTTGCTGACAGGATCAAAGCCATGGGCTTTGAATTTGCAATGCGCTCCGGCACCACGCTGGCCGTGGCTGATATTTCCATTCCGCCCGAACGAAAAGGTATTCTTGACGAGGCGCAAACGCAAGTTGAAGTGGTGGAACGCGATTTCCGCCGCGGCCTGCTCACCGAGCAGGAACAGAACGAGCGCGTGATTGACATTTGGCAGGTCACCACCGATCATGTTGCCGATGCGGTTAAGAAACACATGGACCCCGATGGCAACCTTTCCGTGATGGCGGCCTCCGGCGCGACCAAAGGCGGTTTCTCGACCGTCTCGCAGTTGGCCGGTATGCGCGGCCTCATGGCCGATCCTTCCGGACGAATTATCCCATTGCCGATTCGCTCCAACTTCCGCGAAGGTCTGACCGCGCTGGAATATTTCATCTCAACGCATGGCGCGCGCAAAGGTTTGGCGGATACCGCCCTTCGCACCGCGGACGCAGGGTACCTTACCCGCCGCTTGGTGGATATCGCACAGGATATTATCATCAACGAACATGATTGCAACACGCAGGAAGGCATCTATATCCGCCGCGCAGATGATGTGGCTGGACAATCGTTATCGAGTCGACTCTATAGCCGCCTGTTGGCGGAACGCGTCATTGATCCGAAGACCGGCGAAGTCATCGCCGAACGTGATGACGTGATCGATCATGATCTGGCGCGGAAAATTGCCAATTCCGGAATTGCCGAAGTCAAAGTCCGCTCGCCGCTGACCTGTGAACTTCAGCATGGCATCTGCGCCAAATGTTATGGCATTGATTTGGGCCGCGGCGACATGGTGGACCTCGGTTCGGCAGTGGGTATTGTTGCCGCCCAATCCATCGGCGAGCCGGGCACCCAGTTGACGTTGCGTACTTTCCATACCGGTGGCGTGGTCGCCGGAGGAGCGGATATCACAACCGGTCTGCCGCGCGTGGAAGAGTTATTTGAGGCGCGCAAACAGCCGAAAGGCGAGGCCGTTGTCGCCGAGATCGGAGGCGTGGTACGCGTCGTCCAATCGGAAAAGATGGCCGATTTACGCGAAGTCCGAATCGAACACGCCGAAATGGTTCACGATGAATATGCCGTGCCTGAAGATTGGAAATATGTTGCCGTTGACGAATCGGAAGTTAAGCCCGGCGATATATTGGCGACCAAAGAGAAAGCCACTGTTGTGGCCCAGCATGGCGGCAGGATCGCGGTTGAGAAAAAAGATCACAAGATCATGGTGTCGTACGAACAGCGCGAAGAGAAGGCGTATGATATTCCTTCCACCTCGCGCCTGCTTGTAAAAGAAGGCGATCACGTCGAGGCCGGCCAGGCGCTGACCGAAGGTTCGCTCAATCCTCATCGCGTTCTCCGCATTCAGGGACGCGAGGCTGCTCAAATGTATCTGTTGAGCGAGATTCAGAAAGTCTATCGCTCGCAGGGACAGAACATTCACGATAAACATTTCGAAGTCATCATCCGCAAGATGATGAGCAAGGTGGCGGTCAGCCGCCCCGGCGACAGCAAGTACCTGCCCGGCGACGCGGTGGATCGCCAGGAATTGCGTCGGTTGAATGAGCAATTGCTTTCCGAAGGCAAGCAACCGGCCAGGCTCCTCGAGACCCTGCTCGGTGTGACGAAAGCTTCGCTCTCCACCGACTCATGGCTCTCGGCTTCCTCCTTCCAGCATACGATCAAAGTGCTGGCGGGCGCGGCCATCGGCTCGACCTCCGATCCGCTCTACGGTTTGAAGGAAAACGTCATCATCGGCAAGCTGATTCCCGCCGGTTCAGGCTTTACCCTTGGCCGCTTCAAACCCGGGGACAGCGACGGCGCATCCTCGCAATGGATGGAGATCGGCGAAAGCGCATCCGCCGATTAATCAAAAACCCCATAGGGACACAGCGTGCTTCGCGGGCTGTGTCCCTGTAAATTTAAATACCAAGTATCAGTAAATTTTTCAAAGTGAATGAATTCGTATGATGAAATATTGGGCTATTTTCTTCGGCGTGTTTATGGTTGCTATCGTTGCGTTGGCAGATACAGGACATCTCGGAAAGTTGTGGCTCATATATAGTTTTCCGGGCGGACATTGGGTGGGACATTTCGTTCTATTTGGACTTCTTGGTTTTGTGATCGAACTTAGCCTTTTTGAAGAATATCCATCCTCTGATCGAAAAAAGCTTGTAATCGCCACAGGTCTGATCGTTGCGCTCTTTGTTGGAATTGAGGAATTCTCCCAACGATTTCTTCCTACCCGTCATTCCAGTCCGCTTGATTTCTTTTTCAGTTGCTTTGGCATTGCATTTTTCTCCTGGCTGGCAATCCGTCTTAAACGAAAAGCGCCGTTTCAAAACTGATTTTAAAAATTGGAATGCCTTCCAAATTTCCTTCCAAAAAACCAGAGGGACAACTGACGCGCGGCAAGACGGCATCGAATCGACTCCGCCGCGTGGACAATTTCATTTTGCTTTATGAACCGTCGCTTCTCACGCGGACCGATAACGGATTCAGTGATTCTTTATTCGTTGACCTCGGCTATGGCTTCGACGCGCGCACCACACTCGAGTCTGCATTGCGCTTTCGACGCGTGAATCCATCGCTGAAAATCATCGGCGTTGAAATTGATGCGGAAAGAGTCGCGGCTGCATTACCTTATTCCGATGACAAAACTTTCTTTCGCCTCGGCGGATTCAATTTGCCGTTGAAGGAAGGCGAAACCGTCCGATTGATCCGGGCTTTCAATGTGCTTCGTCAATACGAAGAAAAGGATTTCATTCCCGCCTATGAACGACTCGCACAATATGTTCTGCCCGGCGGCTTGATGATCGAAGGCACGTCTGATCCGTTTGGAAGGATTTGGTCGGCGAATATAGCGCGGAGAATGGATAATGGATCATGGAGGATGGAAGCGTTGGTCTTTAGCACCAACTTCCGTTCGGGGTTCGACGCGGAAGAATTCCAAACGATCCTGCCCAAGAATTATATTCATCACGTCTTGCCCGGCGAAACGATCTATGATTTTTTCACAGCATGGAAACGCGCCGCGGCAGAGACCACTTCCGTCAAAGTCTATGGACTGCGACCATGGTTTGAAGCATCTGCTCAGGCCTTGGCGCGCAATGGATATTCGATCAACTTGCAAAAAAGATTCTTGAACAGGGGCTGGTTGATTTGGTATTTGGGAAAATAAAGCTCTACTACAGGCAAAGCTCGGATATTCGTTCTTGGAATAAACTACGTTTTACTTCAGGATATATTGTATGGAAGCCAACAAGATCCTATCGACAAGGTTTATATGACTTTTGCTTGACATGTCTTCTGCATCCTTTTACAATCTTTGAAAACAGACGGCTTTCTATGGATGATAAACGTCTTCTCCGTGTATTTATTTGCCATGCCCTGAATGACAAACCTCCAGCTAGAAAACCATATCAACAATTAGTAGCTGATGGTATAGATGCTTGGCTGGATGAGGAAAACTTTTACCTGGCCAAGATTGGCAATTAGAAATAGCGAAAACGATTCGACAAGCAGATGCAATCATAATTTGTCTTTCAAAAAAATCCATAACAAAAGAGGGTTATGTTCAAAGGAAAATAAAGTTTGCGCTAGACGTGGTGGGTGAAAAGCCTGAGGGTATAATATTCCTAATCCCCGCTTTATTAGAAAATTGTGTTGTTCCAGAGAGATTAAGCCGCTGGCAATGGGTTGATCCCTCTTTGGATAGGTGGGGGATGAATCAGCATGGATGTGAAAAACTATTGCGTGCCCTTAAAATACGTTCTGATTCCATTGGCG
>Ga0224559_1000981_pt1 | contig 16541 bp, 13 predicted proteins | sample 714S33034metaG_FD_180676 | JGI IMG/M metagenome (GOLD analysis project Ga0224559, IMG submission 180676) | Peat soil microbial communities from Stordalen Mire, Sweden - 717 S3 30-34 | ecosystem: Environmental > Terrestrial > Soil > Wetlands > Peat | place: Sweden: Norrbotten County, Stordalen... | reverse complement strand
CAGGGGCTAAAGCCCAGCCCTTATTTTGTTGCATTTACGGCACGACTGAAGTCGTGCCCTGACACATCCTGGAGTAGGAATCGAGTTTTTCCGCAGCCTGTGAAGCCCTGTCACCTCAGGCGTGATTTCAGGGGCATAAATGCCCCTGCTCCCTCCGAAAAGGCAAACCAAGGCAATGGCAATGCCTCTTCTGCCGAGGGTTTACCGGACGGTTCAGGCGCGTTTGTTCTCATGGACAATTTCGACTTCTGGCCAATCTCAGCGGTTGGTTGATACGATAGTCTGGCGCTAAATAATCGTTTTAGCTAGGGGGACCCTTGAAGCTTTCACTCTGTCGCTGCATGTTCCGGATTTCAGTTCTCGTGTTTCTGTCTCTCTCACTACCGTCCGTACCCGGCCTTTCGCAGCGCCGCCCGCAGCCGCCCAAACCCACCGGTCCATGGATGAACGCCAGCCTCTCCGCAGATGAACGCGCCGGCCTGGTCATCAAAGAAATGACCCTCGACGAAAAGATCGCTCTGCTGCACGGCGTGGGCATGCCCACCGACGACCAGGTTACGCCTGAGAACGCGGCCTCAAATCGCGGCGTCGGTTACGCTGTCGGCGTTCCCCGTCTCGGCATTCCCGGCATCGATATGAGCGACGCGGCCTATGGCGTTCGTTCCAGCGGAGTCAACGGACGCTACTCCACCGCGCTGCCCGCCAACGTTGCCGCTGCCGCCAGTTGGGACACCGACGCAGCCTACGAGTATGGCGCGCTGATTGGCCGCGAACTCCGCGCCCAGGGGTTTAACATGTCGCTCGGCGGCGGCGTCAACCTAACACGCGAGCCGCGCAACGGACGCACCTTCGAGTACCTCGGCGAAGACCCCATTCTTGCCGGCACGCTCGTCGCCCGCCTTATCCAGGGAACCCAGTCGGCACACATCATCGGCGACATCAAGCACTACGCCTTCAATGACCAGGAGAGCGGACGCAACTCCGTCAACATTAACATTTCGAAACGTGCCGCCCGCGAGTCCGACCTGCTGGCCTTTGAGATCGGCGTCACCGAAGGCCGTCCATCGGCGGTCATGTGCTCGTATAACCGCGTCAACGGCGACTATGCCTGCGAGAACAAATACCTTCTCACCGACCTGCTCAAGAAGGATCTCAAATTTCCCGGCTTCGTTCTTTCCGATTGGGGCGGAACCCACAGCACCGAGCAAGCCTCAGCCGCCGGACTGGACAACGAGGAGCCGGGCCGCTTCTTCTTTGAAGATCGCTACAAGGCCGCTGTTGCTGCCGGCACAATCCCTGCCGGCGAACTCGACGAGCACGTTCACCGCATTCTGCGCTCCATGTTTGCCGCCGGCGTGATCGATTATCCGCGCCAGCGCAGTGTCGTCGATCCCTGGGCCGGCCTTGAGGTTGCGCGCAAGATCGAAGAGGGCGGCATCGTTCTGTTGAAGAACAGCAATGGCGCTCTGCCGCTGAGTTCCAAAGCTCTGCATACCATCGCAGTCATCGGCGCGCACTCCGATGTGGGCATGATCTCCGGCGGCGGTTCGGCGCAGGTCGATCCGCCCGGAGGCAACGCCATTGCACCTCCCGGCCAGGGCGCCACTCACTGGCAGCAGGAGATCTGGTTTCCCACCTCTCCGCTCAAGGCGATTCAGGCGCGGGCTCCTGGGGCAACGGTGAAGTATGACTCCGGCTCCGATCCCGCCGCCGCCGCCGCGATCGTCAAGGGCGCAGATGTGGCCATCGTCTTCGCCTACCAATGGGAGATCGAAGGCACTGACCTGCCCAGCCTTTCTCTCGCGCACAATCAGAACGATCTCATCGCCAAAGTCGCCGCCGCCAATCCCCGCACGATTGTGGTGCTTGAAACCGGCTCGCCGGTGACCATGCCGTGGGTCGATGCGCCCGCCGCCATCGTCGAAGCCTGGTACGGCGGAAGCGATGGGGCCAACGCCGTGGGCAACGTCCTGTTCGGCAGCGTTAATCCCTCGGGCAAACTGCCCAACACGTTTCCAAGAAGTGAAGCCGATCTGCCCCATCCGGCCATCACCATGCCGCCGCCCGCATCTGAACATTTTTCGGGCCCCGCTTCACCCGAGCAATGGGCCAAGGGCCTTCCGCCGTTTCAGGTCACTTACGACGAAGGCGTAAAGGTCGGCTATAAGTGGTATGACGCGGAGAAGAAGCCCGTACTCTTCCCGTTTGGTTATGGATTGTCTTACACGAGTTATAGCTACTCGGGGCTTTCTGTAACTTCGGCTAACAAGGTCAAGGTAACTTTCACCGTTGCTAACACCGGAGCGCGCGCGGGCGCTGAGATTGCCGAAGTTTACGCCGCACTTCCAGCCAGCACGCAAGAGCCTCCCAAGCGTTTGGTCGGCTGGAGCAAGGTCAAGCTCGAACCCGGTGAAAAGCGCACCGTGACGTTAGAAATCGAACCGAAGTATCTATCCATCTTCGACGAAGCCAAGGACGCCTGGAGCCTCGTCCCCGGCGAATACACGTTCCTCGTCGGAGGCTCCTCGCAAGATCTTCCACTGCAGGCGACGGTCAACTTGAAATAAGAACCACTTGCAAGACTACCTTTGGGCTATCGATTGTGTCAGGGCACGACTTTAGTCGTGCCGCAAATAGCCAATTTAGATTCCGGCTTTAGCCGCTGCGGAATTGCAAAATAACCGAAAAAACCGCAGGGGCTAAAGCCCAACATGAATTTATTACATTTCCGGCACGACTGAAGTCGTGCCCTGACACATCTTGCTCTCAATGGAATTTTGCAAGAGGCTCATAAGCCAACTTTGTCGTCCGCAATAGCCACCTGTCCCATGTTTGCGAAGTTTCTTCCGTCGCAAGGATGGGAAAATGCCGACGTGCCCCCGCCTTGAGTCGATAAGGAGGATACTGAATGGGGGCAACCGATGAGCAGAGCTTTAGCAAATCCGGCAGAGATGATTCGGCGGGGGGCGCCACGGCTTATTCGCAACGATGCGGAGCTTGCGGAGTACACACAGGCCTTATTCGATCTGACGGCGAAGGCAGACCCTTCACCGGATGAGGAAGAGGCCATCGAATTGATGACTCTGCTGGTGGAACGCTACGAGTCGGAACGCTTCGCAGTGCCGGAGGCCGAGCCTGCGGACGTGCTGCGCGCGCTGCTGGAATGGAACGGACTTTCGCAGCGCAACATTGCACCGGAGCTTGGAGGGGAGAGCACGGTGTCGCTGGTTCTCTCCGGCAAGCGGCAATTGAGCCGCGACCATATTGCACGATTGAGCCGAAGATTTAACGTTTCGCCGGCGGTTTTCTTTAGAACAACTTCGAGTTTCTAGCTCATTCCGCCTCACATGGTCGGATAGTTTTCACTCCTTCCACGGATCAAGCAGTTTGACGGGGATGTCGCGCACGTCGCGAAGATTGCGAGTAACAAGCGTCAGGTCACGGAGCACCGCAGTTGCGGCGAGCAGAGTGTCGACAACGGGTCTTGGACGCTGGCCGGACCAATCGCCCCATAGGCGTGCCGTAGCGGCGTCGATGCTCAGGATACGGTCGGCAAAACTAAACTCAAGGCCGTCCACCCATGCCTCCAGGCGCTTGGCAGCATCCTGGTCTGGATCGTTGAGTTTCTTAGCGGCTACGCCTTTGCGCAACTCGCCCAGCGTGAGAACGCTGATGAAAAGAGATGACTCCTCGGCAGCCTGGAGGAACGAGATCACCCCTGCGTCGGCTTTCTTCTTGCGCGTTTCGCTCAGGACATTGGTGTCGAGCAGATAGGCAATGGGATCGCTCACAGCTCAGTCCCAAAATCGATCTCTCGGCCCATATCGCGGCTCGGCTCGATCTCAAAGCTGTCAACCTTTGGGCCGCCGAGCAGATATTCCTTCAGGTTGGGCTTGTGGGCAACGAGGGCGCGATAATCCACAATGGAGAGTATCACCGCACGTTCCGCACCGTGGCGGGTGATGATCTGCGGGCCTTTGGTGTGCGCCTCCTCGATGACTTCACTGAAGCGGGTCTTTGCTTCTTGTAGCTGCCATTGAGCCATGAGCGCCTCCTTCCAAATCAACTAGAATTATAGACGTTCTGGTTGAAATAGTCTATCCTGAAGTTCCTCCGCGCAAGTGTCGAGCCAGCGACCACTTCAACTCATCGATCCCCTGGCCGGTTACAGCGGAGATGGCGTGAAACTCCAGCTTCTTCCGCTTTACATGGGCGGCCAGCTTCTTCAGCTTCTCGGGGTTGGCGGAGTCGATCTTGGTGGCGCAGACGATCATGGTCTTATTAGCCAAGGGATGGACTGGCCCGGACGGCTTGTCGGCGTCGTCCGCGAAAGGGTCTGGCTCCTGGTTTGTCGGGGTGCTCTCAAAGCTGGCTAACTCCTGGTTAATAACTTTGAAGTCTTCAACGGGGTCGTGCCGGCCGCTGGCGTCGCTAACATCGACTAAGTGGAGTAAGAGGCGGGTGCGCTCGATGTGGCGGAGAAACTGTGTGCCGAGGCCGGAACCCAGATGCGCTCCTTCGATGAGGCCGGGCATGTCGGCTACCACGAAGGATTCCTGGTCCGGCTCCTCGCCGACGGTGACCACGCCGAGGTTGGGTTCGAGCGTGGTGAAGGGGTAGTCGGCGATCTTGGGCCTGGCGGCGGAAATGCGCGAGATCAGCGTAGACTTGCCCGCGTTGGGATAACCGACCAGACCGACATCGGCCAGCAGCTTCAATTCCAGACGATAATTGCGTTCCTCGCCTGCCCTTCCGAGTTCGTGTTCGCGTGGAGCCTGATGGGTGCTGGTGGCGAAATGCTGGTTCCCTCGGCCACCCCGGCCGCCCTTGGCGATCACCAGCGAGTCGTCGCTTTCCGAGAAGTCGTGTATCAGCTCGCCGGTGTCCTGGTCGTAAAGCGCCGTGCCCACAGGGACCTGCAGAATGACGGAGTTGCCGTCGGAGCCGGAACAGTTGGAACCCATGCCGTGCTGGCCGCGCTGGCCCTTGTGTTCAGGGTTGTAGCGGAAGTGAATCAGAGTGTTATGGCGTTGGGAGGAGACCATGACGACGTCGCCGCCACGGCCGCCGTCGCCTCCCGAAGGACCGCCTCGGGGCACAAATTTCTCACGGCGGAAGGCCATGCAGCCGTTGCCGCCGTCGCCCGCCTTGACACGAATTTTTGCTTCATCGATGAACATATGAGACCAGAGATCAGCGATCGGAGACCAAAGATCGGCTTTCCAACGCATACAGGCGGAACAAAATCGACCATGCCGTCTTTCCAGTTTACCGAATTGGGCTTAGAATCGGTTGCAAGTTCACTTTTGGGCAAATAGGTTCGAAGCCCGACCTGCCGTCAGAGTGGGGCGGACTCAACATTTGCTTTGTTTTCCCACGGTCTGCCGCGAGCAGGTGTCTCGATGGCAGGGATTCAGTGGAATTGGACGAAGGCGCTGGTGGTGGTTGCGCTTGGGTTAGCCGGGGCTGCGGGGCCGGTTGCCGTGGCGCAGGCATCGGCGGCGAGTTCTGGCGGGGCAATCGCGGGCAAGCTTACTGACCTGCGCTCTGCTCCACTGGCCGGGGCCACGGTGGTGGTGCGGAATGAGTCCACCGGGGCAGTGACGCGCACTACAACAGCCAGGAATGGGAGTTACCGGTTTACAGGGCTGGATCCCGGCGAGTACACCCTCGAAGCGGAAAGCGAGCAACTAGGGCGTGGGAGGCTGGAAGGGATTTTTGTCGCCGCCGGGCACGAGGCGCGCGTGCAGACAGCGATGGAGTTTGAGGCTGTCGCACCAAACTCGGTCCAGACTGCGTCTACACAGACCATCCAGCCTCCACCCAATCAGGCCATCAAGACTGCGTCCACTCCAGCCCTTACGGCTGCGTCTACTCCAACCATCCAGACCATGGCCAATCCGGTTATGCGGGCCGCGCCTCATCCGGACATCCAGACCACGTCGAATCCGGTTATCCTGACCTTTTCTTTTCCGCCCATCCAAACTGCAAATCTTGCGTTAGTCGAGACTGCCGCTCATTTGCCGGCGCCGGCTGCAGGTCATGCGCCCTTTCTGAATGCGGCTCATGCGATCACCGCGGTCACGCCGCTCGTAACGGCTACGGTGCCCACGGAGCCGCTGCTTGCGATTCCCCTTGTTGGATATGCGTTGCCTGTTCACCCGCGGCTTGAATCCGCGCTGGGGAAGCCTGCGATTGGGTCGCCGCCGCTGACCGCCTCCGTGGCGGAAGAAGCCGTTTTGCCCCTGGAATTGAGCGGGCGGGCGTGGCGAGTGGAAAGCAGTCCGGCGCTCACCGCGGCGGCGGCAGGCGTGGCCAAGGCGGCCATGCTGTTTGGCCAGTTGAGGCTGAACGCAGGATTGGCAGGGGTCCTCGCGGTAGTGCGGCGGGACATCGAGCCGGTGACGCCGGTAGTCGCGACGACGTTGACTGGCGCGCAGTTGCAGGCGTTGCCGCTGAGCGGCCGGCAGTGGCAGAATTTTGTTCTCGATGCGCCCACGGCGGCGACGGCGCCCGGCGGGGCGGCACAGACTTCGCTGCGCGGAGCGGGGCAGGAGCCGATTGAGACCACAATTGACGGTGCAAGTACGAGGCTGGCTTTTGGCGGACAGGGTTCGTCGGCGTCAGCGGGCCAATCTGGCGCGAACCAGAACGAAATGGGCCAGGCCTGGGCGAGTGGACACGGATTTTCAGTGGCCGAGGCGGCCATCCGCGAGGTGCGGACGGTTGCCGGCAATGTGGAGGCGGAGGGGGCGCGCGCAGCCGGCGGGCGGATGAACGTTGCCACCCAGCGCGGAGCGAACGGGCTGCACGGACAGGGTTTCTTCTTTGACCGGCAGAACACCTGGGGTGCGCAGAATCCGTTCACGCAATGGGTCAAGGAGATTGCGCCAGCCAGCGCGCTCTACAATTCGGTTCCACTTTTCACGTCGCAGTCCTACACTCCATCCAACAATCCGTCCTACACTCCGCCGGACCACGAAACGGTCTTGGGTATCGGCGTGGGCAGCCAGATTCGTCGCGACAAGCTGTTCTGGTTTGCAGCCCTGGACAGCTATCACCGCAACGATCCAGGGCTTTCGACGGTGAAACATCCATGCCTTGGATATGACAGTGACGGAGTATGTACTAGTGGATTTTTTGCCAACCCGACGGGCGATCAGATGCTGGTATTGAGCGCACGGTTGGGACTTCCCGGGGCCAATGGGGAGGCCGAGGGGCGGGCGAAATACTCCTGCATGTTGGAAACGCTGGCCGGAAGCTTGGGCGGATTAAGTTCTGATTGCCTGTTGGGCACTCCTCTCCCTCCGCTGCTCGGTCCGGCTCCGCGCACGGCCCAGCAGTGGACCGGCTTTGCGCGGCTCGACTGGCAGGCTGTCGAGCGCCATCACTTCACGCTGGAGGGAATCGGCGCCACTTGGAACTCGCCAGGCGGAGGGTTGACGAGGGTTTCAGAGACCTATGGGAACCACAGTTTTGGATCGGGCCAGGCCAGCGAGGAGTGGCTGCTGGGGCGCTGGGAGGCATTTCTCACCCCCAATCTGCTGGTCGTGACCCAGGGATCCGTCGGGCGCAACATTCTCGAAGCGCGGCCTTCGACTCCCTCAGCCTTTGAGCAGACCTTCCTCAACGGAAATGCGTACGGCCAGTTGCCGCAGATCGTCGTGGACAATCGCTACGGCTTCACCATCGGCAACCCGTCGCGCTTCGGGCAGGGGAGTTATCCCGACGAACGGCTGTATCAAGCTCAAGAATCGGTGAACTGGGTAAAAGGCAGCCTGCTTGTGAAGGCGGGATTTGACTTGAGTCACAACTTCGACGCGACCAGCCTGCTGCGCAACCAGACAGGCACGTATACCTACTCCAATGTGCAGAACTTCATCTCCGATGCACTGGTGTTTGCCACGTCTGGGCTCCAGAATCCGAACGACGTTGACATCCAGCACGGCTGCGACCAGACGGGCAAGGTATGGACGAACTCCATCGGCCAACCGATGGGCCGCGGCAACCTGCCTTGTTACTCCTATTATTCGCAGACAATGGGTCCCACCGATTGGCATTTAAGCACCAACGACTGGGCTGGGTTCGTCACCGCGCAATGGCAACCGAAGAAGCTGCTTGTGTTCTCCGCTGGGTTGCGGTGGGAGCGGGAGCAATTGCCGCCGCCGATTGCCGCACTCTGGCCACCGCCGACTGCCCCGACCTCGCCCCCCGGAACTTTACCTCCCCAGAAGCTGCCCAGCCTGGGCAACAACTGGGGTCCGCGCTTGAGTCTGGCGCTGGGAAATACGGAGGGCCACTGGCCGGTGCTGCGGCTGGGCTACGGAATGTACTTTGGCCGCACGGAGAACGCCACGGTGGAGACAGCGCTGACGCAGACCGGCAGCCCCAACGGCGACCTGAACTTCTTCATGCGGCCGACAGACAACCTGCATGCCGGCGGGGCTCCGCCGTTCCCATATGTATTGGCGGGTGAGCCGGGGAGCATGGTCAAGCCGGGCGCGGTGGAGTTTGCGCCGGAGTTTCACAATCCCGAGATCGACCAGGGCGTGGTGGCGCTGGAAGAAGAGCTGCCCGGCCACGTTGAGGTAACCGCCGCTGCGATGGTCAGCTTGGGCCGTCGCCTGCCTATCTCCATCGACACCAATATCGATCTCCCGGCGACGCGGACCATTACCTATGCCGTGGTTGACGCCACTGGACTGGGCCCCATCAAGACTCCGACGATCACGGTTCCCTTTTATGCGTCTTGGCCCCCGGCGAGTTCGACAAGCGAACTTGCCGGGCGGATCAACGGCGGCTACCAGCAGATTACTGAAATGATGAGCCGGGCTAACTCGACTTATGAGGCGGCGATGGTAAAAATAACTCGCTACGGCCGGCGCGGGCTGAGCGTGCATGCCCACTATACCTATTCTCATGCTATGGACTGGAATCCGAACGAGAGCACCGCGGTCGCCGGGAGCGACGTACTGGACCCGGCTAACTTCAGCCAGGAATATGGGACTAGTAACTTGGATACGCGGCACTCGGCGGCGGCGATGCTGATCTATGAGGCGCCTTGGAAACTGCACGGGCGCTCCGGGCAACTGGCGAACGGCTGGATGCTGTCGGCGACCGGGCAGTTCCGCGGCGGGCTGCCTTATACGATGCGCACCAGCGGTTCGCTGGCCGAGGAGATCAACGTTTTCACCGGGCAGGCCATCGTGGGCCTGGGGCCAGGGATGAACGGCTCCGGCGGAGACAACCGGGTTTACGGCGTGGGGCGCAACACTTACCGTTATCCTGCCACCTGGAAGATGGACATGCGCCTGGGCAAGACCTTCAACTTCGGACATATGCGCCGGTTGGAGCTGCTGGCGGAGAGCTTCAATTTCTTCAACCACCAGAACGTGACAGAGCTTGAGACGGTCGGCTATTACCTTGAGCCGGGCAGCTTTTCGGGGACGTTGCCGACACTGACTTTTATGACTGGGTTGAAGGCGAATACGACGGCATTCGGGCAGCCGCTGAATATCAATGCGACAAACTTCTTTCGGGAGAGGCAGATTCAGGTCGGGTTGAGGATGAGATTTTGAGGCATGTTCTGTGCAGGGTCAATCGCAATGTCGATCGCTTTCCAGGGAAGGAGGAGAGGATACCAATCATCATTCTCAGGGCGGACTAACGGAAATTCCCAGAGCCTTGGCAACTCTTTCCATCGCAGCATCGCGCGTCCACAATTGCGTCCCTGGAGTCATCAGACAAGACGCAATCAAGCATGCGTCGGTGAGGCCAATGCCCCTCGAGTAGAGGCTATGCGCTTCAATCATGTTCCGCACTTCGTTGAGTCGTGCCACCTTTACTTCGAGTAGCGCGTCCATGTCGTCCAGCCTCGCGCGCCGGCTGTGCAGCGAGCCAAGGGCAATCTCTGCAACGACGAAAGGGTGCATCACAATCTGTCCCCTGCTGAGGCGCCGCTCCATCTCCGGGTTGCGGCCGCGAAGATGGTCAACCCAGATCGATGTGTCGGCCAGGATCACAGATCGTCAGCCCTCACGCGCTTGATGTCTTCCAAATCCGGCATTGTGCCCCCAAGCGCCGCAAGCCGGCGCGAAGCTTCAACGTGAATCAACGCCTTCAAAGCCTCCCGGAGCAGTGCCGTTCTCCCCGTCACGCCTGAAAACTCCTGGGCCTTGCGCACCAACTCATCATCGAGTGCCACAGTTGCTCTCATAGCAACCTCCACTTCACCTATTTTATCACCATATGGTGAAACTCTAGATGCTTATTCACACTCTTAGGGGTAGCCGCTGAATATCAATGCGAATAACTCTGCCTGCCACACGTGGGTTCCGGCTCGGTGGTTTTGCCGTCCAGAATGAAGCAAGTGGCGCCGTTGATATCCGTGCGGAAGGTGCGGATTTTGGCAGCCTGTAACTCGGCCAATACTTCCTCGCGGGGATGGCCGTAGCGGTTGCGGAGGCCGCAGGAGATTACCGCCCATTGCGGAGATACGCGGGCGAGGAACTCGGGGCGCGTGGAGGTAATGCTGCCGTGATGGCCTACCTTGAGCAGAGTGCTCTGCAGGCCGGACTCGGATAGCATGGCATCCTCGATGGGAGCTTCGGCGTCGCCTTCCAACATCGCCGACGTTGCGCCGTAGGCCATGTGCAAAACCAGCGAATCGTTGTTGGTGGGTTCGGGACCGGGCCGGTAGTTAGCGAAAGGCGCGAGCACGGCAATCTGGGTTGCGCCGAAGGCAAATGCATCGCCGGTGCGAAAGGAGCGGACGCGAATGTGGAGATCGGCTGCTTCATCGAGCAGGGCGTTGTAGGCTCCGAAGCGCGGGTTGTTGCCGACCCATAGCTCGGCGGGACGGAAGTTGCGCAGCACGGCGGGCAGGCCGCCCATGTGGTCGGAGTGCGCGTGGGTGAGGGCAACTGCATCGAGGCGGCGGATGCCGCGCGACCAGAGGACCTCGGAGACCACTTCTTCGCCGATGTCGAAATCCTGAGGGGCTTGATGCGGACCGCCCCCGAATCCGCCGCCATCGACCAGCAAAGTCTTGCCGTCGGGAGTGATCAACAGCAGGGAATCGCCCTGGCCGACGTCGATTGCTTCAAAAAGCAGGGCGTTGCCGGCGTGGTCGATGGGCCTGGGAGCCACGGCTGCCAATGCGCCGAGGAACAGAGCAGCCCAGGCAAAGCGGCGCGGCCAGCGCGTTACAACGGAAACGGACGAGGCGGCAAGCGCGACGGCTGCGGCCAGCAGGGCGCAGAAGGCGATCGATTGCCAAAGAAGCGGCGCGGGAATGCGGAAGTCTCCGAAAGCCAGCGAGCCGAAAAGATGAACCAGGCCGACGCCGAGATGAAGTACCAGCGCAACGATCATGGCTGGAACAACGGCGGCGGCGGGCCAAACGTAGAGAACGATCAGAGTAAGCAGCGCAGCAGGCATCAGCACGGCAAGCAGCGGCAGGATGAACACGTTGACCGGCAGGGCAAAGATGGTGATGCGATGGAAGTAAATGGCCATGGGGAGGGTCATGGCAAGTTCGACTGCGCAAGAGACGACGAGCAACTCGCCGAGGCGGAGGGCGAATCGTACGGCCCAGGGGAAGATGCGCCAGGCGACGCGGCTGGCAAATCGCCCCTCGGCGGCTGTCTGGAGCGCCCTCGCGACCATGCGCAGGACTACGCGGAACTGCGCAAGTCGTGGCGGTAGCTTGTTGTCGATGGCAATGAGGCGGAGATCGCGCGTGGCTGTCAGGTAAGGGTGGATGGTGCCCTGAAGCAGCGGAGCAGCAACGCCGGCAATGGAGATGACGGCGAGCAGCGTCATTTGCAGGCTGGCGTCGAAGAGGCTGCGAGGGCTGACGGCGAGCAGGCAGAGTGCGGCAAAACCAATGGTATTGAGCGGGCTGCGGTCGCGGTAGAGCAGGCGGCCGATGAGGTAGAGGGTGACCATCCAGAGGGAACGCTGCACCGGCGTCGCGAAGCCGGTAAAGAGCGCGTAGGCAAAGGACACGAGAATGGTGAGGAGAGTGGCCGGAACGCGCGGAAGGCGCAGGCGGCGGGCAACCCAGAAGAGGCACCCGGCGACGATGGCCAGGTGAAAGCCCGAGACAACGAGCATGTGGAAGGAGCCGGTGCGCTCAAATCCGACGCGAAGGGAATGGGTGAGGTAGGTGCGGTCGCCTGTAACCATGGCGGCCAGCATGATGGCGTCGTCCGGAGTGAGGCGCAAGGCCGTGGGCAGGCGGCGCATGGCCGCGGGCAGGGCCAGAAGCCGCGCGCTGGAAGCGTGTTGCAGGGCGCTGACGCGGCAAGCCAGGAAGGCGGCGAAAGACGGGCCGAGGCGATCCAGAGATTCGATTCGGTCGATGTTTACGGTGGCGGTGGAGGTGATGCCCTGATTCACGAGAAAATCCTGGCGGCTCCATACGCCGGGATCGTGATAGGTTTCGGGTTCGAGTAGGCGGACTAAGGCGCGCAGGCGATCACCGCAGTGGAAGAACTGAGGAAAAGGCACGCCTGCGGGCCAGCGAACGGTTAGTCGTACGCCGCCGGCGATTGGGGATTGGGCATCGCTTGAGTCGGTGACAACTTCGAGGCTCGAGACGCGGAGGTCAATTCTCTGCGAGGGTTGTTGCGAGGATTGTTGGGCGGGCTCCTTGGAAGCAAAATCGGAAGAATCGTTGTCATTGAGATTTTGTTCGATTTCGCCGCGAACTGGACCGGTGTCCACGACGGTGCCTTCGACGGTGCGAAGCAGGTCGTCGGAGAGCGCGGCCAGAGCGGGCGCGGGGGCAGGGTGCGGCTCCATTTCCGCGCACCAACCGCCGAGCAAGCACCACAAAATTGCCAACAGCAGCCATGCAATGCGGAGCGCGCGCAAGGTCGCCATGACGCACAGCACGGCCACGAGAGCCAGCGCAACCAGCACCAGACTGGGCCGCAGCCAGAGCCAGTTTGTGACGGCAATGCCACCGGAAAAGAGAACTGCCGCATAGAAAAGCGGGACTGCGCTCAGGGTTGCAGTTAGCGTACCGCTCAGGCCTGTGGAAACAGGACTGTCGAGATTGCGCGCGGAAGTGGGGGACAGGGCCGGCATCGCGCTTGAGAGTCGAAAGGTCTATGGGGGACAAGATTATCAGGCGCGGCGCATCCGGACCACTGTTTCCAAATGGAAGGTCTGGGGAAAGAGGTCGGCGAGAGTGATGGCTTGGATTTCGTAGCCCGAAGAGGTGAGCGCACGCAGGTCTCGTGCCAGCGTTGCCGGGTCGCAGGAGACGTAGACGAGAGCGGGGGCGGCAACCTGAGCCAGGAGCGCGGTAATCTCCGGGCCAAGACCGGTGCGCGGCGGGTCTACGACAACCAAGTCAGGGCGAGTTGAATCGGTATTTGCCGGTTGACGGTTGCGGCGAAGAAAATCGAGCGTCTCGACGCGAACTGCGGTTCCGGTTGTGACCTTGAGATTTGCGGCGAGCGCCTGGGTTGCGGAAGGGGCGGACTCGACGGCGACGACGCGGACAAAGTTCGCGGTAAGCCGCCGGGCGAAGAGGCCGACGCCGGCATAAAGATCCCATGCAAGCGAGCCATTTTCGCCGACAGCGACTCGCTCGACAAGAGCGTCGACGAGAAAGCGGTTCACCTGGAAGAAAGCGCCGTGATCGACACGATAGTCAAAACCGGCGGCGCGATAGTTGAGGAAAGGCTCTCCCCATTGAGCGAGTGTGCGGGGCAACTGTGCTGCTTGGCCCTCGGCCACCAGTTCTGCGCCTTTGAGCGCGGGAATCTGCTCGTGGACGGCTCGCGCAAATTCATCGAAGCGCGCCTTTGTTTGTGCGGGGCTAAACTGTGCAGTCCCGGCGATAAATACGCTGGCGAGCAGCGCTGACTCGGTGGCGTCGCAGAAGAGCGAAATCTCGGTTGGGCGCAAGGTTGGTCCAAACTGATGCGCGATTTCCGTAATTACTTTCGCAGTCTTGACCAGCAGCGGCGCGGCGATTGGGCACTCCCGGACGGGAATCACCGCATTGGAGCGGCGGCCGCGGTAGCCGAAGTTTCCGTCCGCATCGAAGGCGAGACGAATGCGATTGCGATAGTGCCATGGCTCGGCGGCGAGCACGTCGATCGCGGCCGGCGCGGTTACGCCGCCACGCTGTAACGTCTCGCGCAGAATGGTTTGCTTGAAGGCCAGTTGCGTCTCGTAGTTTGTGTGCTGGTAGTGGCACCCGCCGCAGGGGCCAAAATGAGGGCAGGCGGGCGCAATGCGGTCGGGAGAGGCAGCAATGATCTCGTCCGGGTCGGCGGTGTCGTAGCCGCGCTTGCTCTGCGTAATGCGGGCGCGCACTTGTTCGCCGGGTAAGGTGAGCGGCACAAAAACGGCCTTGCCCTCCATGCGGGCTAGAAACGCGCCGCCATAGATTGGCTTTTCAATTTGGATGAGCTTGGATTGAGCGAGCTGAGACTGTGCGTGTCCGGGCTTGACGGGCTGCTTGCGTGGGCGTTGTGTTTTGGGTGGCTTCATTGCTGGCTCATATAAAACAGGCTAAGCCTCGGCAGGCTGTAATGCACTAACAGTTGCTTCTGCACAAACTGACCCTCCACCTGGCGCAATTGCACGACGCCCATGCGGCTGCGATAAGGAGCCAGTTCGCGCGCCGCGTGCTCTTTGAGAGCGACGATGAGTTCTTCCGGCGCTGCCGCTCTCACCGCGGAATACAGCCTTTCTTCGAGCACTGTGAGCGTGCGTTCGAGGGCTTCGAGGTCGTCGATGGCAGTATTCTCCGGCGCGGCGGGATTGCAAACTTCGCCGGCAAGCTCACGGAGACGGACTGCGGTTGCGCTGCACGCTTCGGGAGCCACGGCAGCGGCATCCAAAGCGGCCGCGGCCGATTCAAGATGTGCCGCAACACGCGCGTGTTCAAAGCCTGACTCGCGGGCCTCGGCTGTCGTGGTTGCGGTTCCGGCGGCGGCCTCGCGCAACTCTTCGGCAGCTTCCATCACGGCCTGCGCGCACCACGCCAGGCCATTGATACGTCGCATCCGCCCTTTCTTCTGGCGAGCTTCGTATTTGTCGAAAGCGGCGTCGATGCCGCGCAGCGCGGCGTCCAGCGGAATGCCCGCGTCGCGCCAGGTTTCGATCAGTGCCCAATCGAGCGTCGAGAGCAGCAAGAGCGATCCGCGCCGCTGCTGGAAGCGCTCTTCGATCTCCGTGAAGTAGTTGAAGTAGTTGAGCACGCCTCCGCCTCAGCTCGCGCGGCCGCGTGGACGCGCGGCGCGATTGCGCTCGAAGAGGATGCGTAGACCGTCGAGCGTAAGCATGTCGTCGATCTCGGAGATGTAGCGCGAGTCGGCCGCGATCAGGTGCGCGAGGCCGCCGGTGGCGATGACGGGCGGCTTCGCGCCGAGTTCGGCGGCGAGGCGGTCGAGGATGCCGTCGACGAGGCCGATGTAGCCGTAGTAAAGGCCGCTTTGCAGGTGCCCGGTGGTGTTGGTGCCGATGACCTTGGCCGGGGGCTTGATATCGACGCGGCTCAGGCGCGCGGCGCGCGAAAACAGCGCCTCGGCACTGAGTCCGAGACCGGGAGCAATGGCGCCGCCGAGGTACTCGCCTTTGGCGGAGATCACGTCGAACGTGGTTGCGGTGCCGAAGGCCACTACGATGCACGGTCCGCCGATGCGTTCGAAGGCGGCAATCGAGTTGACGAGGCGGTCGGCGCCCAGATCGGCCGGATTGTCTTGCAGCACGGGCATACCGGTCTTGATGCCCGGCTCGACGAAGAGCGGTTCAATGTGAAAGTAGGCTTCGCACATTTGGCGAAGCGTGGACTCGACCGGCGGGACAACAGAGGAGATGATGATATGCGTGACCTGGCTGGGGTCAATGGCTTTCATCTGAAAAAGATTGATGAACAGCGCGCCGTATTCGTCCACGGTCTGGGCGCGGTGGGTGGTGAGCCGCCAGTGCGCTGCAAGTTCCGGTAACTGACCGTCGAGCCGATAGAGGCCGAGCTTTGTATTCGTATTGCCGACATCGAGAGCGAGTAACATAACCTATTTTATCTCCGCGGCGCGAATGCCGCCGGTCTGCACCGTGACTAATCCATGGGCGGTGCGAACCAGCAGGAAACCGTGCTCGTCCAACCCGGCTGTTATGCCGCTGCAAGCTTGCGGGCCGTGAACCTCAACTTGGCGCCCACGCACCCATGTCGAAGCCTGAGCCATGCGCATGGGAATCGTCCTGCTTGCCGCTGGATGGAGCAACGCGAGCGTCTCACGCTCCAGCGATTTTAACAGGGTTGCGATCAAGAGCTGGCGGCTGATGCGGCGGCCGGCTTCCAGATCCAATGAAGTTGCGGGCGTGGAAAGTCCTGGAGCGAAGCTGCGCTGATGCGCGTTGATGCCGATGCCCACCACGGTGAATAGAACTTCAGTTTCTTCAGTTTTTGATTCCGCCAGAACGCCCCCCACCTTGCGCGGGCCCTGGTTCGAATTCAGCAGCAAATCGTTGGGCCAGCGCAGATCGATTGCAAGTCCGGAGACGGTGCGGAT
>Ga0224559_1000980_pt1 | contig 16549 bp, 13 predicted proteins | sample 714S33034metaG_FD_180676 | JGI IMG/M metagenome (GOLD analysis project Ga0224559, IMG submission 180676) | Peat soil microbial communities from Stordalen Mire, Sweden - 717 S3 30-34 | ecosystem: Environmental > Terrestrial > Soil > Wetlands > Peat | place: Sweden: Norrbotten County, Stordalen... | reverse complement strand
GACTGAGCGAGGTCACGGGAAGCTTGCGACCCTCGGCGGTGAGGCGGGGGCGGAAGCTGTCGGTGGTGAAGGAAAGGGCGCCGTCGCGCGGGATGCCGGTGAGATCGATGGGCAGGACATCGCGCACGGGCGTGTCGCCGTAGAGTCCGCTGGCGAAGGAGAGGTCGCCGCCCACCATGGCCAGGGCGCCGCCGGCCTCGATGTAGGCGCGAACGCCGGGCAGGTAGGGCTCGACCCAATAGGGCTTGAAGTTGAAGTTGTCGAAGATGAGCAGGTCGAACGACTTCAATTGCTCGTCGAAGATTTCCTTGTAAGGGAAGGGGATCAGCGACATCTCGTCGTGGTCGAGGGGCGTTTCGTCGGTGTCGGTGCGCAGGATGAAGAACGAAACCAAGTCGACGTTGGGGTCCAGGCGCAGCATCGAGCGTAGAAAGCGTTCGTTCCAGGAGGGCCGGCCGCACACGTGCAGCACGCGCACGCGATCGCGGATGACCTTGAGGGTGAAGACCTGGCGGTTGTTGCTTTCGAGCGCTTCGCCCGCGAGCACCGGCGTCGCGATCTCGAAGACATGGTTGCCGGGTTGGTCGGGGGTGAAGTCGAAGACGACCCGATGCTCGGCCACATCGTCCTGCAAGGTTACGGCCTTGGCGTCGATCAGACGGCCGTCGCGCGCCAGCGACACTTCCACGGTGCGGCCGCCAAGTCCGCTCTGGCGGAGCACTGCCTCGAGCTTTACCGGGGTGCGCACGAAGGCGAAGTCGTCGGCCAGCACGGTGGCCACGGAGAGATCGCGCAGCTTCTCTTCGCCGACGAAAACCGTGTGCACGGGCGCCGCCAGCGCCTCCAGCGTCTTGCGCGTGTCCGCGTCGAGCGGACCGCGGCCGATGCGGCCATTGTCGATGCCATCCGAGACGAGCACGACGGCGCCGAGGTCGCGGCCAGAGAAACGGCCGCGCAACTCGGAGAGGGCCTCGCCCATGCGCGTGGCTTCGCCCTTGGGCGCGGGCAGGGTGGCGCGCGTGGCGGGCGTCAGGGCTTCGCCAAAACCGAACACCTCGATCTTGTGACCGCTTTGTTCCCACGCCGTGAAGGTGGGCGCGGCTTCCGCCAGCACCCGCGCGGCCCGCTCCGAGCGGGTGCCGCGGCCATCGGGCGATGCGACGTTCATCGAGCGCGAGCTGTCCACCAGCACGGCCACGTAGTTGGGCACCACGCTCACCTGGCCAAATTCCAGTCGCGGTTGCACGGCGACCAGCACGCAGGCGGTGATGGCGAGCAGGCGTAAGGTGAAGAGCAGACGGGCTCGCCCGCCGCGCGGTTCGCGCCACAGGGAGAGCGCGGAGATGGCCACGGCCAGCCCCGCCGCCATGGCCAGCACGAGCAAGGTGCCGCGCCCGAGCTGCGACGCGAAGGCCAGGCGCCAGTCGGACAAGGGGGCAAGCGCACTCACGGACGCGCTCTCCGCGTGCGCATGATGAAATCGATGTGCGCTTGTTCGGTCTTGTAGTCCAAGCACAGGGCGTACATCACGATGTTCACGGCGAGGCGAAAGCAGCGCTCGCGCTGCTCGTCTCCGCCGGGCACGACGTCATGTTCCCAGCGGCCAAATCCGTCGCGGGCCATGGCGCCGCACAGGTCATTTTGGGTGTAGATGACAGCCAGGCGGCGGTCGCGTTCGATGGCTTCGAGCCCGCTCGCGAGTTGCACGCGCCCAGGATTGTCGCGCAGGATGTAAAAGGACTTCCACAGGACATGGTCTGGCGGAACCTGCTTGGGGACATCGCCGGGCAGCGCGCGCGCGAGCAGCTTGCGCACGGATTCGTCGAAGCCGCCGCCCACGCGCCCCTCGGCCGAGTCGATGAGAAGGCAGCCGCCGAAGGTCAGGTAGCGGCGCAACCGGGTGACGTCTGTCTCGGAGGGCACGGCGAAGGCGCGATCACCGGAAAGCAGGCAGAAGGGGTGAGAAAAGAGGTCGGGACTCGACAGAGGCAGCTCGATGGGATCGGGAAGGGTGACCAGGCTGGTGCGCCTTTCCAGTTCCCAGGCCAGTCGGCGCAGGGCGGTTGGCCTCGGATCGGGCAGATCGGGCAGGCGCAGGCGCGCCAGCCGAAACTTGGAAAGCTCGCCGAGGGCGCGGGCTTTGCGCGCGAAACCCAGCACGAATAGGGCCGAAAGGCCGGCCAAGAACCCACGCCGCGTCGGGGCGCCCATGCCGCACCTCATACATGCGCATTGCGATTCGGTCGAACGCAGTTCTGGCAAAGCGTCGCCGCTCATTCGATACTAACGCCTGCCATGAGGAATCCGTCCAGGTCGGTCATCGCCCTCAGTATGATGGTTGTCCTTCCCGCTGTCGCGCACAACTCTGCGCTTGCCCAAGGCGGCGAAGGCGACGGCGAAGGCGGCAACGCCTCGCAGGTTCCCGCGCAAGGCGGGGATGGGCCCGCGCAGGCGGACGAGGCCGAAGCACCGGGCGAGGCCGAGCAGCCGGTCGTGCCCAAGGCCAAGCGCCGGCCCAAGCGGGTGGCGTCGACGGAGCCGCGCGATACGGCCTTCGGCGGACCGGCCCAGCTCAACCACTACCTCCAGACCGGGCTCTCGATCATGCCTGGCTCGGGGTACCGGTTGATCGTGCCGTACAAGCAAGGCCAGTTCTGCGGCGACTCGAGCGGTGCAGCCATCAAGGCCGTGTGCTCGCATGCCGTGCCCTTCTTTCTCGATATCCAGCTCGCCTTTGGCGCCAGCCCCCGCGTGGACATCATCGCCGACATCCGCTTCGGCGCGCAAAGCGATCCCTTGTTCCCCGGCGGCCATCAGTTTGCACTGGCACCGGGCGTGCGGTTTTGGCTGGACCAGGAAGTTACGCTGAAGTTCTATGCGACATTGCAAATGGTGTACGACTACCTGGACTTCCACGGCACCGGCCCGAGCAACAGCGACTTCGGCGTGCGCAACGCCAACGGGCTGATGTACGACCCCATCCGCAACGTGGGTTTCTTCTTCCAGTTCGGCGAGAACATCGAATTCGCGCGCTGGTTCAGCATCGGCCTGGATGTCGGCCTGGGCGCGCAGATCCGCTTCCCGTAGGTTGATCGTGTTGGTCGCTACTCGGCGGTGGCGGGGCGGTTGCGTCGCTTGCGGAGCAGTTTGAAGGCCACGAACAGGGCCACGAGGGCAACCAGGACCAGGATGCCGTATTCCGAGCGCCGGGCCCACTTGACGACGCGATCGATGTTATCGCCGAAGTACCAGGCCGTGTAGACCAGGAACGGCACGGACAAGAGCGCGGCCATCGAATCGTAGACGATGAATACGTAGGGCCGCACGCGCAGCATGCCCGCCGAAAGGAAGATCGAGAAGCGCAGGCCAGGCAGGAAGCGGGCGATAAACACGACCTTGCTGCCGTACTTGCGGAAGTAGGCGCGCACGCGCAGCTGCCGGCGCGGCGTGAAGTAGCGGCGGCCGATGCGCGACGCCAGGATCTTGGTGCCAAAGAGCCGCCCCATGGTGAAGGCCAGGCTGTCACCCCCGAGCACCGCGGCAAGACAAACCAGGAAAATGGGATGAAGTTGGGCAGTTCCTAGGTGAGCCAGGTAGCCGGCGCAGATCAGGGAGATGTCTTCCGGGATGGGAAGCCCCATTCCACACAACAGCAGAATTCCCGCCAGCTTGGCGTACACATGCGAGGTGAGATATCCGAGAAGGGACTCCATCCGATGGACTTTGGGAACCTCCCATAGCACGATTTCGGGTCCCGCGAGGAGATCGCACGATACCCCCTGCCTCGCAACTGGTCATTGACAGCGAGGCAATCCCGCCCTAAAAGCGTCTCAAGAAAGCCATGACAATGAAAAACTACCAATGGAAGCTAGGGTTCCTCGTGGCCACCATGCTTTGGGCCACAGGCGGATGCAAGCCGGACTACCCGGCTTGCGACACGGACAAGGATTGCAAGGCCAAGGAGTTTTGCGTCGGCCGCAAGTGCCAACTGTGCCGCGATAGCAACGACTGCGGCGAGGGCAGCGCGTGCAACAACGGCAAGTGCGCCGCCATCCCTGGTTTCTGCCACGCCGATTCGCAGTGCCCGGCAGGCCAAGTTTGCTCGGCCAACCGCTGCGGTCCCTGTCAGTCGGACATGCAGTGTCCGGCCGGGAATATCTGCGATGGCGGTCGCTGCGCCAAAGCCCAATGCATGAAGGATGACGACTGCCCGCAGGACAAGGATTGCAAGCAGGGACGTTGCGTGGGTTCCCAGAAGCAGCCCGTGGTCAGCGGTCCCCCTTGCCCGCTTGAAACCGTGTACTTCGGGTTCAACCTTTCGTCGCTCGCGCAAGACGCGCGGACCGCATTGTCCAAGAATGCGGCGTGCCTCAAGCGCACCAACCGCACCATCGATCTGGTCGGTCGCGCGGATCCGCGCGGCACCACCGAGTACAACATGGCCCTGTCGGATCGCCGCGCGCAAGCCGTACGCGATTACTTGCGGCAGGCCGGCGTCGAGAGCAAGCGGCTGAATCCGGTTCCACGCGGCGCCACCGAAGCGACCGGAACCGACGAAGCCGGTTGGACCAGAGATCGCCGAGTCGACTCGGAATGGAAGTAGCCGCTTCTCGCGCGCAACAGGGAAGGCAGGTTGTGCGGGGCGGAGCAGTGCTCGCCCTGCTCGGCGGAGTCCTGCTCGGTTGCGTGACGACCGGGCAGGGCGAAAAGATGACCGCGGACATCGCGCAGCTGCGCGGGCGCTTGGACGCGATGGAAGTCCGCGACCGCGACATCAACGAGAAGGTGGTGCAGCTGCGCCAGGTTCTCGACGAGGCCACGGCGTTGCTCGGGCGCAATTCGGCGGATCTCGGGGCCAGGGTGGCCAAGAACGAAACCGACATCGCGGTCGTCACCGGCAAGATCGAAGAGGCCAATCACCTGGTCGGCGAACTGCAGCAGCAGGTCGCGCTGGCCACCACCAAGGCGACCGCCATCGAACAAACCCAGCAGCGCATCGTCGACCGGGTGGCGCCCACCATGCCCGAGGACAAGGAAGCCTTGTGGAAGGAGGCCCAGCGCCGTTTGAGCGAGGGCCAGCGCGATGAAGCCCGTCGCTTCCTGCGTGCCTTCATCCAGCGCTTTCCCGAGGACGCGCGCGCAGCGCAAGCTCAGCTCTACATCGGCGTTTCCTTTGTCCAGGAACTCAAGCACAGCAATGCGGTGGCCGAGTTCTCGAATCTCATCCAACGCTTTCCCAAGTCGGCCGAGGTTCCCGAGGCCATGTGGCAGCTCGCCGAATCCTTCGTGGTGCTGAAGTTCTGCGGCGACGCCAAGGCGATGTACCAGGATCTGGCCAAGCGCTACCCCAAGTCGCCGCGCGCGGCGCAGGTCAAGGAGCGCCTGCGCGAAGTGCAGAAGCTGTCGAGGGACAAGAACCTCTGCACCAGCTAGGGCGCGCTCAAGAAGTTCTCTGACCTCAGGAGATGGTCGTGGCCGTGGCCGGCGATGACCGCCTTGTCTTTTAGAATCTGGTAGCGCATGTTGCGGCGCCTGGGCTCAAAGCCAGCGGTGCTCACATGTTTTTCGATGTCCTCCGCCGAGAGCTTGTACACCGCACCGGCTTGCGACACGACGTTCTCCTCAATCATGACCGAGCCGAAGTCGTTGCCGCCAAAGCGCAGCGCCACCTGTCCGATGGCCGGTCCCATGGTGGGCCAAGAGACCTGCAGGTTCTCGAAGTTGTCGAGGTAGAGCCGCGCCAGACTGAACACGCGCAGGTAGCGGTGGGCGGTGGTGTCGTCGGCCAGGCGCAGGCGCGTGCCCTCGGCTTGAAACGGCCAGCAGATGAAGGCCGTGAAGCCAGCGGTTCGATCTTGCAACTCTCGCAGCCGATGCAGGTGGCGAACGATGTGCGTTTCGCTCTCGCCGAAGCCAAAGACCATGGTGGCGGAACTGCGCAGACCGAGGAGGTGCGCCTCGCGCATGACCGCGAGCCAGGTTTCGGTCGAGCATTTGAGCGGCGAGATGCGCTGGCGGATCTCGTCGTCGAGGATCTCAGCGCCGCCACCCGGCACGCTGTCGAGCCCAGCCGCAGCCAGACGCTCCAGCACCTGCCGCAGGGAAAGATTTTCCAGACGGGCGATGAAGCTGATTTCCTCCGGCGACAGCGCGTGCAAGGCGAGCGGGAAGTTGGCCTTGCTCCAGCGAAAGAGATCTTCGTAGTAGGAAATGCGCAGGTCTGGATTGACACCGCCCTGCAGCAGGATCTGGATCCCCCCTAGCGCGACGGTTTCGGAGAACTTCTGGGCGAGTTCCGCGCGCGACAGGGTGTACGCCTCGGCGCTCTTCTTTGGTCGGTAGAAATTGCAGAACTTGCAGGCCGTCACGCACAGGTTGGTGTAGTTGACGTTGCGCTCGACGATGTAGGTGACGATGTTGCTCGGGTGCAGGGCTTTGCGGCGCTCATCGGCGGCGCGTCCCAAGTCGAGCAGGGGCGCCTCACGGTACAGGCGAAGCGCATGATCCGGATCGAGCCGACCGCCCTCCGCTGCGGTGGCCAGCAAGGTGTCGACCGACGGCACGTGGCCACGCGCTTGCGCAAGCGCCTGTTGCGAGGTCACTCCCGCGCCTCTTCATGCACCGGCAAGTGTCGGCGAAACGGCTTTGGCTGCGCCAGCGACTCGCCCGAATTCATCACGTTGTACAGGGTGTCGCGCTCGATGGGCACGCGGCCAGCCTGCTCGATGAGGCGCACGATCTCGGCGATGCCCAAGCGTTGCGGCGTTTCGGCCCCGGCCATGTGGTAGATGCGTTCTTCCTGGATGGTGCCGTCGAGATCGTCGGCGCCGAACCACTGCGCGGTCTGCGCGGTCTTCAGCCCCAACATCACCCAGTAGGCCTTGATATGCGGGATATTGTGCAAGAGCAGGCGCGAGACCGCGAAGGTGCGCAGGTCGTCCGTGCCCGTCGGCGGCGGCAGGCGCGCGAGGGCATTGCCGTCGGGGTGGAAGGCGAGCGGAACAAAGCACTGGAATCCGCCGGTTTCGTCCTGCAGCCGACGCAAACGCAGCAGGTGATCGACGCGCTCCTCGACGGTTTCGATGTGGCCGTAGAGCATGGTGCAATTCGAGCGCAGACCCATGCCGTGCGCAGTTCGGTGCACAGCCAGCCAGGCGTCGGCATCGCATTTGTCCGCGCAAATCTTGCGCCGCACGCGGGGCTCGAAGATTTCCGCGCCGCCTCCCGGGAGCGAGTCGAGTCCAGCCGCGCGTAGTCGCCCGAGCACCTCGGCGACGTCCAGACCAAAGTGTTCATGGAAGAAGTGAATCTCGACAGCGGTGAAGGCCTTGAGGTGAACCGACGGTGCGATGCGCTTGAGCCCGGCGAGCAGATCCGTGTAGTACGAAAAAGGCAGATCCGCATTGAGCCCGTTCACGATGTGGATCTCGGTGATGGGGTCGTTCTTCTCCGCGCGTTCGCGCAGCCGGCCCCACGCTTCTTCCAGCGACAGGGTGTAGGCGCCGGGATCGCCGGTGCGCAAGCGTGCGAACGAGCAGAACCGGCAGTTCGCCACGCAGACGTTGGTGGCATTGATGTGCAGGTTGCGGTTGAAATAGGTTCGTGGGCCGTACAGACGCTCGCGCACCTCGTTGGCCAGGTGGCCTACATCGAGTAGGTTGGCATGGTGGAAGAGCGCGAGCCCGTCCTCGAAATCGAGAGGCTCGCTCGCGCGCACTTTGTCTTGGATGATGGAAAATCGCATGCCTTGGTTGGGTGCCTCGGGTGCGAAAGCTAGCAGGCGGTGTTCCCGGCGCCAGCCCGGCTTGCGCTAAAGCGGACTAAATAGCTCCGCTTTCGACGCCGCCCGGCTTGCGCCCCCTGCTGGCTCGGGCCATGGTCAATCCCGATGACGCAGACCTTGCCCGGGGCCGAGCCCTTTTCCTCCGCGCTGCACGCGAAGCTGGTGCATGCGCTCGGGGACGGGCATGCGAGGGACGCGGCCAACGGGCACGGGGAATCTCCCTTCGTGAACCGGCTGGCGCTGGAGAGCAGTCCCTATCTGCGGCAGCACGCACGCAATCCCGTGAATTGGTATGCGTGGGGGAACGAGGCATTCGCGCAAGCGCGCCGGCTGGGGCGACCGCTGTTTCTCTCGGTCGGGTACTCTACCTGCCACTGGTGCCACGTGATGGAGCGCGAATCCTTCGAGGACGAGGGTATCGCGGCGTACCTGAACGCGCACTATGTGGCGGTCAAGGTAGACCGCGAAGAGCGCCCCGATGTGGACGCCGTGTATATGCGGGCGGCGCAAGCGATGCAATGCGGTGGCGGCTGGCCGCTCTCGGTGTGGCTGAACGATGCGGGAGAGCCGTTTTTCGCGGGCACCTACTTCCCGCCCCACGCGGGCGCGCGCGGGGCCGCGATAGGCTTTCTCGAAATTCTGACGGAATTGGTCCGCGTTTATCACGAGGAGGGCTCGCGGACGCAGAGCGTGGCGCATGCGGTGGCCAATGCCGTGCGCGCACGGACCGAGGCCGGGGTATCAAGCGCGGACGAGGCTATTGCGGCGTCGATAGAACGCGACGGCCCGCGGCTAATCGCCAGCGCGGTCGCGCTTTGCCAGCAGCTCTTCGATGAGGAACACGGCGGACTCCGTCTGCGCCAGAAATTCCCATCGCAAGTGCCTATCCGTTTGCTGCTTCGCCACCACCAGCGCACCGGTGATGCGCAGGCCCTGCGCATGGCCACGCGCACGCTGGAGGCCATGGCGGCGGGAGGCTTGTACGACCACCTTGCAGGCGGGTTTCATCGCTACGCCACCGATCCGGAATGGCGAATCCCGCACTTCGAAAAAATGCTCTACGATAACGCTCAGCTGGTCGTCGCGTACGCCGAGGCCTGGCAGGTCACGCAACGGCCGGCTTTCGCGCGCGTGGCACGCGAGACCTGCGACGAATTACTGGCTACCTTCGTTTCGCCGGAGGAAGGGTTCTATTCCGCGACGGACGCCGACTCCGAAGGCGAGGAAGGCAAGTACTTCGCGTGGTCCGAGGCGGAGATCCGTTCGCTTCTCGGGCCGAGCGCCGCGACGGAGGCCTTCTTGCGCTACTACGGCGTTACCGCCGACGGGAACTTCGAGCTCGGCAACGTTCTCTACGAGCCGCAGCCAGACGAGGAAACAAGGAACGGCCTCGCCGCTTTTCGGGCCAACCTGCTTGAAGCGCGCAGGCTTCGCGTACCTCCCTTTCGCGACGAGAAGATTCTCGCTGCGTGGAACGGGCTCGCCATCAGCGCCTTTGCCGTGGCTGGCCGCATCCTGGGCGAAAAGCGCTATGTCGAGGCCGCGGCGCGGGCGGCGGATTTCGTTCTCGGACGAATGCGCGATACCGGGACGGGCGGACTTGTCCGAAGTTTCCACGTCGGGCGCCCAGGTGGTTTGGGCTTTCTCGACGACTATGCGTTCGTCGTGGCCGGGCTGCTCGACCTCTTCGAGAGCACCGGCGAATCGCGATGGTTTGTCGAAGCCTGCGCGCTTGCCGAAGAAACCGAGCGCATCTTCGCCGACAACGAGGCGGGCGGCTGGTTTGCGACGGGCCTCGAGCACGAGCACCTGATTGCACGCCATCGACCAACCTTCGACGGCGCCGAGCCCGCGGGCAGCTCGGTGGCGCTGCTCAACGCCGAACGCTTGGCCGTCCTCACCGACAGCGACAAGTGGCGCAAGGTCGTGGCGCGAGCCCTGGCTTTCTATTGGCCGCTTGTGGAAGAGCAGCCGCTGTCGATGACCGAGGCGCTTCTTGCCGTGGATTTCTGGGCTGGCCCAGTGAAGGAAATTGTGCTCGTCGCCCATCCGCGCGACAGCGAAACCCTGGACAAGTTCACCCAAGTGCTGCGCGATGTGTTCTGCCCGCGCAAGGTTCTCATTGCGGGCGCAACCGATTCACCGGCCTGGGCGCAGTTGCGGGCTCGTATTCCCTTACTTGGCGAGAGGACGGCCCGCGGAGATCGCACCACCGCGTACCTCTGCACGCATGGAACTTGCCAGGAACCAACCAGCGATCCCGAGACACTCCAGCGATTGCTTAGCGAAACAAACCCTTCACCGTAGTGCCAAGCACCCGGCGCTGCGCAAGCGAGGCCAACCATGAAGATCACATCCGCGGACGAATCGTCTCACGTTGCTCCACCGTCCGCCGCGAATGGGGCTGACACGCTCCCCGACTTCTCGGCTTCCGAGCGAACGTGGAAGACCGACGGCGACATCCGAGTTCCCTTCCGTCGCATTTCCCTGTCCGACGGCGAACCCACCATCGACGTGTACGACACCTCGGGTCCGCGCGAGATGGTTCTTGGCCAGGGGCTGCCCAAATTGCGCCAGCCTTGGATTGATCGGCGCGCGGCCCGCGGCGACCGCAATCGCAATGCCAGCCAGATGCACTACGCACGCCAGGGCGAGATCACCGAGGAAATGCGCTTCGTGGCTTTGCGCGAAGGGATGCCGCCGGAATTCGTGCGCGACGAGGTTGCGCATGGTCGCGCCATCATCCCCGCCAACCGCAAACACCCCGAGGCCGAGCCGATGATCATCGGCCGCAACTTCCTGGTCAAAATCAACGCCAACATCGGCAACTCCGCCGTCAGTTCGGGCATTGCCGAGGAGGTCGAGAAACTGCGCTGGTCGGTCAGGTGGGGCGCCGACACCGTGATGGACCTGTCGACCGGTGCGCGCATCCACGAAACGCGCGAGCAGATCCTGCGCCATTCGCCGGTGCCCATCGGCACCGTGCCCATCTACCAGGCGCTGGAAAAGGTGCGGGGCAAGATCGAGGATCTCAGCATCGGCGTGTTCCTCGAAACCTTGGCCGAACAAGCTGAGCAAGGCGTGGACTACTTCACCATTCACGCGGGCGTGCTACTGCGCTACATCCCGCTGACCGCTAAACGGGTCACCGGCATCGTTTCGCGCGGCGGCTCCATCCTGGCGCGTTGGTGCCTGGCCCACCACGAGGAGAACTTCCTCTACACGCACTTCGAGGAGATCTGCGAGTTCATGAAGACCTACGACGTCGCCTTTAGCCTGGGCGACGGCTTGCGCCCGGGCTCGATTGCCGACGCCAACGACGAGGCACAATTCGCCGAACTCCGAACCCTGGGCGAGCTGACGCAGATTGCGTGGAAGCACGACGTTCAGGTCATGATCGAAGGACCGGGACATGTGCCCATGCACAAGATCCGCGAGAACATGGACCTGCAGCTCGAAATCTGCCACGAGGCACCCTTTTACACGCTGGGGCCGCTCGTCACCGACATCGCGCCTGGCTACGACCACATCACGTCCGCCATTGGCGCGGCCATGATCGGCTGGTATGGCACCGCCATGCTCTGCTACGTCACACCCAAGGAGCACCTGGGATTGCCCAATCGCGAGGATGTCAAGGACGGCGTCATCGCGTACAAGATTGCGGCCCACGCCGCGGATCTGGCCAAGGGACACCCCGGCGCGGCCCTGCGCGACGAGGCGCTATCGCGCGCCCGCTTTGCCTTCCGGTGGGAGGACCAGTTCAATCTTTCGCTCGACCCCGAAACCGCGCGGGCCTTTCACGACGAAACCCTGCCCGCCCCGGCGGCCAAGGGTGCGCATTTCTGTTCCATGTGCGGTCCCCAATTTTGTTCGATGCGCATCACTCAGGACTTGCGCGAAGAGGTCGTGGCCGCGGGTTTGCGGGAGAAGGCCGCCGAGTTTCGCGCCGGCGGACAGAACTTGCACACCGTGGCGGTCGGAAAGGACGTCGCCTGACGATCTTCTACGCGCCGAAGAGTTCCAGCACCTTGGCGAAGCGGGCGCTGACGGCCTGGCAGATGCGCTGTTCGAGCTGGTGGTCGATGCCGAGTTTCTGAAACGAGGCCGCGTGATCCTCGGGATGAGGTGGCGGCTTCTGCGCGCTTGGTTCGATGCTCTTGGCTAGAACATCCGCCGCGCACACCACGTGGCAGACCAGGGGATGCTCGTCGCTGGGAGTATGGTGGTATTGAATGCCGAGCGCGATGACATTGGGTAGCCCCCAATGGCGCGCGACGAGTCCGCCGAGTTCGGCGTGGTTGACTTCGAGAATTTCCATTTCGGCCTGCAGCGGGTTGCAGCGTCCTTCATCTTGGGCGCGCTCCAAGTACGAAAGCAGATCGGGGTCGAGGAAACGCGCCAGCACCAGCTTGCCGATGTCGTGCAAGAGCGCGGCCGCGTAGGATTCCGCCGGGATCTCCACCTTGCACATCGAGCCCATAGACTCGGCGACCAGTGCCGCCGCCACGGAATGTCGCCACAGCATGTTCTCGCCCAGGCCGAACTCGGGCACGGCTTGCTGGAGCTGCTGGCGCACCTTGGTGCCGAATCCCAGCGTGAGCAGCGTGCTGCGGCCGAGGCGAACCACGGCGTCCTTCACGGTGGTGATGGGCGAGCGCGCGGCGCTCGCGGCTGAATTTGCCGCGCGCAGGGTCCGTCCCGCGAGGGCCTGATCCAGGCTGACCACTTCAGTGATGCTTTGGATTGTCGACTCGGGATCCGCGATGAGATGCGCGAGCTTGCTCCCGCTCATGGGGACAGGCTCGAGGTCGTAGGCCTTGGCGATGAGTTGATGAAGGTCGAGCATGCGATCCTCGCTATCCCGATGCTACGGCAAGGGCTCCTCGCATTCGGTGCGTACCAAGTCATCGACGGTTTCCCGGCGCGCGATAAGGGTCGCCTTGCCGTCGCCCCACAGAACTTGCGGAATGCGTCCCTGCGAAACGTAGTTGGAACTCATGGCCGCGCCGTAGGCGCCAGCGTCGTGCAGGACGAGCAGGTCGCCCGGCAGGGGACAAGGAAGAAGGCGCGGGTCCAGCAACTCGTGCGCGTCGCGCGTGAAAACGTCCCCACTTTCGCAAAGCGGCCCGGCGACCACCAGCGGCTCGGGCGGATTGCCCGCGCCTTTGCCAAGCACGGAAATGTGATGGTACGAGCCATACATGGCGGGGCGTACCAGGTCGCAGAAGCCGGCGTCGACCATGACGAAGCGATGGCCGGGGCCCTTCTCGTTGTCGCGCGTGTTCTTCACGTCGTGCACCCGGCACACGAGCAGACCCATGCCCGCGACGGCATAGCGGCCGGGTTCGATCTCGACGCGGATCGGACGCCCGGCCACGGCGGCAAAGCGCGAGACGGCCTCGCGCAGAACCGGGCGCAACCATTCGAGGTCGTAGGGCTTGGCGCCCGGCCGATAGGGATGGGGAATGCCGCCCCCAAAATTGACCGCCTCGACATCTGGGAAATGCGGCAAGAGCCTGGCGAAAAAATCGACCAGCTTGCGAGCATTCTGGTCGAATTCTCGCGGGTCGGGGCCAGTGCCGATGTGCGTGTGCAAGGCCGCGATCTTGAGCCCGGACGAAATCGCCGAGTCGCGCGCGTCGGCCAGGATCGGATCCTCGTGCCAAATGCCGTGCTTCGACGATGGGCCACCCGTGTCGCACGACTGCACGTGACCATGGCCAAAGCCCGGGTTGGCGCGCATGGCAATGGGTCCGCGGTAGCCGGCCTCGGCCAGCTGGCGGATCTGGCCGGGCGAGCCGACGTTGGGCATGACGCCGTGGCGAAGGATGACTTCAAGGGCGTTGTCGCGGTAGACGTCCGACGTCAGCATGATGACGGGCGGTTGTGCGCCGGCGGGAAATCCCGCGCGGATGGCGCGCAGGACTTCATTGCCGCTGACCGCGTCGATCCACAGGCCCGCCTCGCGCACGAGCTGCAGGATCTTGCGCGCGGAGTTGGCCTTCATGGCATAGCGGACGACGATGTTGGTGCCGTCGGCCAGGGTCGCTAGTCGGCGCAGCGCCTGGTGCAGAAGGGTGGCGTCGTACAGGTAGAACGGCGTGCCGACCTGGGCGGCGATTTTCTCAAGCGGATAGGTGTCAAGGCTCATCGGTCGGCTCATCATAATCGATGGCGCTGGATCTTGCCTCGCAGAACCGGAATTGCTTCCGGCGCGCGCCCCGAAGCTGGTAAGCTGCGCGGCCAAGATGACGGCCACAAAACACGATCGCAACGCATGGTTCAAAGGCGGCAGCGCCAACTGTCAGATCACGCTCGGCCCGGGGGCTCGTGCCTATCGCATGGTCTTGCTCGGCGCCCCGGGCGTCGGCAAAGGTACGCAGGCTGAACTGATCAGTGAGCGGCTGGGTCCCTGTCAGCTGTCGACCGGCGACGTCTTTCGCGCGGCCAAGACCCTAGACCCCAGCGAGCGCACACCTGCGCTGACCGCGGCCCTCGAATACATGAAGCGGGGCGAGCTCGTGCCCGACGAGACGGTCATCGGCATCGTGCGCGAGCGTCCGAATTGCCTGCGCTGCCCGGGCGGCTTTCTGCTCGACGGTTTTCCGCGCACCGTGCAACAGGCCGAAGCGCTGGCCTCGATGCTCAAGGACCTCGGCATGAAACTGGATGCCGTGCTCAGCTACGATTTGCCTATCGATCAAATCGTATCGCGGCTCTCTGGCCGGCGGACCTGCTCGGGTTGCAAGGCGGTGTACCACGTCACCACCAAGCCGCCCAAGGTGGTGGATGTGTGCGACCAGTGCGGCGGCAAGCTGATCTTGCGCGAGGATGACCGGCCTGAGGCCATTCGCGTGCGCATGGAAGCCTACGAGAAGAGCACCGCGCCACTGGCCGACTACAACCGCACGCGCGGCCTTTTGGTGTCGATCCAGGCCGAAGGTAGCCCCGAGGATATCTACCGGCGCACCGCGACCGCGCTCGCGGCGCGCTAGGCGGGTCGAGAAGCAGGAAGACACAAGGCCTTGCCGGAGGCGTGTCCTGTGCTATTCCTAATGGAGACTATTCGACTCCGAAATTCGCTATAATTCCGACCTGGCAGCTCTTCATCTCACGCGCCGGATTTTCGGGACCGAGGCTTGGGGCCACGGCCGCAACCGGACTTTCGATCGGACTTCTCCATGACGATATTGCCCAAGAACACGTCTCCGTCCCTGGCCCGGCTTGCCACCTACGCCAAGAATCCGTTGACCGCGCTGGGCTTCGGCCTGACTACGGTCTCGGGAATCACGCTGGCGGTGTTCCTCATCCTCGAGGCGGTGGGGCTAATCGAAAACCCCTATGTCGGGCTGCTCGGGCTGGCGTTCCTGCCGGCGGTCTTCATGGCCGGCTTGATTGCCATGCCCATCGGGATCCTGCTGCGTCGGCGCAAGCTCACGAAGGACGGCGCCTTGGCCGAGGAGATCCCAGCCTTTCCGCGCCTTGACTTCAACGATCCGCATATTCGGCGCGTGACCCTGGTCGTGGTCGTGTTGACGGTGGTGAACGCCATCCTACTCGCCAGCAGCACGGCGGGCGCTCTCGGTTTCATGGACTCGCCCAAGTTCTGCGGCACGGTCTGCCACAAGGTCATGCAGCCTGAGTACACCGCCTACCAGAATTCACCGCACTCGCGGGTCAAGTGCGTGCAGTGCCACATCGGCCCCGGCGCTTCGTTCATGGTTCGTTCCAAGTTCGATGGATTGCGCCAAGTGTATAAGGTTCTGACCGGTAGCTATGCGCACCCCATCGCTTCACCCGTACACACCCTGCGACCGGCGCGCGATACTTGCGAGGGCTGCCATTGGCCTGCCAAGCACTACGGCGACAAACTGAAACTCATCGGCCGCTTCGCCGAAGACGAGAAGAACACCGCCAGCTTCACCGCTCTTCTGCTCAAGACCGGCGGGGGCGCCAAGAACGCCGGCCAGCAACACGGCGGCATCCACTGGTGGCACATCTATGCCGACAATCGCATTCGGTATCTTGCCGCGGACGCTCGCCGACAAGAAATCGCCTGGGTCGAGCTGACCACGCCCGACGGCAAGCGCACGGAATTCGTTCGGGAGGCCGCCCAAGCGCCTTCCCCGGATCGCATTCAGGCTGGGGCGCGGCTGATGGATTGCATCGACTGCCACAACCGCCCGACCCACCTCTTCGAAACTCCGGCCAAGGAAACGGATGCGGTTTTGCAACGGCAGGCCGAACTGCGCTCGCTTCCATTCTACAAACGCGAGGTGGTCAAGGCGGCATCTTCCGCCTATCCGACGCACGAAGCGGGTGTTGCGGGCGTGCGCGATGCGGTTGGGAAATTCTACGCCACGACCTATCCGGAGATCGCTGCCAACCAAGCCGCCTTGGTCGCGCGTGGGTCCGAGGAAGCCGCGCGCGTATACGACCGCACTGTCTTCCCGGAGATGAACACGAATTCCAAGACCCATCCCACCAACATCGGCCATGACGATTCGCCTGGCTGCTTCCGCTGCCACGACGGCAACATGAAGAACGCCAAGAGCGGCGAGGTTATCCCCAACGACTGCGATACTTGTCACGGCATTCTCGTCGACGGCAGCCCCACCGAGCCCGATCTGACCAAGCTGACGATGTTGCAGCCCGCGGCCGAGGCGCCGAAGGAAGCGAAGTAGGCGACGACCGGACGAAGAACCGTGCATGGTTCGAGGCGTGGTGGTCGTGGCGTACCTTGGCGGCCATGCGGGCGGAGGTCAC
>Ga0224559_1000979_pt1 | contig 16557 bp, 13 predicted proteins | sample 714S33034metaG_FD_180676 | JGI IMG/M metagenome (GOLD analysis project Ga0224559, IMG submission 180676) | Peat soil microbial communities from Stordalen Mire, Sweden - 717 S3 30-34 | ecosystem: Environmental > Terrestrial > Soil > Wetlands > Peat | place: Sweden: Norrbotten County, Stordalen... | reverse complement strand
AAAGCAACCAGCCGGGCGAAGGGATCCTGGGCGCGAAATGCGGCGCGAAATCCGCGCACACCGAGCAGCACAAAGAGCAGCACAACGGAGAGCGCGCCGATGAATCCAAGCTCTTCGCCGATGTTGGCGAAGATGAAGTCGGTGGACGCCTCGGGCAGGAAAAAGAGCTTCTGCATGCCTTCCATATAGCCCACGCCGGTAACGCCGCCTGCGCCGACGGCGATCAGAGACTGGCAGATATGATATCCCGCGCCCCCGGCTTCCTTGCCATCGCAATTGGGGTTGAGAAAGACCAGCATCCGCTGCCGCCGCCACGCAACCATGAGCAGCATCGCGGCCAAGCCGGGCAGCGTGGCGCAAACCCCGGCGAGCAGATACTTCCACTCCATTCCGGCCAGCACCAGCATCATGGCGGTCACGCCGAGCAGAACCAGCGCCGTGCCCAGGTCGGGCTGCTTGGCGATGAGCAGAACAAAAACTACCGGCATAACGATGGCGCGCAGGAGAGTGCGCTTAAAATCGCGCATCTCGTCGAGGCGGGTGTGCAGGAACCAGGCCAGAAACAGAACCAGCACGGGCTTGGCCAACTCGGAAGGCTGAAAGGTAAAGTGGCTGCCGAAACGAATCCAGCGATGGACGTTGTGCGAACCGGGAATAAAGAAGACGAGCACCAGCAGCAACGTGGTAACGCATAGAGCGGGATAAATGAACCGCGGGGATTTGTAGACACGGTAGTCGAGGTTCATGAGGGCCAGCATGGCCAGGACGCCGGCGAGCGCCCATCCGGCCTGCCTGCCGACATCTTCAAACTCGGAGTGAAAGCGCTCCTGAACCACCACCGCCGATGCGGAAAAGACCATGGCCAGGCCGATGACAATGAGCAACAGCGTGGTGAAGAACATCCACTTGTCGACCCCTATCCGTTTTGCCATGGCTTCCATCCTCGCCGTTCTCCGACGAGTTCCTTGAAGACGCGGCCGCGATGCTCGTAGTTTTCGAATTGGTCGTAACTGGAGCAGGCCGGAGCCAAAAGCACCACATCGCCCGGACGCGCGGCATTGGCCGCTGCGCTGACAGCAGCGTCCAGCGTCTGGCAGGAGTGGATGGAGACCACTCCGCGCAGTTGGGACTCGATCTTGGCCGCGGCGGAGCCGATAGTGTAGATGGCGCGCGCCCGTGCCCGCAGCAGTGGCGCCAATATGTAGTAATCGGAGCCTTTGTCCTTGCCGCCGAGGATGAGATGAATGCCCGATTCGAATGCGGCAATAGCCTTAGCCGTCGCATCCACGTTGGTGGCCTTGGAGTCGTTGTAAAACTCGACGCCGTTGACCCTGGCCACAAACTCGAGCCGGTGCTCGACCGCCTGAAAGCTCTCGATCGCCTTGCGGATGGCCTCTGCAGGCGCTCCGGCCAGCCGCGCCGCACACAGCGCAGCCAACACATTCTCCACGTTATGAGTTCCTTTGAGCGTGATTCCGCTGAGCAGCATCACGTCTTCCGCCGGCACATCCGGGGCAGACCGATAGACCAGGTGGCCGTCTTCCAACCAGGCTCCCTGCGGCACCGAATGCTCGACGGAAAACCAATACACTTTCGCCTTGGAGCGGGCTGCAGCCTCGGCGGCGCGTGAATTGTCGGCGTTCAGCACCACGAAATCGTCCTCGTCCTGCGCGGCAAAGATGCGCTCCTTGGCCAATGCGTAGTTTTCGAAGCTGCCGTGGCGATCAAGGTGGTCGGGCGTAATGTTCAGGATGACAGCAATGCTGGGGTGGAACTGATAAGTGCTTTCGAGCTGGAAGCTGGAGACCTCGAGCACCGACCAGGTCTCGTCTGTGCTTTCGTCGACCAGCCCGATCACCGGCACGCCGATGTTGCCTCCCACAAGCGTGGGAAGGTCGGCCGCTTTCAGAATTTCACCCACCAGCGCGGTGGTGGTGGTCTTGCCGTTGGAACCGGTGATGGCCAGGATGCGGCCTTTGATAAAGCGGGCTGCCAGTTCAAGCTCGCCGATCACCGGCAGGCCAAAGCTCTTCACTTGCGCCAATTCGGGCGTATTCAAAGGCACGCCGGGACTGACGACAATCAGGTCCTGGCGGCGAAAGGTGAGCAGGCCGTGACCGCCCGTCTCGACCATGATGCCCTCATCGAGCAGGGCGGGAATGTCCTTGGCCAGGGCCTCGGCGCTGCGCACGTCGGAAACGGTCACCTGTGCGCCGCGATGGCGCAGAAACAATGCAGCCGCCAGACCGGATTTCCCCAGTCCCACAACCAGAACCTTTTTGCCTTTGAGTTCCATCACAGGGTGTTTCCTCAGGCTGGCGCGACATCTTTATTGTGCACCGCCCGGTGCGCCGCGCGGACCTCGGTTAACGGAGTTTCAGGGTGGTGAGTGCAAACAATGCAAACACCAGTGCGAGAATCCAGAATCGCACGATGACTTTGGATTCACTCCAGCCCAATTGTTCAAAGTGGTGATGCAGCGGCGCCATCCTGAAGATGCGTTTCTTGTTGCGCAGCTTGTAGCTGCCCACCTGGAGGATGACCGACACTGCTTCAAGAATGAAGATGCCGCCGATGAAAGGGAGCAGCAATTCCTGGCGGATGACGATGGCGACCGTGCCGATGGCTCCGCCCAGAGCCAGCGAACCCACATCGCCCATGAAGATCTCCGCCGGATGAGCGTTGTACCAGAGGAAGCCGATGGAAGCGCCCACCATGGACCCGCAGAAGACGGTCAGCTCGCCGACCATAGGCATGTGCTGTAGCTCCAGGTAATCGGCAAAGACCACGTGGCCGCTGACGTAAGTGAGCACGGCGAGCGCGCCGGCGGCGATGATGGTGCAGCCGATGGCCAGCCCGTCAAGGCCGTCGGTCAGGTTGACGGCGTTGGATGAGCCCATCAGCACAAAGACGACAAATGCGACAAATGGCACAAAGACCAGAAAGCCAAGGTGAGGGACCGTACTCGGCCACCAATGCCAGAGCAGGTCTGGACGCCAGCTCTTGACGAACGGAACAGTCAATTGCGTGGAAAAGAGCTTGAACTGTTCGAGCACCACCAGCGAAGCGGCAATCAACGCCCCGGCAAGACCCTGCCAGAGCAACTTGGCCCGCGCCGTGAGGCCCAGGTTGCGCCGTTGAACCACTTTGATGTAATCGTCGGCAAAGCCGATGGCTGCGAAGGCCAGCGTCGAAAAGACCGCGATCCAGACGAAGGGGTTGGAGGGATCGGACCACAGCACGGTGGGCAGCAGAATCGCGATCACGATCAGCACACCGCCCATGGTGGGCGTGCCCGACTTCTTCAGGTGCGACTGCGGCCCGTCTTCACGGATGAACTGGCCGATCTGGAACTCGCGCAGCTTCTCGATCACCCAGGGGCCGATGAACATCGCGATCAGCAGCGCCGTACCCGAGGCAAAGGCGGTGCGAAACGTGAGATAACGGAAGATCCGAAACGGGTGAAAGAACGGGAACAGCTTTTCGTAGAGCAGCCAGTAAAGCAATTGGCCTCCAGAGCCGGAACGAGGCGGGTTTCAGGTTGATTCTACAGGGAGGGGCAGGGGAAAGTTTAAAAATGCGATCTGCGGGGAGGGGGTTCCACGAACCTTATTCCGATCACGGTTCCGGCCCATCGAAACAACCACTCGTCCGCGCAAGACTACTTCGGTTCCCACCTGAAAACCTACCGAAATCCGCATGGAATGAAATGGGCAGAATTGTGCGTTCCAGTTCGACAGCCGAAGACGGACACAAGCTCCCGCGCCTCCGCCCTTCGTTAGGAAAGGCGAGGTTTGGATCCAACTTCTCCGAGGCGACATGAATCGTGGAACAGGGCGACTAGTGCCTGCGATCCCAATCGCGATCGCGTGCGATCTCCTCCATCTTGTGCTTCAATCCCTGAGCCTCATCCACAGCGGCATCGACGGTCTGGGGGGGAAGCAAGGACACCACGATACTGACCTGAGTCAAGCCATCCGGCGCGGGAGTGCAGATGATCAGGGCGTGATTGGGGCCGGCGTTTCCCCAGATGAAGTGGTCACCTCCCGGGGAGACTGTGTAGCCCTGCCATTCGAGCGCGCGCGCAGCCCTATGCAAGCACCCGTCTACGGGTGCGGCAACGGTCATCAAGGAAACACCCATGGGGGCGCCGGCGAAACACCGCGTACCCGAGCAGGTCAAAGCGAAGACGGCAATGAGAACAAATAGGCGCTTCATACGTTCCACCTCAGTGCAGCGGCTGTGCGCACAGGCACTGCGGAGCCGCCAATTTGGTTATTTACGGCGGAATTATACGCCCGATCGTTTATGCCGGACGTTTTTTATCGCGGGCTTCGTTGCCGCGCGATGGAAGCGCAAAGTGGATTCAGGGAGGGAGCGATCTTCAGGTTCTGTTTACTGGCCGAGGTCCGGATCTTCGCCGTAGGTGGGATAGGGCGCCGGCTCGCTGCTGGTTGTCATGGCCGCGAGGGTGACCAGGTCGGCCTGCACCTTGGCCCACTTTGCGGGATTCTTCCTGGTCGTAATGGGCAACGCCGGATTGGAGTAGTAAGCCTGGATGTCTTCCTTGATGCCCGGAGGAATAGGCTGCGCGGGCAGGCGCGTCAGGCGGTCGAGCAGGTTGGCGTACGCGGAGTCAGTGAGCGGATACCCTCCGGGCTGCACCACGCGTCCGGTATCGAGATCGCGATTGGGGAGTGGATGGCGCGGATCAAGCGAAGGGTGCGGCCGGGGCCCTCCGGGAGCGGACGGCGTGAAGCGGGCGAGCCGCTGGCGGAGAATCTTTGTGGAAAGCACGACGCTGTGAAGATATTGTTCCTCAGTAGCTGCTGTGGGGTCTTTAATCGCGACCAATTTCAAGGGGCCGAGCTTTGGCAACACTACGATGAGCCCCGCCAGTAAATGGGTTCCAAGCCCGGCCTTGCGCCGGTAGGCTTGCCAGTTGTCTTCGGCGGCTATCGCGGCCACTTGCTTGTCAAACTCGATTCTCTCCGGGGTGTTCGGCTCGTCAGGTTCGTGGTGGCGATGCAACAGTGTGAGCGCATAGGCAATTCGTGGAATGAAGTTGCGCACGGCGAACCGGTATCCGCGGACGTTGAAGCGGCGGCGGCTGGTGCTGGTGAAGTCTTCAGTCAGGCCGTAGGTCTGGTAATACGCGAGGGCAAGCTGGCGCACGGGCACGTAAAGTCCGATATGGCGGAGATAGCGGACCGGGGCAACGCGGTGGTGCGCAATCTCGTCGATATCAAAGGCGAACTCGGTTTGAACATGTTCACGCTCTCCCTGCGCGTAGCTTACGACGGGGCCGTATTTCGCGCGGAGCCCGGGAAATTCAACGGCCACGGCGAGGTTGGTGGATGTGGAGTGGCCGACCGAGTCGCCGATATAGTGGGAGAGCGCGCCAATGGCGAAGGCGAGTTCGTCGGCGTCGGAGGCATTGCGGAAGAGACTTACGATAAAGTCTCCGGAGCGGACGTAGTGGGTCAGATCGGAGAAGGAACGATCACCAAACGGGTAATAGCCGATGTCCTGGATGACGCATCCACCGTATGCGTAGGCGCGAGCACGCTCGAGATCGGCCGGCGTCAGGTTCGGATAGCGGCTGAGGAGCAATGGAACGATGGAATCATCCCAGGTCAGGTCGATGAGTTGCTCGTGAGTTAGCAGGGAGTAGGCATCCGCCCGCCGCGAACATGGCAGCAGTAACAGCAAAACGAGCACCGTGATCGTTCGCACCGTGGCCAAGCTCATCATCTTTTCATTCTAGCTCAATGGCAAACTCCACTTTCAGGTCTCTAACTCCAGGACATAGCTGGCTCGAGTTGCTTCGCGGACGCAAAACTGCGTCTCTTGCCGAGATAGCAAACAACTGTCTCCTCAGCCAGAGAACTGCCCACGCGGGCACTGCTCGCCCGCTGTCCGGACACACCCAAGAATCGGATTGGGACGGCTTCAGCGGGCCCGATGGAACCTGCACTCGCCATCGTATTCGCCGGATGAGTCGAGCCGCCGAGCGTGGTATCTGCCTATGAGCCTGTCGCCTTCTGCCGTCAGGTAGAGATGATAGGCCCTGGTATCTGTCCGGCCGTGCAACTCTGCCGTCGTATCCCCGGTCCTTCTTCCCGAAACCTGAACGTTTCCTGTCCACACTCCGCTGAGGTTCCCGTCCTGATCCTCGCTGAGGGCCAAAGAGTCGTCTCCTCTTTGACCGGTACTGTTCTCATAGTGCCCCGTCCACGTTCCTGCAAACGAGGCGGCTTGTGCGAAAGCGGATTGAGGAGAAAAAAGGGCGGCCGAGAGGCCGGCCATGCACACCAACAACAGAGATAGCGAGAGCAAAGTGATGAAGAGATTCCTCCTGGAACCTCCAACCTGAGTTTTCATTTTGGCGCGAATCTCCTTTCTTGCTAAAGATTCGCCGGAATATTACCACTCTCAATCGGGATGGGCAATCGCGGATTGTTTCTTCAACTCCGCCTCGAATGCCTGCTCGCGTTCGGCAATGTAGCTCTTGTAACCGTCGGGATCGATGAAGACGTTGCGCTCGCCATTCTTCATGCGCGCATACTTCTGCACCAGCCCGTAGTAACCGCCGTGAGCGCCGAGAAAAATGTCGCAGGGCAAGCTCTTCAGGACCGAAAACCCGTGCTTGTAGTCTTCGGCGATTTGCGGATACGTCTGGTTTGAAACCAGCTTGTAACCGGCATTCACATTTGGACTGCCTACGATGACTACGTGCAGCGTCTTGCCGTGCTGCGGCAGATCCATGGTCCAGGTGGTGGTTCCCTTGGTGTGGCCGGCGGTCTTGTGCGCGGTGAGAACCACGCCGCCCAGCCGCACCGTATCGCCGTCGTGGAGCACGCGATCCACCTTGGCCGGTGGGAACTGCATAGTCGGGTCTGTGCTGTATTGAAAGTCCGTCTTGCCGCCCGACTCCACGACAGGCACATCCGCATCCATCACGAAATACTTCGCGCCCGTAAGCCGTTCTACCTTTGCACTGCCTGCGCAATGGTCGTAGTGTCCGTGGCTAATAAGTAGAATTTTGGTGTCGCGGAAATGAAAGCCCAGCTTCTCAACGCTTCTCTGGATCAGCGGCACCGAAGACTCCAGGCTGCTGTTGATGAGGATGTTTCCCTTGGGCGTGACGATCAGGTAGGAGGCGAGATCCTCGCTGCCGACGTAATAGAGGTTGCCCGCAATGCGAAAGGGCGGAAACGGCTTGGTCCACGACGGCGGGTCGAGCGCCTGCATGCGCGGCGCGATCACGAGCAGCAAAGCGAGAAGCAGCATCTTGCCGCGCGAGTTGCGCCAACCCGATGCGCTGCGAAAGATCATTGGCCCTCCACGGCCGCAATTCTGCTCGTCACGGCCTCAATTGCCCGTTCCAGATGCACTCCGCGCGAACCCTTCACCAGCACCACATCGCCCGGCTGCATCGTCTGCTTGAGCCAGCGGCCGGCGGCTTCGGCATTGGGCAGGAACAGCGATGCGACCCCGCCGGTGCAGGCGGCCGCGGCCAAATGTTCGGCGTTGCCTTGCACGCCGGCAACCAGATCGAGCCCGGCCTCGGCGGCGGCGCGTCCGCAGGCGGCGTGCAGCGCGGGCCCGTGCTCGCCCAGTTCGAGCATCTCCCCGGCCACCAAGATGCGGCGGTCCGCGGGACGCGCAGCCAACGTGTGAATCATGGAACGTAACGCTTCGGGGTTCGAGTTGTAACTGTCGTTCAAGATCGTCACCCCGTCGATTTCGATCAGCTGGCCGCGCATGTCGCCTGCACTCAGCGATTCAAGCGCGGCAACGGCCTCATCCAGATCGACGCCCGCTTCCAAAGCTACGGCCAGGCCGGCCAGCGCGTTCGATGCGTTGTGCGCGCCGAGCAGGTGAAGCGTGAGCTTGCCCTCGTGCTTGCCGGTACGAAACGTGAGGTGAAGGCCAGCCAGGTCTTCGCTCGCATTGAGAAATTGCGGATCGGCGCAGGGTCCGGCGCCAAAGTAGACGACCTGCCCCATGAAATCGCGGCCGAACTGCGACACATACGGGTCGTCGCAGTTGAGAAATGCGACACCGTTCAGGGGCAGCGCCTCCACCAGCTCGAATTTGGCGCGCGCAATCCCGGCTTGGCCGTCGCTGAAATTTTCGATGTGCGCCGTTCCCACGTTGGTTACAACGCCCCAGTCCGGCGATGCAATGCGGGCCAGCACGGCGATCTCCCCGGCGTGGTTCATGCCCATTTCGACCACGGCGAATTCGTGCTCCGGATCGAGGCGCAGCAGTTGCAGCGGCAGCCCGAAGCCGTTGTTCAAATTGCCTTGCGACTTGAGCACGCTGAACTTCGCGCCCAAAGCGGCGGCCACGGCTTCCTTGGTGGTGGTTTTGCCCGCCGATCCGGTAATGGCCACCACGCGACGGCCCCACCGGCGGCGGACATGCGAAGCCAGGGCCTGCAAAGCAATCAGCGGATCTTCCGCGATCAGCAGCGGCACGGCCAGCACCGCATCGGGCAGCGTGGCCACCAGCGCGCGCGATACCACCGCGGCAACGGCCCCGCGCTCCAGCGCCGATCTCACAAAGTCGTGCCCGTCGTGCCGCTCGCCGCGTACCGCAAAAAACAGCTCGCCGGGTGCGACGGTGCGCGAGTCGATCGAGTAGCCGCTCGCCGTCAGCGCACCGGCGTTGGCAATGCTGGCCGGAGCTTCAAGCACAGCGCCCGCGCCGATTGCCGCCTCTGCAAGTGTGAGATTCATTGTTCCCTACGATACTCCAAATTGGATGCGATTCATGAGCCCAATTTCGCCAGGGCTGAGAGCGCAACTTCCGCATCGTCGAATGGAACGGTGCGGCCGGCCAGAATCTGCTCCTTCTCGTGGCCCTTGCCGGCGATCAACACGACGTCACCGGGTTTGGCCTCATGGAGCGCAAGGGAAATAGCCGCGGCGCGATCTGGCTCGATGGTATAGCGAACTCCAGTGGTCTTCAATCCCGGCTCGATCTCAGCCAGAATCGCCATTGGGTCCTCCGAGCGCGGATTGTCGCTGGTGGCCACCACAAAGTCGCTGCCCTGGCCCGCGGCCAGACCCATCTTCGGACGCTTGGTGCGGTCGCGATCACCGCCGCACCCAAAGACGGTAATCACGCGCGCGGCTTTCTGCGCCGTGATCTGGCGGGCCAGGACAATCAGGTTGCGCAATGCGTCGTCGGTGTGTGCATAGTCCACGATCACCGTGAAGGGCTGGCCCGCATCGACCGATTGGAAGCGTCCGGGAACCGGCTTGAGGTTGGGAATCGATTCAACAAGCCGGTCAAAGGGTACGCCGCGCGCATGGGCTGCGGTGAAAGCGGCAAGCAGGTTGAGGATGTTCACCTCGCCGGCCAGCCGCGAAATTACCTTGGTCGAGCCCGCCGGAGTTTCAAGCTCCAGCTCGGCCCCGCTTGGGCGGAGCGAATAACTTGCCACGCGCCAGTCCCCTTGCCCAATGCCGTAGAGGCGGACTTCGGCTCCTGCGCGTCGCGAGGCTGCGGCCAACTCTGGCGCGCGAGCGTCGTGCGCGTTGATGACCCCCACGCGCGGAGCCGGATAAACGGTACCGTCAAAAAGCAGCCGCTTGGCCGCGAAATACTTCTCCATGCTTTGGTGGTAATCGAGGTGGTCTTGCGTCAGGTTGGTGAATACGGCAACGTCGAAATTCAAACCAAAAGCGCGGCCCTGGTCGAGCGCGTGGCTTGAGACTTCGGTCACCAGCTCGGTAGCTCCGCGGCTCACGCCCTCGGCCATCAACTCAAAGAGATCGCGCGACTCGGGGGTGGTATGCACGGAGGGGCGCACTTCGCCAGCGACGTGGTATTCGATGGTGCCAACCAGAACGGTTGTGCGGGCAGCCGCATTGAGCAGCGCTTCGGTGAGAAACGCTGTGGTGGTTTTGCCGTTTGTGCCGGTGATGCCAGTTGCAGCCAAGTTGCGCTCGGGATGGCCGAAGAAGGCGGCTGATGCTTGAGAGAGCGCGCGGCGGCCGTGTTCAACTTCAAGGATAGGCAGGCCCGGTTGAAAGACCAGCAGATGGTCGAACGTCTGCGCGGAGTCGGTAACGATGCCCAGCGCGCCCGCGGCGATGGCCTTCTCGACGTAGCGATTTCCGTCGGTCGAGCCACCCTTCATAGCGACGAAAACCGAGCCGAGGCGGACTTTGCGCGAGTCATATTCGACGCCCGTCACGGGTTGCTCAGAACCTCCGCCCGCGCCGACGGCGGTTACCTCTTCAGCTAATTCTTTCCAGTTCATCTCGTAGTTGATTGTAGTTGGTTGGGATTCAGACGGCACCTCAAACGCACCTAGAAAGAAACAAGATTCCGATTCTTCTGCAAGTTGAACAATCCAAGCGAAAACAGGCTGTTCATGTAAATGCGGCAAGTTAGCCCCCGCTGAGGCGGGGATGGCAGGTTAGCAAGTTAGCAGTGAATCGTCGAGCTTGGTTTCCTCCCTCCGTGGGTCGGCAACGCCATTGGGGGACTGACTATTAGCTCTTGACATGCAACCACTGGGTTGCATAATATGGCGGCAATGAGCGCAGATGTGGACAAGGTGTTCAAGGCGCTCGCGGCTGCGGAGCGCAGGCTGCTGCTTGACCGGCTGCACGCGGACAACGGGCAGACGCTGGGCCAGCTTTGCGAGCGCATGGGAATGACTCGCCAGGCTGTGACCAAGCACCTCAAGCAGTTGGAAGAGGCAACGCTTGTGGCAACGGTCTGGCGGGGGCGCGAGAAGTTGCATTACCTGAATCCGATGCCGATTCACGAGATAGCCGAGCGCTGGATTGGCAAATACGAGCGAGGCCGTTTGCGCGTCCTCGCCGAACTCAAAGCGAAATTGGAGGGAGAAAACAATGGCTGAATCGCAATTTGTCTATGTAACGTTTATCCGCACTACGCCGGAAAAACTGTGGCGGGCGCTGATCGAACCGGAGTTCACGCGGCAATTCTGGATGGGGACAACGCAGGAGTCGGAATGGACGCCGGGATCTTCATGGCGGATCGCCAAGCCAAACGGCGACACAGCCGACAGCGGCGAGGTGATTGAGATCGAGCCGAATCGCAGACTCGTTTTGAAGTGGCAGAATCACATGTTCCCCGAGATGACCGCAGAGGGCTACTCGCGCCTGACCTACGAGATTGAAGAAAAGGGCGATTCTGTGAAGCTGACCGTCACGCATGAGATGGACAAGAGCGAATCGAAGCTCATCAAGGCCGTTTCGAACGGATGGCCGGTGATCCTCTCGAGCCTGAAGAGTCTGCTTGAGACAGGCGAATCGCTCGAAACGACCCGCAATTGGCCGGAGGGTCTTTGAGTTCTCCGTCGCGCATGAGAGATCGTTTCATTGTCCGCAGCGGACCACGATCTGCGTTCCGGGTGCGACCAGCGTGCCTGGATTCGGCGCCTGTTGCCGCGCCGTTCCGTTGCCGGTGACCTTTACTTCAAGGCCCGCGGAAGCAGCCAGTTCGATGACCTTGCGGACCGGCAGCCCGACGAGCGACGGAACTTGAAGTTTCCCGCTGTCGCTGATTACGACTGCTGAAGCCGATGGCTGCCCGGACGGCTTTTGCTGCTGGCTTGCAGATGGAGACGCGACGGGTTGAGGTGGGGCCTGTGCTCCGCTTGAATTCGCGGGCTGCGCAGCGGTCTGGGCTGGTGTCCCGGGCTGAGCCTGATTCTGAGCAATCCCCGCGCGCAATGGATCGTCGCCGGGCAGATCGTTGGCCGCGGCATACAGCGCCTCGATGTCGGCAGCGGGGCGGGCGGCATCGTCCTCGGTTATCGGCGCCCTTTTTGCTGCGACAGCCTTGGACGGGAGCACATCGATGTCGTGCGACACGCCCAGGTACTCGAGCACCTGCTGCGCCACCTCGGCAAACACCGGAGCAGAAACCGCTGTGCCGTAATACGAACCGCCTTTTGGATCGTCGATGACCACGGCCACCGAGATGACTGGATTGTTGACCGGCGCAAACCCGGCGAAAGAAGCGATGTGCATGGTCTTCGAGTAGAGATGTGTGGCCGGATCGACCTTCTGCGCGGTGCCGGTTTTGCCGCCGGAGGAGTATCCATTCAGTTGCGCCGGCTTGCCCGTGCCGTAGAGCACCACGCCCTCCATCATCTTGCGCATCTCGGCGGCGGTCATCTCGGAGAGCACGCGGTGTGCACCGGATGGGAGCGGGTTGGGCAGTTCGCCGCCGGGGTTGAAAGGCGCGGGCTGCAGCTTGGCTTCCGCGTGCGGCCCGGTCGCCGCCGGCATCAGTACATGAGGCGGCAGGTATGTGCCTCCGTTGGCGATGGTGGAGACCATCGAAACCAGTTGCAGCGGGGTTACGCCCACCTCCTGGCCGATGGCAATCGAGCCGATCGACGAAGAGCCCCATTTTTTCTCCGGCTGCAGCAGGCCGCGCGTTTCGCCGGGCAGTTCAACGCCGGTGCGCGCGCCAAAACCGAAGTCGCGGATATAGTCGTAAAACTTGTCCCGCCCAACCTTCAGCGCCAGCTTCACCGCGGCCACGTCGCTCGACTCCTCAAGCGCCTTATGCACTGGAACCACTCCCATGTGCTCGCCCTGATTGTCGTGGATCACGCGGCCGGCAAGCGTGATTTGTCCGCCCTGGCAGTCGATCGGGTCGTCCGGCGTGATGACATGCTGGTCCAGTGCGGCCGAATAGGCAACCAGCTTGAACACCGACCCCGGCTCATACACGTCGCTCACCGCATGGTTCTTCAGCAGCTCGGGCGTGGTGCGCCGAAACTCGTTGGGATTGAACGTGGGGCGAATGGCGAGGGCGAGAATCTGCCCGGTGTGCATGTCCTGCACCACCACCGTGCCGTTGTCCGCGTGGGTCTGCTCCATCGCATGGTCGAGCGCTCGCTCGGCGAGGAACTGAATGTTCTCGTCGATGGTCAACACCATATTCTGGCCGGGCTCCGGCTCGTGCTCCGTCGATCCCAATCTGCGCGCGTGCGCATCGACGGCGGTGAACATCTGGCCGGGAACGCCGTGCAATTGGGGCTCGAACTTCTGCTCCAGGCCGCCCAGGCCGTTGTCGTCCACACCCACGTAGCCCAGCACCTGCGCGGCGATCTCGTTGTCCGGATAGAAGCGCTGAAACTCCTTCTGGAAGTAGATCCCCTTCATGCCCTGCGCGGCAATCATTGCGCGCACGGAGGCGGCAACCTCCGGCGTAACGCGGCGCGCCACCCAGGCAAAGCTGTGACCGTTTCCAAGCCGATCGGCGATCTGATCCTCGGTGCTCTGCGCGTCCGCAGGGTCGGTATGCACCAGCGCGGCGAGCAGATGCGCGGCGGTGTTCTTGTCTTCGATTTCGGGAGGCACGGCGTAGATCGAATCCGCCTGCACGGTCATGGCCAGCTCGTGAAGATTGCGGTCGTAGAGCACGCCGCGCCGTGGAGCTACCTCAAAGGTGCGCTGCTGCTGCTTTTGGGCGCGCTCGACAAACTCCTGGTGGCGGACAACCTGGAGCCAGAAAAGGCGCCCGGTAATGGCGAGTGTCCAAACCAGGAAAAAGAGGCAGATCAGCCAGAAGCGCGTGCGCTTGAGAGGAATGGCGCGCGCCGCGTTGCTGCGATTCCGGCTGGCTCCAGGAACTGACGGCATGGGAACTTGAACTCCTCAGCTTCTAGCTGCTCACTTTTAGCTTTTAGCTGTTAGCTCTTAGCTTTTAGCTCTTAGCTGTTAGCTAGAAGCCCAACACTCTCTGCCGCCTTCGTCCGGTAGCTCGCCTTCTTTGCATTGCATTCCAAACTACCTACGCTTCGGCCAGAGTCTCAGTGCCTGCAATGCAAAGCTAGAAGCTAAGAGCTAGTAGCTGTGCTACTGACCTGGAGGGGTTGCCTGGGCCATGGTGGGAGTAGCGGCGTCGGGGCGGACATTGACGTGAATCACCTGGCCCGGCTGCGGCTCCGTGAATCCCAACAGGCGAGCCATCTGGTCGATTCGGCTGGGCTGTGAAAGCTGTGCCTCGGCCAGCCGCAACTGGCGATTCTCCTCGCGCAACTGGTCGCGCATCTGCTTCTCCGACTCAACGCGATACCCGCCCTCGATGGCGTAGAAGTGCTGCAATCCGTAGATCATCACCAGCGAAAACAGCAGCGCCACAGCCACTGAAAACATGCGCATCTCGCGCACCCTCACCGGATCGGCAGCCTTCACCAGGCGCGAATTATCAATATGTTTGGAAAAGTGGAACTCCGGCGTGCGCGCACCCCGCCGGCGCGACGCCTGTTGTGCAAACAGCGCGGCGTTCCGCTCGGCAACTTGTGCAGCCCAGCCACGGCCTACTTCAAAATAAGTTGTCGTGCATGCCGCCATGGTGTCCTCCTTGCCGAACAGTGGTCAGTCGTCAGTGGTCAGTGGTCGGTGCATTTTGACTGATAACTGATCGCTGACTACCTTCTTTCCCCCGCCCTCAGCTTGGCGCTGCGCGAGCGAGGGTTGCGTTCGATCTCTTCTTCACTTGCAGTGACCGGCTTCTTGGTCAAGATCTCCCAGATTCCCTTCTGCGCGCCTTCGCGCAGACTGTCTTTTGCGATCCGGTCTTCCAGCGAGTGAAAGCTGATGACGACCAGCCTTGCCGAGGGCTTAAGCAACATCGGTGCGGCCTCAAACAATGCCCGAATCTCGTCCAGCTCACGATTTACGAAGATACGAAGTGCTTGAAAAGTTCTGGTTGCCGGATGAATGTGTTCGTGTCTGCTTGCCCCTTTCATTGCCGGGACGGCCGATGCAACAATCCGGGCAAGTTGCCCAGTGGTTGTAACCGGCCGGCCCCGCACAATGGCTCTGGCGATTCTCCGCGACCTCCTTTCCTCTCCGTACTCGTAAATGAGGTTTGCAAGCTCTCGCTCGTCTTCCTCATTTACCACTTGTTCGGCGGTCGGCCCCTGACGCGTATCCATACGCATGTCTAAAGGGCCGTCTGCCTGAAAACTGAATCCTCGCCGTGCCTCGTCGAACTGCAGGCTGCTCACTCCGAAGTCGGCCAGCAAGCCGTCTAATGAACCCGGCTGCACATGCTCTCCGATGGAACTAAATGCCTCGGAGAGAAGCGTCACTTGCGGCGCCTCGCTGCCCAACTCATTGATCACTCGAGCCAGCCGCATCTTGGCAAGGCCGAGCGCTTCCGGGTCCCGATCGAAACCGATCAGTCGCCCTTCCGGTCCCAGCCGCCTGACTATGCCCTCGGCATGACCAGCTAAACCCACCGTGCAGTCCACGTACGTGCCGTTTTTGCGCACCCTGAGAAAATCAACCGCTTCTTGAAAAAGAACACTCGCATGCCGTTCAGCCGTTTTCGTCATGCGTCCCCCTGGGGGGTTTAGTGGTCATCCCGTCCGCTCAAAATCTCATCGATCGCCTGTTGATGCTCGTCCGTCAACCCTTCGGGCGGCAGATCCTGCTCGAACTTCTCGCGGTTATGAACTTCCACGTAGGTCCTCATTCCAATAACCGTCACTTCCGCATCCAGGCTGGCCTTGGTGCGAAGAATCTGAGGCAGCAACAACCGCCCCTGGCTGTCGATCTCCACCTGCTGGCCGTAGTAGTTCACCAAGTTCATGAAAGTCTTCACGGCGATGTTCAGGGCGCTGGCCCCGGCCAACCGGGCTTCCACTTTCTCCCACTCCGGAAGCGGCCAGATCTCCGCGCTCTTGCCATTCGTGCTGGTGATGTAGAACTGGGTGACATTGGCAGCATCCATCAACTGCTTGAAGGCAGCCGGGACCTTGAGTCTCCCCTTCTCATCGACCTTCGCCGGATGGTTTCCGCGAAACATTGTTTTGCCTCTGCCTTCCCGGGCTTCCGATCTCGCACCGGGCTTGTATCCCTGCCCGAAATTCCCCTGCTCCGTTATCTGGGCTGGTTCCTCAAATGTCTTGGCGCCCGGATTTTGCGCCGTGAAGAGGAAAATCGGTTAAACTTGCCTTGAAAGTGAGTCGAAAGATTCCAGAACGCTCCACTCGACTCCAATTTCTTCCACCGTGAATGAATAGTACCTCCGTTCGTGGCTCCCGCCAAGTAGAAAATGGGTTTTTAGTCAGAGTTGAATAAGGCGAGTGTGGAAATTAATTCAGATTTCTTCTAATGGGTTAGAAAACTTCTACTACCACAAGATGTAGTGTTTACCGCTTTGATTCCCGCACTGGACAGGATCGGGAGGGCATGATAGGAGAATAAAAGGCGAAGACGCGGATCGCTTGCAAAACCACCTTCAGGCTATAGATTTGTGTCAGGGCACGACTTCAGTCGTGCCGTCAAGCTAATTTAGATTCCGGCTTTAGCCACTGCGGAATTGCAAATAACTGAAAACAAAAAACGCAGGGGCTAAACAGGCTGCGGAAAAAACCCGGATCTGGGTTAAATGCGACGAAAAGCATACCCCAGGGGCTAAACAGGCTGCGGAAAAACCCCTGATCTGGGTTAAATGCGACGAAAAGCATCCCTCAGGGGCTAAAGCCCGCATTGATTCTGTTGATCTTATGCCAGGGATGAATCCCTGGCCTAC
>Ga0224559_1000978_pt1 | contig 16561 bp, 17 predicted proteins | sample 714S33034metaG_FD_180676 | JGI IMG/M metagenome (GOLD analysis project Ga0224559, IMG submission 180676) | Peat soil microbial communities from Stordalen Mire, Sweden - 717 S3 30-34 | ecosystem: Environmental > Terrestrial > Soil > Wetlands > Peat | place: Sweden: Norrbotten County, Stordalen... | reverse complement strand
AGAGGAACGTGATATTGCTCTCGGTCGGCTCCAATCGAAAGGGGTTCACGCGCGGGCCGTCTTTGCCGATGCGGTCCACGCGCCCTCCATACAACTCGACGACGCTCTCGTAGCTTCCGCCAATGTCAAAGATGTATGTGAAGCCGCCGTACTTCTGTTCATGGGCAATGGCCAGATTGCCGTGAACGCTTTTGCCGGTTCCAGTCGGCCCGAGGATTAGCATGACGCGCACACCATCCACATACGCATCCTGAAAGAACGGCGTCCGTGTGCGCGTCTCGAAGATGTTCAAATACTCGTTATCGAGGTCTTCCGAATACGGATGACCGAGATTGGGCGCGAATACTGAAGACAACCGTGAATGGTGATCCTCCGCCAGCCACATCGGAAAGACGTTGAATTTGCCGTTGCCTGGAAACATCGCGTAGAACGCGGAAAGATTGCCCAGCGTCTCTTCCATTACCTGCGCCCGCGCATCGACGAAGACACGATGCACGGCGGGAGCAATGCCGCGCAGCTCGTCCACGCTACGCGCGGCCATAAGGAAACGGAGCGAGAACTCGCCCTGCGCTTTCTTGTCGAGCGAGCGGATGACCTCGCCCAGGTCATCGACCTGGGTGTTCGCCGCCCGCGCTCCTGCGCCAGTTTCAAGCGACGCTGTGTCGCGCCCGCTCATCACGCGCGTCAGTACACCAACTTTGAAAAAGGAGATGAACTTCTCCTGCGCGTCGATCTCGCTGCGCGCTGCGGTGGTGGACTTGGGACGCCAGGTCGTCAACAGGATGCTGTCGCAATCGAGCGCCATCAATCCAGAAAACAGGCAAGGCCGCGACGCTTCAGGCGTTGTCTTCAGCGAAAACATTTGAACGTACCGGCGGCCAATGGTGAGATGGTCGCTGTGCCATGAAACCGGGCTGTTCACGATCTGGCGGTCCACGCCATCATCGGCGGCCAGTGTGTAGACTGCTGCCCATTCTTCGAGATTGAAGAGGTAGCTGAAAAACTGGAAGACGGCAGTTTTTTCGAGTAGCCGCAATCCTAACGATCCGCTGAGATGCCCTTCGAGCAGCGTGGCAGTTTTCTCCAGATCGGCCAGCATCCGCGTTGTGTCGGTGCCGTGTTCCTTGGGCTTGCGTGACAATGCCGCAGCCTTCGGCGGCTCCAGCGTCAGGCACCAATGCAGGTCGATGCGACGGAAGCCCGCCGCCCTTTCAAGGAACGTCAGCCGGTCATCGACAAAGACCTGCGTGACCGGATTGCCGTATTGCGCCTTACGCGGCAGTTCAAATCCCGACATGACGCGCGCGTATTGGTAAAGGCACGCCCCTTCCGGCAATCCCCGCAACGCACCCTCAATCGAGCGCACCTGCGCTTCAAGCCCCTGATCGGTCACGCATTCTTCGTCGATACCGGCAAGCGAAAAGAGGCAGCCATAGCCGCCGCCTTTCAGCACGAAGATCCGGTCGTTGACGAAGCGTGCAATCGGCACGATGCTGCACGCGGCTCCGGCCTTGGCGAACCACGGCGTGTATCTCTGTTGCTCAGTGTTTACGCGGGTCATAGTAGGACCTCTGGCTCAGACTCAAGCCCCAAAGCTCGAACATCTTCGGATGTTTGCGGACGATCAGCCATGCACTCACGGCCAGCGATGGAAACGCGATCAGCGCCACGACGCGAAACCCAACGAGGAAAACCGTTACGCAGACGAATACAATCGCCATCCATGCTGAGAGATCGAGGCCCAGCTTAGCCCTCGGCCGGTTCAGCGCCTGATTGATTGGTAACGGCTCTCCTCGCTTGGTCATGGCCGCCTCCTACTGCATCGTCTGCCCGGTGAGCGAGCCAATCCAGCCAGCACCCCAGCCGAGGACTCCAGCGCCGAAGAGTGCGCCAAAAAGCCCTGGGATGGCGTCCTGGAACCTGCCCGACATCATGCGAATCCCGGCGAAGATCAGTCCGCCGAAGCAGATGACCGCGCCCGCATAGATGGCGAAGGTTTTGAAGGTGGTCATCAGCGTGGTCGCGCCGGAGAAGTCCATCGTTCCCTGGGCATGGGCCACGCCGGCAAACGCGAGTGCAAACAGGGTTGGAGCCATCGCGCGGATGGCCGAAAGGAGAGTGGTTTTGAGGGTTTGTCCCGACAGCCGGTTGGCGGACGGAATGAGCAGCCGATTACGACTGGCGTCGCGTCGGAATATGCGTTGGAATCGATTCACTTTGCACCTCCGCTGACTTGGCGTCAGCATTAGGGCAAAGTTATGGCGGTTTTGGGGCCGCGTCCAATGAATTCCAGGGAGACCGTTATTCCATTTGGGAATAACGACCGGATTTTGTGGGGGAGGATTGACCTAGAATTTGTAGTCGCGAATGGTTTCCGGTGCCCCGGAGCCACCCATATATAAGGATGCTTCCACTGCTGGACGGACCGCGACGCAGCAGGTGAAGCTGGTTCCGTCCGTTAGTTCGATCTGGACGCTCGTTCCCTCTCCAACATCCCGATGGATGCGGAGCAGTTGAATCGTCTTTCCTGCCACTTCTGGACAGTCGATGAAATCGGTTTTCACAATTTCTCCCTCCTCTTCCATAAGAATCGTACCCCTTCCACCTCAATGCTGGCTCAATCCGATGAATTTCCCGTCAACTGGGGAAGTTTCCGGCAGCGCACAGGGCGAGAGCAGCGCATAGTGCAACTCCAACCAAGACATTATCACACTCATCGTGTGTAGACGCATAGTGGTCAGCCTCCGAGCATGGAGATGTGGCCCCACGCTCCGTTAAGTCTCGATTCGGCACCAGGTTGCGTCAACTTCGCGACGAGCGGGGCTATTCCCAGGAGGAACTGGCCGAGCGCGCCGGACTGCATCGCAACTACGTCGGCGGCGTCGAGCGCGGCGAGCGGAATGTGGCTCTGGAGAACATCGTCAAACTGGCGAAGGCGCTCGCCGTCAAGCCCGGCGATCTATTTGTAGACTTTCTTGGGAAGTGATCTGTAGCGCAATTTTCTCTTAGCCCCCCATTGTTCTATTGCGCACATGATTATCATGATGTTATTTAATTTCAAATACATACAAACACACAAAGGTTAATTCCCACACGCGAACTAGATCACATAGGAATAATTTCCTTTACATCTGCATTCCAGAATGCAAATGTTCGGTTATCCAAGGCAATCGCGAGTTTAGAAGAACAACTCGGAGTTCGCCGGGGAGAACGTCCATAGTCGTACCCGAACCGGCCCGCCTTCTTACAGATGTGGACGGATAAGTACAAGGAACGAAACCGCTGACGGTTGCGGAGTTCATTTCAAGCTGGCAAACTGCGGCAACTAGATCTGTCAAGGGCGGAGTAAAAGGGAGCCAGCAGAAGGATGAAATAGGGCTTTCGGGGGAGGATGGGCGCTGGAGCCAATTTGAAAAGCCCGCGCCGACGATTACCGGCGCGGGCGTGCCCAGCTAATACTCGCTGGGCAGGTGAATCACGTTGTTGGCGAAGTAGAGCTTCACTTCGTCGAGCGGGAAGTCAGTGAACGGAATCTCCTGCGTGTAAACCGGATTTCCATTGCCGTCGTCGCAGTATACGGTCGCGCTACGGTCGGGGTGAACCTTCAAGTTCCAGACTTGGAACTCTTCGCCGGAAACGCAAGTATCATGTTGCTGGGCGATGGCGATGATGTCGAGCAGCCAGTAAGCGCCGCCCTGATCGGCAAGGAACTTTGCGCCGTCCGTGAAGAGCACCGAGCGGTTGATGCCGTGGCGATACCAGTTCTCGGAGCCGGTGAACTGGCTGAGTTGCGATTCGGAGAGTGTAGCTGTGTTTGTCATGTTATGCCTCTTTTCGTTGAAGTGACCCCATCGGCGGGGGCAAGAGAGGCACAAAATGCCGCCGGGCAAAGCGCAGCAGTCATAGCTTTTTGGGGGGACCGTGACCGCAGGGCATGGGGGAGCCAAAACAGCGTCATTGACGGCAAGCGGCGGCGGCTAAAGTGCCATCCTCCCGCCGTTTCTTGGGGCACAGAAAAGAGGTCAGTTTGAACACAGCAATCTATGCCAGAAACAAGGAGCAACGAGATCGCTGTTGCGGCAATCCACAGTATCAAGTCTGTTTCGCGCGGTTCATGGATCGCTGGCGTGATTATGACTAACGTCTAGCTCTGCTGTCTCATGGTCTTCCGACCACAGTATCGTACAGCCCGTAGTGAGACAGCCCCTCGTGGCTCGGGATGCCCGTGTACTGTAGCGAGGCGTCTTCATAACGCCGAAAAGCAAAGACGGCTTGATTCATCTGCTCGGTATTGAAAACCTTCAGTTTCACGAGCAAGTGAAAGTCCTTCACAGTCAAACCAGTGACGGACAGGAACAAGTCCGGCTCCAACTTGGTAATCACGTCTTGCAGCGTGTTCTCGCGAAAATCCGTCAGGTACATGAACGCGGGGATGCGCGTCGCAAACTTGATTAGCTTATCTTGCACCAGCTTGCGCTTGGACTTGTATTCCTTTTCTTCCTCGGTGAGCTGCGTCTTTTGTTTCTCGGTCAGATCCTTACTCTTCGCCTTGTTCTTGAGTTCCTTGACCTTCTCGCTTTTGTTGATGATGGTCTCAATGATGTTGTCGCCCAGCGCCCGCCAGCCCTCAATACGTTCCACAGCGGCCATTGCCTCCGGGTTATCAAGGACTCGGCGCAGCGTGTCGTTGTCCACGTTCACCAGCAGCGCACTCTCCCATTTTCGCGCCAGCAGCGTAGCAGAAGTGCCTGACATCGCCATGTCCAGAATGCCGCCAGCATCGATCTGAATCATAACCGCGCCGTTGTAAGCCAGCACCGGTAGAAACGACACGAGATCCTTGACTGCGTTTTCCGGGTTCGATTCATTGGGCGAAAGACCTATGCCGTATTCAGAGAGCTGACGAAGAGCGCGCGTGGGGGCAAAGTCGAATACGAAGCACGCAGGTTTGAGAATTTCTTCCTCGTGCGGGTCGTCACCATTCGGGTTCTTGATCGACCACGGAGATTGCACACGAAAGGCCGCCTGAAAGTAAGTTTCAGGGCTTTTCAGATTTCGCAGCATCAAGATCGAAGACCATTGCGGCACGGTCACGCCCGTGGTGAGCTTGCCGCACGAGAGCGTGATGGTCTTGGACTCGAAACCGCTTCCAATCGCTTTGCGTACAGGCGGAAGAGCATTAAGTCCTATCCCCGCCGATGCTCCGGCTGCCACGACAACCTCATACTCATGCCAGAAGGTATTCTGCTTTTCAGCAAGCAGGTTTGCCGTTGCATGGCAGGCGGCGACGTTAGGCAGAAACCAGAACGAATGCTGAAGGTAGGGCAGAAGCCGCACATCCGAGTAAGGGAACGGTGGCGGTGAACCCGCCTTGAGACCGTCCACAATCTTTGGTGCGTACTGTCCCCGGATAATGTCCAGCCATTTTTGTACGTCGCTCTTGTGCTTGAACTGCGCACCCTTCCCCGTACCCGTGGCTGCAAAGAACTCATTCAGGTCGAACTCGTCGAACTCCCCGGCGCTCGCCACAGCCACTAGTTCTTCCGGCATCTGGTAAGTAAGCAAACGCATCTGCGGCATCGCCCCATAGGGGTTCCACTTGCCTGGATTCTCGACGGCGAACTCTTCCTTGGCACGCTGTTCGTCAGTGTACGTCCAGTTAAATATCTGTTCTTCGATAAACTCGCCCGTGGCCAAAGCCTTGAACGGTGTGCCAGAGAGGTAGAGGTATGCCTTAGTCGTGATGGGCAGAAATTCGATTTCCTTGGCCGAGAGCACGCCAAGGTCTTCATTTAAGTCCTCCAGACCAGCAGCGTATTCGAGCTTGGTTTCCTTCTTGGCAACCGCTTCGTCCTCGCCCTCGAACAGTTCTTTCGCAGTGTCACGCCAAGCGCCGAAGTGGTACTCATCGAACACCACTAGATCCCAATTCACTTCATGGAGCCATGCGTTGTTTGCCTTGATGTTCCCCACCGCGTCGCGGCCCAGCAAATCTTGAAACGAGCCGAAGTAGACGACTGGCTTCTTACGGTCGATTTGCGTCGGGTCACCGCCAGAGGATTTCGACAGATACTGCCAGCCGTTGAAGTCCACGTGACTCTCGATGTCTGTTTGCCAAGCATCCTCGACAGCAGGCTTGAAGGTCACCACCAGCACTCGCTTGGCTCCGAGCTTACGCGCGAGTTGATACGTGGTGAAGGTCTTGCCGAAGCGCATCTTCGCGTTCCACAAGAAACGCGGGACGGCGTGCATATCCTCTTCCCAGCGTGAGTGAAAGTAGGCGTGCGTCAACTTCACTGCTTCGGCCTGTTCACGCCGCATCGCAAAGTTCTGATGATGCGTACCGGTGAACCGCTGTCCCGTGCGCAGTTCCGCCAACACGGTTTTCATGTCCTTGACCGTGCAGCGCACCCATTCCAGTTCTGTGTTCTCGAACTTCTTCTGGATGAGTGCTGCGCGCACCTCGTGGTCGCTATAGATGGTGCCGTCGTCGCGCTCAGCGGATTCGTCCAACTCGATCTTGTAATTCTTGATGGCTGCGGTCTTGAGTTGCTCTGCGATACGCTGCTTTACGTTGCGCGTTGTCTGCCCAATTTTCAGAAGGCCATCGTGCGCCTTGTCATCAATCGAATAAGCGTAGATGCGCGGCCGCGCCACTGGCTTCGGCGTGAGTATCTCCTCAATTGGCTTACTCATCGCTACCCTCTGCCGTGGCGGCCTCGTCGAACAATTCACTATCGTGCTCGGCAACCTGAGACTCAATAAAAGCGATTTCGGAGGCGGTTATTCCGTATCGCTTGTAGAGGATTGGGTCGGTCCATTCTTGATCTAGGGGCAGGTCCGGGATGAAGCCATAGACGCTCTTGGGTGCGTCCTGAGTGGACTTTCGAAGTGAAACAAGAAAGCGAGCAAAGCGGGTACGCAGGTAGCTAGCGTAGTTCTTCGCTTCGGCCTCAGTATCGAAAAGCCCAGCGACGATATAGCTTTCAGTACAAGCTGTGCCAGGCTCCGCTATGATGGGTTTGCTGAGGAACTTGGTCTCGACCGCAGCGCTGGTGCCTTGCACACGAGTCATCAAGACTTTCCACTTGTCGATCCATTCCGTATTGGTTGGAATTTCTGAGCGTTTGACCCAAGTAATTTTTTGGGACCCGAAGAGCTTAACTGGGTTCTTGAGGCGCTGGGCTTCCGGCTTGCCATGAAAGAAAGTACGCAACCCGAATGGCTTTTGACTGGATACGCGGGTGTCAAGTGTAGGCTCACCCTTTGCCTTGACCTTTTCCAAGATCGGCACGGCTTCATTGCGCCGAACGAGAATGTCATACGCATCAAGATGGCGCGCAACAGCGGGGCCAGTTGGTTGTCCGTCCCAGATCGTCTGCACTTCGCACGGCCCGTTGTGCTCGCGATCCCATAGGAAATATGAAATGCCGCCGCGAATCTTCACGCCCGGAAAACCCTCATAGAGCTTCGGATAGTCCACGATGCTCCGCATTCGTTTGTCGGCAAGCATCCGCTCACGGTATTTATCGAGTCCCTTGCCACCTGCCATCCAACGCGACGGCGTAACAAACACCGCATAGCGTGGATCTAAGTCAAGCGCCTTCTCCACGAACAACTGGTAAATGGGCGCTGCGCTAGTCCCGTAACCCCCGTCATCCAACTGATACGGCGGGTTACCGATAACCACGTCAAACTGCATGTCGTCTCCAAAGAACTCGCCTACGCGAATTTTGATGTTCTCGGTATGAATGAACGCATAGGCATAGGATTCAAAATTTTCGCCACGATCCAATGTCTTTTGGCTTGACCTACAAAACCTGCACTTGCCCTCCACCCATGTATGTTCCATCCGTTCAAACCAGATGTTGCCTATGTCACTGGGGAAGACTTTGGTGATAGAGTGGGGACCATTAGCGCATTTCGAACAATACACGCTGCGTCGCGCCAAAAGGCTGGTGAGAGAAGTAATTCCGATGCCAAACACTTGATTAGTGAGGATATGATCGATACGGTCCTGGAGGTCAGGTATCTCAATTGCCAACCCCTTGTTGAGGCGGCTGGTGATCTCACGCAGGAACACACCCGACTTTGTGCAGGGGTCAAGGAACCGAACGGAACTATCTGCCCAGAGGTCTGCTCCGCCGTTGTTTGCTGCCCAGGTTTCGGCAAGCGTGTCGAGCATCTGGTTGGCGAACGCTGGCGGCGTGAACACCTCGTCGTTGGAAAGATTGGCGATGCAGGTCAAAACATCCGGGTTGCGTCCGCGAAGCGTAAAGCTGGCCTGATCGTTCATATGGCCTCCTCCAAGCGAATGTCGAATGGCGAGCAAGCAAGCTCTCGCGCAGTCATCGGCGGATATGTTTTGATCGGCGTGAATATCTCATGCTTGTCGAGATGGGCGAAGAGCGACCCTTCCTGACTGTAAGAAGACATCTGCGTAAGAGCATCAAAGCGGAAGTCTCGCCGCTGGAACTTGCCCTTACCGAGGTAGCCCCACTCGGCGAAGGTGATGGGCTGGCCGTCACACATAAGCATGGTGAGTGCGTCGCCATGCACGAGGTTTTCCGACAAGACATAGAAAGCTGCCCGATAAAAGTCATCTGTCTCATTCAGATTCAGATACTCGGCGAAGACATCCAGCATATTCGCGCGGCACTCAGCGATATTATCCGCCAGGATTTCAATTCCGTAGCTGCACATCACCGCCAACAGTGCATAGTGCCGCTTCTCAAAGTCCGACTTGCCGAACTTGGCCTCTACGGCGGCGAGTTTGCGCTGCAAGACGGGAACAAGAAAATTTCCGCTTCCGCACGCAGGCTCCAGGAATCGCGAGTCAATGCGCTCTGTCTCGCCCCTAACCAAGTCGAGCATATTTTCGACCATCCATTGAGGCGTGAACACCTCTCCGTGGTCTGCAACGCGTTTTTTGGACTTGATCAGATTCATAATGATGTCTTGCTATCTCGACCAGCAGCTTGTGGCGGACGGCGACGATCTCCTGATACACCGCATTGGGCATACACATCATTAGGATACTCGCTTGAACTACTCGAAAAATTCGAGCAGTTCAAGCAAATATACGGTTGTACTCATTTGTTCAAAAGCGGCTGCGCATAGCTCCGCAGCGCTCGCGAATCTGCTCGGTCAGGGCTTCAGCAACGGGGTGGTCGATTTCAGTTTTGTCCAGATTCAAGAGAACCGTTTCGGCCAGCTCCGGTATACGGCGGCGAACAAGCGGCTTGGCAAGCCCAGCGTCTTCGGCCAGTTGTTCGAAGTTCGTCTTCGAGACTTTGCCCGATGAATACTCGCCGCCGATCTTCATGGCCAACTCACGGGTCAGCTCTGGGTAATAGCGTGTGCTGACCAAATCGTAGAGAGGTGCAAGCCGCGTCTCTACGATTGTCGTGCCCGCGCCACGATAGAGAAGAGAGAAGTTTTTACCGTGCGCGTCATTGTTGCCAACCAGAAAATTGAAGATCACCGCGTCCAGCAGCCGCGCCAGGTCAAGAACCGGCGCACTGGAGACTTCGCGCAGTAGAGCGAAGCACTGTTTGAGTGATGGCCCGCCTGCCTTTTGATACTTGTTTTCTGAAACAATGCCCAGTGCTTGGCAGAAGTCCTCTTGGTGCAGGCGCTCCAGAGTCGCGCCCTCCGTTGTCCGGCGGTGCGTGCGGTCATACCGCTCGACCAATAAGTATTCAACGTCTTCCACGCGCCTGACTTCGGTTTTGGCCACGGACAGGCCGACCGTCGAAGCGAGTCTCATGCAGTAGGCTTCGTTGAAAACGACTCCGGCGAACCGCTCCACGGCGGGCTTCAGGATGTGCGTACTGGGCGCGCCGCCCAGGGGGAGCGAGACGGACTCACCCTCCACTCGAACTGCGATCTTGTCTTGCGCGCCGGCCAGCGAGAGACGAATTCCGGTCTCGCCAGCCAACAACGGACGGCGCGGGAGTTCCCGGAGAATCCCTGCCAGTTCTGTCGATGAAAGCGCCCGGTAGTGGTCGTCGCGGGCGGGCATTGCTTCGCCAGCGGGAACGAATGTGACTGCACCCGCGCATTCCCCGCCGATTCGCTCCAGCATGGCGTAATCGTTGCGCTCACTGATGCCCAGGTTGCGGGCGATGATCGCGCGCTTGCTCTCTTCGGGAAGGACGCCGGCGAAGTATCCCCGGCATTCTTTGCGCGTGAAACGCTTCCGCCGCAACGGCAGCGAGTGGGACAAGGGCGTTGCGCCGGGCTTTTCCAACCAGCTTTCTGCGTAGTCAAAGACCATCTGGCCGCCATCATTCTGAATCAGATGGCCGATCAATTCTCGGTGCAGGTAGACATCCAGGGTTTTCGCCATGCGCTACTCCTCGCTCCCAGAAACCGCAGTCGGCGTCAGCGCGATCTGGATTCCCAGCGTTTGCAGGACCGTCAGAACCTTGCCAATTTGGCAGGTTTCCTTGCCCTTTTCGAGGTCGATGACAAAGCGCAGCCCCGTGCCGGAAGTCAGCGCCAAATCCTTTTGCGTGACGCCCAACCGCTTCCGGCTCGCACGGACGATTTTGCCAACTTCTTGGACCGTATATTTCACAGGTTGTCCTTATATTACCGTACGGGAATGATCATACTTTTTCTAAGCAAAGTCAAGCTAAAATTACCGATCGGGCATACCTTAGCTTTTCACCTCCAAAAAGAACAAGAGGTTCCCGTGCGGGAATCTCTTGTTCTGCAATTATCAGTAAATCGCCTTTAAGCTAAACAAGAAATTGCATTTATGGAGAGATCGCGGAACAGTAATTATCGGTTTTCCAGCGGAAGCGCTCTTTGGTCTGAATTTGGCTTTCCGTTCCCCGCTCACGATGGGATAACCTCCACTAGCGCTCATCGATCTCGGGTCAGCCTATTGTTGCACCAAATAATCTTTCCCTTCTTTACGAAGAAATGCGATTGACATCCCTGGCTTCTCCAAACAGAAGGAGAAAGAGTTCCGGTCCCGTCGTTCTCGATATAAAGGGACCACCGTGGGGAATCGTATTTGAGAAGACTCAATTGAATTATTGATCCACAACCGCATGGACATTGGATCACCGCAAGCCACGGTTGGCCTTCGCCGATCGCATACAGGTCGAAAGGTCTTATGGCGTCAGGCAATTCGTTGGCGAAGACTACGCGATACCGACGCTGCCTTATCCCGAAGCATTCTAAAAACTGACAACACCAATTTTTGAATGTCATGATTGCACCGTGAGGGATGGTCGACCGATAAGGGGATCTCGATCACCTAATCCAATTTCCTTCAGTAGATGGCCATTCGAACTTTCTTCCGGCTCTCTGTAGAGTGTGAATTCGCAGAGGTCTCCCCGCACGATAGCGAATTCGCTGTTGGCGACATTGCGAAAGAGGTGTACGCGGGCTAGGAATTCATTTACTGCAAGAGACGCGAAGAGGGAGTTTACGCTGATGACGGCTGGCCGCTCCTCATTCACTCCCTCGATGTACTTCTCTTTGCGTAATTCCGCAAACCGCGTCGGATCTGTGCGCTTCGTCTCTTCCGCGCGTATTTGTTCGGAAGTGATAGCTCCTCGCTCAAGGAGAGACGCTCCGCCCGGCCTGATGTAGTTCACCGCACCTGCGACAGTTTCTACACCCCCTTGTCCATCTGCTACTAGCTTTACTCCCACATCGATATAAGGAATCACATAGTAGGCGGCAATCCTGTTCGCCAAATTCCTGCCCTCAGCGCTATCGACACATCCAAAAATAACGTCACACTCTGCAACCCGACGAACGGCCTCGACTGAATCCAAATTCATCCGCAGTGGGAGTACCTCTTGACCGCGCCCCAGTGCATCTATCATCCGCTTTCCCACAAGTACCTTCGCAGTCTCGCTTTCCGCATCATCAGCCGTTGAATTAAGGATTCGATTGAGATTCTTCTTTTCGATGACATCAGGATCGACCAATACCAGTTGCCCAACGCCCAGACGTGCAAGCTGCTCGATAACCACACTTCCTGTTCCAGAACAGCCAATCACCGCCACACGCAGAGAGCGCAACAGGGATATGGTTCCTTCGCCAAAAGCCTGCTGGTTGCGCAAGTCATCTTCTCCGGAGGCTTCAAGAGAGCGATAGCTCCAAAATCGAATATTGTCACCAACTACCATTACAGAATCGAAATGACCGCCGACCTCACCGGCGGTAAGTTCGCGACCAAACAATCTGCCGTCCGGGAGCATGACAGCACTGCCGTGGAGCCTTCCCTCCTCGAAGAGTCCGTCGAATGAGATCGCAAGGGCTGCGTCTGATTCATCATCAATGCTAGAGAACCGGTCATAACCACAGGGGTGCGAGTGGACTTTCACGATACTCATGCCAGACTTCCAAACTTGCCCAATAAGGCGATCAAGCACGTCTGTTGACCACACGACACGATCCGGCGTTCTGACGGAACACTCATCATTAGGGATCGGAACGACCTTAAAAACCGTAAGGGCCCGGCGTTTCTGGCCCTCCCTCCTCCCACACAACAGAAGCGCCATGGCTTCATTGCCATCGCCGGGGAAAAGATGTTGTTGGATCGAACGGTGTTGCGCCTCTGTCATTCTTAATGTGGTTGTCATCGGATATCGAACTCCCGGCGAAGCCAATCATCAACAAGTGACAAGTGGGTCGAGAGGTCGTCCACCCCAGGACGCCAGGGATTCTGTTGGGTCCTATGCCGTGACCACTGCTGGAATTCACCGATGGCCCACGTCACTGAGGTGAGGTTATTTATACCTTTCCCATCCTGTCGCGCAAGCGCTGGCGAAAAATATGCCATGTCCACTTGGGTATCTGGATAGCCTCTGGGAATAACCAATGCGAGAGTGGCCTCGGTCACGTTATATCCGGGAGGAATCTTCCACCCCTCGATGACAAGAAACAACGTCCCGCCAGGCTCCGTTATTGTTGACCAATGGAGCTTCATCGCATCGAGCGAGTCAGCATCGGCTTCTCCCAGAGCGAAGTCCCGGCGAGCCGCCTCCGCAACACTGCCTTCGCCGGGGTCTTTGGGTACAGTGGTGAACCGCTCCACTCCGTGTGCTCTGAGATCGACGTGTTGCCCCGGCGCTACTGGCTCCGGCTGCTTCCCGCGAAAGACCTGATACAGCTTGTATCCGGCGGATGTCTTCCCAGCCGCGGCGAGAAGCTCCTCGCCAGTCGGATCTGGTTTGTGGATGTGATAAATTTTCTTGTCGATTCTGACCACATAGGTCTTAGCGCGAGGCGGCTTTTCACCCCGCTTGGCAAACTCTTCTATTACTACTACTTCGACCAGTTCGCCGTCCTGGAACACTTCCTCAACGATCTCTGTCTCGACGATATGTTTCTCGTGCGACTCAGCAACTTCCTGAGTCTCTTCGGCAATCGTTCCTTCGATCACCGCAATCTCTCTGCTAAACTCTTCTGTTGACATATGTTTACCTCGGCGGTGCTGTACAGCTGCTGGAGTTGTGATCTTGGAATCAGCTGTCCACACCTATAAAGCGAGTGGCCTCGCTTTTTTTCGCCGACCTCGGCAAAAAAATGTTCTCTGACGCGCTTTATTGATAGGGAGGGCAGAGTGCCCACACCGCAAGACCCGATGATCGATTACCAGAGGCTCCTTAACAGGCTGGCAGAGAGGGCATGTGGTGTCCTGAATGTCGGACGTTTTGTTGCAGAGGATTTCGTCGTAGATGGTTTAGGGAAGTCCCCGACCGATTTCAGTGTAGATGTCTTCGTCTTGTATCTCACTGGCGCACTGCCGTTTACAGGCGATGAAGAGGCACTTTACCATTTCTTGGCGGAGGTGATGGTCCATGACATTTTGGACCAGAAACGCTCATCCGCGCGAAAAACCACCAAGAAGGTGCCTCACTTGTCTGGTGAAATTGATGACACCGGAAAGCTGCAAATAGGACTCGATGATTTTGATAGCGGTTTCTCAATTGATCAGTTGGTGGAGGGTGATCTCTTCAAGGAGCGGCTGTACGCGGTTTTGAAGCCAACTGAGCCGGAACTGTGTGAACTTGTAGAAGCCATCTTTGAGCTGAATGTTTTGACTCCGCGGGAAATTGCAGACGTGATCGGCACGACGCCCTCTGAAATTCAAAACCGAAAGAAGCGGCTGAAAACTTTTCTGGCAAAACACCCTTTCGCCGCACCGCAGAAGAGGAATTGAATATGAGCAACATGAAGCCGAATCGATCACAAAAGGATGCAGAGTTCGTCAAAAGGCTCGACGCCCTAATTGGCGCCCCAGATGGGCGAGACAATTCTGCACTCGATGAAGACCTGCGTGAATGTGGAATCGATCCAAAACAGCTTCGCGAGGTCGCCTATGAGCGAATTCGCAGTATTGCCACGCAGAAGTTCACATCTCTCGGGAAGGACTGCCCACCCCAAATGCGGGAAGCGCTGCGGCAACTCCGACCGCCAACTCCAGAGGAAGAAGAGCTGAACAGGAGATCTCAAGCAGCATCAACCGTGCAAAGCCTCTTATCGAGCATCAAGGCTGGCGTAACATCAGTCTTAGCTAACCCAGTATCTTCCGGCGCAGCTTTTGCTCCCGCATTCCGAAACAAACAAGAAGAGCTTACCCAGAAAGATCGCGATCTTCTCAATTCCCAGCAGTCTGAGCTCGATTCCGGGCAAGACAAGAAACGGCAAGGAAATGACTGACGAGGGTCGCCTGGCGATTGCTTTACGGGATGCCCTTCAACTGCCTCCGCAGGTAGACTTGGAGGCGCTTGCCCACGAATTACAGCTTTCCATCCTGGAAGTCGATTGTGACTCATTTGATGGGGCACTCTTACGAGGCAATAATCAGCCATCGGGACGGATTCTCGTCAAGAGCGCTATACGAGAGGCCGGACGAAAGCGTTTCACCATAGCTCATGAAATGGGACATTTCGTGCTCCACAGAGAACAGCAAATTTCCTGCTCTTCGACAGATATAGAACGTTGGGAAAGCGACCGGGCGGACCCGGAACGCCAAGCGGACAACTTCGCATCGGAACTTCTTTTGCCCTCAACCGAGGTTTTGAAGCAGATCGGAAACCAGTGGCCGTCCTTCCAACTGGTAAATTCAATCGCGGACTTTTTCGCGACTTCCTTGACCGCGACCGCCAGGAGATATTGTGATGTCGCTTCTCAGGCATGTGCTCTGGTCTGGAGCGTGGGTGGGAAGATTCGTTGGATGCACCCGTCTCCTCGATTCATTCATTGGGTGCCGGTTGGTCAGGATATTTCTTCCGGCACATTTGCAGCTCAGGCTTTTGAAGGAAAATCAATTCCAGGTGAGATGGAAGAAGTCGCGGCCGCAGAGTGGATCTCTAGCGGTCACCTGCTGCAAGATGCCGTGATCTGGGAACAATCGATACCCATGCCTTTTTACCAAGGGTGCCTCACACTGCTTTGGGCAAAACGTGAGATTGTAAACCTGGATTACGAGCGAGATGAATTGCTTGAAGAACTGGACCCCAAAGAGTTCACCCATGAGCGCACGAATTGGCCGGGGAAAAGCAAACGGCGGCCATAGCAATCGGGCGATGGTGCGGTTGCGGATAGATTTCTCGGAGATTGCATATATTTTCCGAACATTCTATCCGAAGATAGACCGGGTTCAAGCACCTTGGATGGCACTTTCCGGCAGTGTATTTCGTTGGACGCATTGTTGGGCCGGTCCCACACAGCCAGCCCTTTGACCCGTCGTTGAAAAGTTTGTCGCATTTTTGTCGCAAATACCGCCCAGAGGGCCGTTTCTGCCGGTTATGACGGTTTATAACTACCGTGCCGTCAATAATTTACGTTTCTGGACACTTCATGGCATGGAAGAGGTCGTCGGTTCGATCCCGACCAGGTCCACCAATAAAATCAATAACTTACAGAAGTTCCATACTCAGTCTTGGTAGCATTTGGTAGCAAACTCCCAAAATCTATTTCAAGACCGGTGCAAACACCGTTCGTTTTCCTCCTCTCTCCCGGCTTGCAACAGGCGCTTCTACGGCTGCGACTTCGGCGGGGACCGATAATCCGCCTCTCGCGGTGATCTGCACACGAGTTCTGTGCCTCGCCATCGAGGATTTTTCTCCGTCACCGGCCAAAGACTTGAGGAGCCTCTGCACAGCCCAGGATTATGCAGCGTGATTGCGATGCCATGAGGTCCCGAAGCAGTTACAGCCAGAATTGCGGGTCCAGTCTCCTTCAGGCGAGGGTTTTACGGGGTTGTTTTTGTCTCTGGAGGCCGATTTCCGGCCTCCAGAGACACTACGCCCCCAGCGGGACCAGCCGCTTGCGGTGTTGGTAGAGGTTGACCAGGGCGAAGGCCGCCAGCAGCTACTCGTGATTCTTTTTCAAGCCGCGATAACGAACTTTGGTAAATCCGAAGACGCGCTTCAACACCCGGAAGTGCCACTCCACTTTGCTGCACACACGGGCCTTGATCCGGTTCTTGCGTCGCTCCACCTCATCGACGCCGCCCTTGGTTCTGGCACGTCGCGAAGTCATATCTTGCGCATGGGGTGCAGCCGCATGGATGGCCTCGGTC
>Ga0224559_1000977_pt1 | contig 16567 bp, 18 predicted proteins | sample 714S33034metaG_FD_180676 | JGI IMG/M metagenome (GOLD analysis project Ga0224559, IMG submission 180676) | Peat soil microbial communities from Stordalen Mire, Sweden - 717 S3 30-34 | ecosystem: Environmental > Terrestrial > Soil > Wetlands > Peat | place: Sweden: Norrbotten County, Stordalen... | reverse complement strand
TACTACAAGTTCGACGAACAGGCCACCAAACTTGCAGCATTTTTCAAAAAGGCTGCAAGTTTGGTGGCCTGTTCGTCGAACTTGTAGTACTGCGGGATGAGAGTGTTACCGCCCAGCCAGCGGTGAGAGACGAACTTGCCGTCCTTGGCGCCGGGTTCGGTCGATCCTTCAGGCACCGCCTCACGAACCATGTGGCAGGTCTGGCAGGTGGAGACGGCATCCTTCCGGTAGAAGGGCAGCGGCGACTGCTTGGTGAAGCTGGCGGCCTGCCATTCATCGTAGAGAGAGATGGCGCGGAGCCACTTGTAGTCGTCGAGGGTGCGGGGAATGGCGGCCTTGTGACATGCGGCGCAGAACTCGGCAGTCTGGTAGAGCGTGCGCATCACGGCCTTGGAGTGGCGATCGAGATGGGCCAGGATTTCGGCGTCGGAGACGGGGCCGGTGATGGGCGCGCCCTTTTCATCCACCAGCACGGCGGGAATGCCCATGACAAAGCTGCCCGTGCCCGTGGCGTCCGTGGACTGAATCGAGTGGCAGACCGAGCAGGAGATGCCCTCATCCTCGAATGGCCGTTTCTTGGGCATGCCCTGCGAGAGATCGCCGCTGAACAGAGCGACCGGGTTGTGGCAGCCCTCGCAATGGCGCGAGTACTGCACACCCTTTTCATCGATGAGCATGTTGACGTTCTTCAAATACCAGGGTGCGCGGAAACTGTTGGAGTGAACCGACTGGCGCCACTGGTGGTAGGCCTCTTGATGGCAGTGGCCGCAGTACTGGGCAGTGGGGAAGCTCTTAGGGCTCGTGAACTGCCCGGTACTTGTTGTCGCATTCGAGGGAAGAAACGGCGTGTCTTTGCCGAATGCGTAGTTGTAGCGCGAAGCGATGGAATCATGGAATGGGGTTGTTGGACCAACGATTCCGGTGGGCGCGGAATAGGCTGGCGAGGTCGAGGGCGCGTTGGACGAGTTTGGAGTTGAAGCCGAGGCCGATTCAGGACCTGTGGCGGCGAGGACCGTCTGCCTGACTGCGGGTAACGCTACAGAGAACGACAGAAGGACGACGACGGCAATCACTAGCCATCGAGGCGACAGAGTCCGCATGGTGGTTTTGAGGGCAGTCGGGAACTCCGGCCTGAACCTGTCTTTGAACATCGTCCGGTGATCTCCCAGGGAAGCGATCGTTCTTCATCGGCGGTGCGTCGGGGATGGCCGCCAGAACAGATTGACCCTAGCAGGCGGGAGGGTTGGGCTGTCTTCCATCGAAAGGTGGAGGGGCGATCCAGTCAGGCGCGCTGACGTTTCGAACTCACGTCCCGGATCATAGCTTCACGCAAAATGGCGTTGAGCCTCGACTGATAGCCGCGGGCGCCCTTCCTTCGCGCCCAGTCGAGAACGTCTGCATCGAGGCGCAGAGTCACTTGCTTCTTGAGGGGACGGTAGAGATGGCCGGGGACGGCGTCGCTCCAGTCCGCCACGCTGGTTGGCGGAATGTCCGAATAGTCGATCGCGCTGTCGGGTAACTGCGCGACCTGGCGCAACTCTGCAAGGTCGGTTGCGGCCAGCGCCAGTTCAGCCGGATTGATCGATACGATTCTGCTCATATACTTTGCGCTCAGTTCTATCCGCCCTTCTTGCGGAGATGATTCGAATTACTTCCTCGGCGTCCTCGACGTTGTAGGAGTGCGCCACGAGAATGATGGCCGTCCCTTCGACCAGACCGATCCCTTGCCAACGGGGTTCATCTTCGACCACACGGTCTTGCCGAATGAAAACGTAGGGATCATCGAAGATCTTGGAAGCGACCCTGAACCGGATGCCATGCTTCCGGAAGTTGGTCTCGGCTTTCTCGGGATCCCACTGGAAGCGGGTCATCTAACTCAATTATAGCTCCAAAATCGTAGTTATGAGAATGTAGTTTATTCCTGGACAATCATTCTGAGAATCGAACACGATTAACAGGATCGAGTCAATCTTTGTGAAAAGGGAAGGGAGCAAGCGAGAGAAGCCCCTGGCGCCCAACTCAGCCAGCGGTTCACAGCGTGGGATGAACGGTGGAAAAATGGGACTGACTGGCGATGGGAGAGACATAAGTTCTTAGCCAAAACGCACCCTGAACTGGTACGTTGATTCAGAGGGATTTCCTTTTCGAAGATGGCCTCAAGTCCTTATTTTTCTCTGGCAGTCCTGTTTCTAGCGGCGTTGGGCTTTGGGCTAACTCCGCTGGGGTTGGCGTGGTTGTGGGGAAAGGTGTTTTCCCCTGCCAAACCGAACGCAATCAAGAATGCGATCTACGAGTGCGGCCTTGAGTCCAGGGGCGACGCATGGATGCAATTCCGCTCGGCCTACTACCTGTACGCCATTATCTTCCTGATCTTCGATGTAGAAGCCGTATTTCTGCTGCCCTTTGCCGTGGCATTTACGGGCTTGGGTGCGGCGGCATGCCTTGCAATGCTGGTGTTTGTGTTGATGCTCATTGAGGGGCTTGCATGGGCGTGGGCGAAGGGCGTGTTGACCTGGGCGTGACGTCAGTGGTCAGTTGTCAGTAATCAGTTGTCAGTTTCCCAATACCCCGGGCGAGTTCAGACCGACGCAACTGATCACCGACAACTGACCACTGACGACTGTATCTAGGAGCGAAGCGACGATGGTTGAAGCGGGGTTGAAGATCGAACTGGGCAAGCAGGGCGTCTTCGTCACGACCATCGAAGAGCTCTACAACTGGGGCCGGCGGAGTTCAATTTTTCCCATGCAGTTCGGGCTGGCCTGCTGCGCCATCGAGATGATTGCCACGACGATGGCGCGGTACGATCTGGCGCGGTTCGGGGCCGAGATCTTCCGTCCGTCGCCGCGGCAGGCCGACCTGATGTTCATTTCCGGGACTGTGACAAAGAAGATGGCGCCGCAGGTGGTGCGGCTCTACAACCAGATGGCCGAGCCGAAGTACGTCATCGCGATGGGCGCGTGTGCCATCTCCGGTGGGCCGTTTAAGCAGGGTTACAACGTGCTCAAGGGGATCGACCGCTACATTCCCGTCGATGTGCATATTCCCGGCTGCCCGCCGCGGCCTGAGGCGTTGCTGCAGGCATTCATGACTCTGCAGAAGAAGATCGATGGACAGCATTTGACCGGCGCGGATCGTCCTCGGCACCTGGATGCCGAGGCGCAGGGCGAGTTTCCGGTGCCCGTTCAGGGAGAACACGATCTGGAGCCAACGTCGAATCCCGGGGTTTGGACTGTGCCGGTGGTGATTCGCTGATGAAGACAGTTGAAGAGATCAAGGCGGCAATCGAGGCGGCTTTTCCGGACGCTGGGGTGCAGATTGTCTTCAACCCAAGCGTTAGCGGGCAGCACTCGCTCCGCCTGGCTCCGGAACATGCTGTCGAGGTGGCGACGTTTCTTCGCGACGAACTGCTTCTGGATTTCCTGTCCAATGTGACCGGGGTGGACTGGCCGGACAAGGAAGTCTCAGAGAAGGTGAAGATGACCCGTCCGGTCACAAAGACGGTGGACGGCGTGGAAGCGACTGCGGAAGAGACCGTCGAGGAGACCAGGAAGCGCGTGGTTCCGGGCTGTCTGGAGGCGGTCTATCACCTCTATTCGGTTGCGTTGAAGCAGGGCCCGGTCGTGATCAGGATGCGCACGGTGAACCGGACGGACCAGGCGGAGCTGCCATCGCTCACGCCGATCTGGCGATCGGCAGAGTTTCAGGAGCGCGAGATTTTCGATCTGTTTGGGATCGTGTTCAAAGGGCACCCGGATCTGCGGCGCCTGCTGATGTGGGATGAGTTCAAGGATCATCCCATGCGGCGCGATTACAAAGAGCCGGACGACTTTGAATACGAGCCAACGGCTCACGATGACGTGCTGGCACGGGCGTTGGCGCATAAAGACAGGGAACAGGGGACAGGGAACAGGGGACAGCGACCGGGTACAGCATGAGTCTAACGGAAACCAAAGCGGAGAAGCCCGAGGGCTGGAATCGTCCGAGGGTCATTGAGCCGGAGGGTGACGCGGAGCTGCTTGAAGTGGCGATGGGGCCGCACCATCCCTCGACGCACGGTGTCTTCCGCATGGATGTGGCCCTGGACGGCGAGCGAGTGATTCGCCTGAAGCCGGTCTTTGGCTATCTCCATCGCAACCACGAAAAGCTTGGCGAGGGGATGAGCTATCTGGGCTCAATGCCGTTCACCGACCGGTTGGACTATATCTGTCCGCTGACCAACAACTGGGCGTACGCCCTTGCAGTCGAAAAGCTGACCGGGCAGGCGGTTCCGGAACGCGCCGAATACCTGCGAGTGATTCTGGGCGAGCTGACGCGGATCCAGAACCATGCTTCGTCGATCGGTTTTCTGATTCAGGAGATGGGCGCCAGCGGAACGCCGCTGATGTACGCCTTCCGCGAACGCGAAAAGATTCTGGACCTGTTCGAGGCGCTCACCGGGGCGCGCATGATGGTGAACTACATGCGCTTCGGCGGTTGCCGCGTCGACGCGACAGAAAGTTGGCTGGCGGCAACGCGCAAAGTAGTGGCGGGGCTGCCGGGATTTACCGAAGAGATGGAACGCCTGCTCACCTCCAATGAGATTCTGCAGGCGCGCACCCAGGGCGTAGGCATTCTGCGGCCGGAACTGGCGATCAACGCCGGCGTGACCGGGCCGATGCTGCGGGCCTCTGGGGTCAACTACGACATTCGCAAGGTGGATGGCTACGGTATTTACAACCGCTTCAAGTTCCGCGTACCGCTGGGCGATCATTGGGATGTATACGACCGCTTCATGATTCGCATGTTGGAGATGCGGGAGTCGATCAAGATTCTTGAACAGGCGCTGAAAGATATTCCGGGTGGCCCGGTGATGGATCCCAAGGCGAAGATTCGAGGTTTCCGTCCCAAGCCGGGTGAAGCTTACGGGCGGATCGAAGCGCCTAAAGGGGAGCTGGGTTTTTATCTCATCAGTGACGGCGGCCCGAATCCGTATCGCTACCGGATTCGGCCGCCTAGCCTGATCAATCTGACGGTGCTTGAGGATATGGCCATCGGCCAGAATGTTGCCGACGTGGTGCTGATTTTTGGAAGTGTGGATATTGTGCTCGGGGAAGTGGATAGATAGTTGTCAGTGGTCAGTTATCAGTGGTCAGTAAGAACTAACAACTGAAAACTGATAACGGTCGGGAGGCGTACTTGCTGGGCGAAGGCATATTGAAGGGACTGGCGGAGACGGCAAAGAACTTTGTGGGCAGCTTTGTCTCTGCGGAGCGGCTGACGACGGTCCAGTATCCGGAGCAGCGGATCGCGCCCATCGAGGCGACGCGCGATTTTCCCTTCCTGGTCTACGACGGCAATGACTGGGAGGCGGGAATGCGCTGCGTGGCCTGCCAGATTTGCGAAAAGGAATGCCCGCCGAAGTGTATTTATATCGTCAAGAGCGGGGACAAGAAACCGGACGCATTGGGCAAGCCTCAGTTCTATCCAGCCAGATTCGACATCGATATTTCCGTTTGCATGAGCTGCCAGATTTGTGTCGAGGTTTGTCCGTTTGAAGCCATCAAGATGGACACTGAGTTTGAACTAAGCAGGACCGACCGCTTTGGCGGGCTGCTCTTCGATCGTAAGGAACTCGCCAAGTCCAACGAGTACTATCACAAGATTCATCCGACCGAGGCGGCCGAGGTGGATGCGCGCTTGGCTGCGCTAAAGGTGAAGTCCGGCGCCAAGTCGGGGGCCGCTGCGACGGCTGCCGCGGCCAAGGCTGCCGCGCCTGCCAAGCCTGTTGCCGTAGCCGGGAATCCTGGCTCCAAGCCGGAAGCAGGGGAGACAAAGCCATGATCGCAACGGCTGACCAGATCTTCGTTCTCCTCAAACACTGGCTGATTGGATTTCTGCCCGTCGGATTGCAGGGCGTAGCCGGCGTGTTGTTGAGCGTGGTCGCCATCATCGCTGTTTTTCCCACGTTGTTTGCGCTGGCTGTGTGGATGGAACGCAAAGGCCTGGCGCGCATGCAGAATCGAATTGGCCCCAACCGCGTGGGACCGTTCGGCCTGCTGCAACCGATTGCCGACGCAATCAAGTCGCTGACCAAGGAAGATATTGTGCCGCTGCGCGCCGATACAGCGGTTCATTTCATGGCGCCGGTGGTGCTCACGGTTGTGGTATTCATGGGTATTGCGGTGCTCCCTATGGGGCGGAACATGACGCTCGTATCCATGGATGCCGGGCTGTTGTTTTTCTTTGCCATGGGCGCGTCGTCGGAGCTGGCGGTGTTCATGGCCGGCTGGTCGAGCCGCAACAAGTATTCGCTGCTGGGGGCGATGCGCGGCGTGGCGCAGATGATCAGCTACGAGGTTCCGCTGTTGATGTCGAGCGTAGCTGTTGTTATGATCACCGGCTCGCTTTCGTTGGACAAAGTTGTCGCGGCACAGAACCAGTACACATGGGGGCTGCCGCACTGGTACATCTTTACGCCCTGGGGCTTGGCGGCTTTTCTGATGTACGCGACCGCGGCAACGGCGGAAACCAATCGCTCTCCCTTCGATTTGCCTGAAGGCGAATCCGAACTCGTCGCCGGCTATTTTACGGAGTACTCGGGATTCAAGTGGGCGCTGTTCTTTCTCGGCGAATATGTGGGCATGTTGTCGATCTCGGGGCTCGGAACTACTCTTTTTCTCGGCGGATGGTCCGCGCCCTTCGCATTCCTTGGCTGGGTTCCGTCGTGGTTCTGGTTCTTTTCCAAGGTACTGATGTCGATCGCTGTATTCATCTGGATTAGAGGGACACTGCCGCGGCTGAGACAAGACCAGTTGATGAACTTTGCCTGGAAGTTTGTCATCCCCTTTACGCTGCTCGATCTGCTGGTCGCCGCGATTTGGAGATTCATGGGCGATGGCTGGGCGCGGTGGATTGTCTGCTCGGCGATTCTCCTGATTGCCTATGCGTTGATGTGCGGTGTGGGCATGTATAGGAAACACTTCGGGCTGAGGAGATATCGATATGCGGAGTGATTTCTGTCAGAGCGAAATCCCGACCGCCCAGGAAAGGACCCGCTGCCGATGAGCTTCGTCTTTTACTTGATTGCCGCGTTGACGGTTGCCGGCGGGCTGGCGGCAATACTGTTTAAGAACACTGTTCATTGCGCGCTGGCAGTAACCGTGGCCTTTGCCGGCCAGGCACTGATGTTTCTCGCACTTGACGCACAGTTTGCGGGCTTCGCCCAGATTCTCGTCTACGTCGGCGCGGTGGCCATCTTGATTGTGTTCGCGATCTTGCTCACGCGCAATTCAGAGACGCCGAAAGACGGAGTCTATAGCAAGAACTGGTTCGTTGGGCTGGTGATTGCCGCCGGTGTTTTTGCGGTCCTGGGTTGGGCCGTACTGGGGAGTGTGCGGGTTTTGCCGGGCCCAGGGGGCGCCCCAACGGCCACGCCTGCAGTCACGGTCCTGGACATCGGTAATGCGCTCATGGGCCGCTATGTGCTTCCGCTGGAGATTGTGGCGTTGCTGCTGACCGCCGCGCTCATCGGCGCAGTGATTGTAGCCATGCATGAGAAAGAGAGGGCCAAATGAATCCACTGGCCGGTTACCTTCTCGTGGCTGCGCTCCTGTTTTCAATCGGGCTGGCGGGGGCGCTCACGCGGCGAAACGCCATTCTGGTGCTGATCGGTATTGAATTGATGCTCAACGCGGCCAATCTGAATCTGATTGCGTTCTGGCGCTATGGGCCGCATCCCGAGGCGCTGACGGGCATGATGTTTGCCATCTTCTCGATCGCCGTGGCGGCGGCTGAAGCAGCAGTGGGACTGGGGCTGGTGATCTCCATTCATCGCCATGCGAAGACCACGGACTTGGATGCAATGAACAGGATGAAGGGGTGAGAGGTTGATAGAACAAGCAATTTCATTCACTCCACAACTCGCTGCTTCACCTATCACGGAGATTCTCTGGCTCATTCCAGCCGTACCCATCGTGGCGTCAGGCGTGATCGCGTTTCTCAAGCAGCCAAAGCGCAGGATGGCAGCAACGCTGGCCGTCGGCTCCCTGAGCTTCTCGCTGCTTTTGGCGATTGCTGCGTTCGTGCATGTGCTGGCGGGCTGGTCACATGGCGCTGCCGTCCGTGAGACTGTCAACTTCATCTGGATTCAATTCGGGACGACACACGTTGACCTTGGATGGGTACTCGATCCGCTCTCAGCGGTCATGCTGGTGATGGTCAGTTTCGTCGGTCTGCTGATCTTCATCTACTCAATCGGCTACATGGCCCACGACGAGAATTACACCCGCTTCTTCTGCTTCCTCTCGTTGTTTGCCGGAGCGATGCTGGGCGTAGTCATCGCTAACAGCATGCTGCTGCTATTCATGTGCTGGGAAATCGTGGGGCTAACTTCTTACTTATTGATCGGGTTCTGGTATCAGAAGCCCTCCGCTGCGGCAGCCGCGAAGAAAGCCTTTCTCACCACGCGTGTCGGCGATATTTTCTTTCTGCTCGGAATCGTTTGGCTGTTTGCGCAGACGGGCACGCTGCTTTTTTACAACAATGGCGCGGGCTCGATTGAAACGGGCGCGCTGAATGCTTTGCTGACACAGCCTGCCGCGCTCGGCCTCACCGCCGCGGGTGCGATTGGCCTGCTGATCTTTGCCGGAGCGGCGGGGAAGAGCGGCCAGTTTCCGCTGCATGTGTGGCTGCCGGATGCAATGGAAGGCCCCACGCCGGTTTCCGCACTGATCCACGCGGCGACCATGGTTGCCGCCGGCGTTTATCTGATCGCCAGAGTTTATCCGCTGATGCAAGCCGGTGCGCTGGCGGGCGGAACTACAGCGGCTCTGACTGTGGTGACCTGGGTGGGCGCGTTTACGGCGGTGTTCGCCGCGCTCATTGCCGTCGCGCAGAATGACATCAAGCGTATTCTCGCTTATTCGACGGTTTCGCAACTCGGTTACATGATGGCCGGCTTGGGCATGGGCGGCGTGGCCGTTGGTATGTTCCACCTGATCACCCACGCATTTTTCAAGGCTCTGTTATTCATGGGCGCGGGGTCGGTGATTCACGGCTGCCACGAAGAACAAGACATTCGGCGCATGGGCGGGCTGCGGGCAGACATGCCGCTTACCTTCTTGACCTACGCCATCGGCATGCTCGCTCTGTGCGGGTTCCCGCTCTTCTTTTCAGGCTTCTGGAGCAAGGACGGCATTCTTGAAGCTGCGCACCACTGGAGCGTAGCCAGGGGACCGTTTTACATGCTTGTCTTCGGCGCGCTGCTGACCGCGTTTTATATGACGCGTCAGGTTGGATATGTCTTCTTTGGAACCTGGAGAGGCAAGAAGCCGGCGCGCGAAAGTCCTGCGGTGATCACCGCGCCGCTGGCGATTCTCGCTTTCTTCGCGATGGCTCTTGGCTTGATTGGGACGCCCGCTTGGCCGTGGTTCCGCGGGTTCATTGAAAGCCGCGCTGTGGCCTTTGACTGGCATGGTTTTGCTGAACCCGGTCTGCTGGCGCTGATGGCGACCTCGACGGCAGTGGTGTTTCTCGGTTTGGGATTTGGCTGGCGGCTCTATGGTCACGATGCTCCCAGCCCGGAGCAACCTGACGTGCTTGAGGCTGCTGTGCCCTGGGCGTGGGCCTGGTTGCGGGACCGGTTGTATATTGACGAGTTGTATGCAGTGACGGTCATCGCGTTCTACGGGTGGTGGACGCGAGTTGCCGACTGGCTCGATCGTCGCGTTTGGGGCGGCGTGGTGGCAGGCGTTGCGTGCGCCTTTCGCGGATGGGCGAATTTCAATCGCTTCCTCGATACCAATTGGGTGGATGGCAGTTTCGACAAGGGCTGTGAAGAGCTTTCGAGCGGCGGAGGGCTGCTGTCCCGGGTGCAGAACGGGCGCGTGCAGACCTACCTGAGAATCCTCGCGTTTTCTGTCGTCGCTTTGGTGGCGATTCTGATTTGGAGCAGCCTGCCATGAGCGGATTTCCAATTCTAACGGTGTTGACTCTGCTGCCTCTGGTAGGGGCGGGGATTGCGCTCTTGACCGGCAAGCACGCGCGTAGCGTGGCCATCTTCACGACTGGAATCAGCCTCGCGCTGGCAGTGTATGTGTGGACTCAGTTGCCCGCAAGTGGCTCGATGGCGATGGTGGAGCAACACAAGTGGGCGCCGTCGCTGGGCATTGAGTATCACCTGGGCGTGGACGGATTGGGCGCGCTGATGCTGTTGCTCTCAGCCATTGTCACGCTCATGTCGGTGGATGCGGCGCATCGCGTGCATCACCAGCCGGGACTGTATTTTGGGCTCGTACTCGTGCTCGAATCGGGGCTATTCGGATCGTTCACGGCGCTGAATTTCTTCCACTGGTTTTTGTTCTGGGAGCTGAGCCTGATTCCGGCATTCTTCCTCATCAAGCTGTGGGGTGGCGCGCGGCGAGGGCCGGCGGCGACGCAGTTCTTCGTCTACACGATGGCCGGCTCGGTGGCGCTCTTGGTTGCGTTTCTGGCCGTCTTTCTTTCGACCAGAACCGTTGACTCTCCGGGCAGCATGGACTTTGCCCGGTTGAGTTTTTTGGCGTCGACTGGCGAACTTGGGAAGTTAGTCACGGCACACCTGGGACCGGGAATGATGATGGTGCTAGCTGTCGGCGTGCTGGCCGGATTTGCGGTCAAGGTGCCCATGATTCCATTCCACACTTGGGTGCCGGCGGCGTATGCAGAAGCCCCTTCGCCGGTGACGATGCTGCTGACTGGCGCCATGTCGAAGATGGGCGTCTACGGTTTGCTGCGGATCGCGATTCCACTCTTCGGGCCGCAGATCGCGCAGATTCGGACGCCGTTGCTGGTGCTGGCTGTGGCCACAGTGGTGATGGGCGCATGGGCGGCGGCGGCGCAAAAGGACCTGAAGCGCGTTTTTGCCTACTCGTCGGTGAACCACCTGGGCTATTGTCTGCTCGGCATCTTTGCTCTGGCGGTTCCGGCGGCCCAGACAGTCATCAGCCCCGCTGCGCAAGCAAGCCAGGCCGCAGCGTTGAACGGCGTGATTCTGCAGATGTTCAACCATGGAGTGACGGCGGCGGCGCTTTTCTGGTTTGTGGCCATTCTTCAACAGCGGACCGGCGGCCATCGCGGCATCGACGATTTTGGCGGATTGCGCAAGCCTGCTCCAGTGCTCGCCGGCCTGATGGGCATTGCGCTCTTTTCGTCGCTTGGCCTCCCTGGGCTAAACGGATTTGTGGGTGAGTTCCTCATCTTCCGCGGCGTCTTCCCGCTGGCGTGGGTTGCGGCTACCGTGTCGATTCTTGGCTTGCTGGTAACGGCGGCGGTCATTTTGACGGTCATTCAGAAAGTTTTTAACGGGCCGGTGCCGGAGCACTGCGTCGGCTTCCCTGATCTACACCATGGCGAGAAGCTGGCTCTGGCCCCGGTGATTGGGCTCATGCTGCTCGTGGGCCTGTTGCCGCAGTTGATTGTGGACACGGTGAACCCAACGGTTGTGAACCTCTTGGCGCACTGGAGATTCTGATGTTAGCGTGGACAATCTATCTCTCGTTTGCCGGAGCGCTTGCCGAAGCACTGCTGCCCAAGAGGCTGTCGGCGCTGGCGCGTTGGCTAGCGCTGGCCGTGGCAGCGGCGGGGCTGGCGCTCGCCCTGCAGGGGTTCGTGGCGGGCATGGGGCAGGGAAGAGCCGTCATTGTTGACGTGCCCTGGGTGCCGTCGATGGGTATTCACTTCCTGCTGGCGGCCGACGGAATCAGCCGCGTGCTGGTGCTGCTGACCGGGCTGGCCGCTGTGGCCGGCGTCTTGTTCAGTTGGAACATTGAACTGCGGACGAATGAGTTTTTTGCATTCTTCCTGGCGCTGATCGGCGGCGTCTACGGAGTATTTCTCAGCTTCGATTGGTTTCTGCTCTTCGTCTTTTACGAGATCGCGATCGTGCCCAAGTACTTCCTGATCGCCATCTGGGGTTCCACGCGGCGCGAATATGCGGCCATGAAGCTGGCGATCTACTCGTTCGCAGGTTCGGCGATGGTGCTGATCGGACTGCTGGCGGCCTACGCCACGGCGGGCAGCCATTCGACGGGGTTGATTGCACTGGGCCATGCGAACCTGCCGGTGAGTTTCCAGATGTGGTGCTTTCCACTGGTCTTCGTAGGGTTTGCGATTCTGGCCGGCATGTGGCCCTTCCACACGTGGGCGCCGACGGGCCACGTAGCCGCGCCCACGGCCGCTTCCATGCTGCTGGCCGGGGTGGTGATGAAGCTGGGCGCTTACGGCTGCCTGCGCGTGGGCATTGCGCTTTTCCCGCGCGGCCTTGACCCGTGGGGATTCTCATTCATCGGCATCGGTTCGTGGCGCGACGTGTTTGCCGTGCTAGCGGTGGTGGGCATTGTCTATGGCGCGCTGGTGGCGCTGGTGCAGACCGACTTCAAATTCGTCATCGGCTACTCGAGCGTCAGTCATATGGGTTTTGTGTTGCTCGGCCTCATGACGCTGAATCAGATCGGCGTGACCGGAGCGGTGTTGCAGATGTTCTCGCACGGCATCATCGCCGGACTGCTCTTCGCCATTGTTGGCCGCATCGTGTATGAACGCACGCACACGCGGCAGTTGGCCGAGCTTGAAACCATGCACCTCTCCAAGCGCTTGCCTTTCGCCGCGTGGGCCTTTGTGATTGCCGGAATGGCGTCGATGGGGCTGCCGGGATTCTCAGGCTTTGTTGCCGAGCTGCAAGTGCTGGTGGGCGCATGGATGGTGAAGCCGTGGTGGACAGCCGCGGCTGGCGTGGGCATCGTGGTCGGCGTTGCGTATACCTGGCGAGCGATGCAGAAGGCATTTTTCAGCGACTTGCTGCCCAGCGCGCACGTGCTCGAGCAGGAACACGCACATGCCCTTGCCCCGATCACATGGCCGGAGGTCACAGGCACGGTACTGTTGGCTGGGGTGAGCTTGTTGGTTGGACTGTACCCGAAGATATTGCTCGATGCCATTGAACCGGCGGTGAAGGCGCTGCTTGCGGGAGGGGGACAATGAACTACGCAGATCTCTTCCGCGTGACGCTGCCGGAGACGATGCTGGAAGTCGCGGCATTGCTGCTGCTGGCGGTTGATCTGGGCTTCCTGCGCAAAGCCGCGCTGAAGACGCGCGTAACCGTGGCGTCCTTGCTGGGCGTGGCTGGGTGCGGGGCGGCGCTTTGGGCGCTACAGCTTCAAGGTAATGATTGGTTTTTCTTCCCCGCAGATAGCTTTGGCTCTGAGCTGCTCGTGACTGGCGCTTACGTGAAGTTGGCGCAGACCGGAATTCTCACTCTGACAGCGTTGACGCTTTTGTTGCTGATCGATTCGAGTTTTACCCGGCACGTAGGTGAGTTTGTGGCCGTGGTGCTGATGGCGGCTAGCGGTGGATTATTGATCGCCGGGGCGCAAGATCTTCTGGTGATATTTGTTGGGCTTGAGTTGCTAAGCCTAGGCCTCTACATCATTACTGCATTTGCGAAGAGTTCGGGCAAAAGCGCCGAGGCAGCTCTCAAGTATTACCTCTTTGGCGGGATGTCGGCGGCGTTCCTTTTATTTGGATTCAGTTACTTCTATGGGCTGACCGGCAGCACGAACCTATCGGAGATTCAACTCGTCGTCGCGAATTCGGGTCCGAGTCCGCTTTTTTACGTGGCGTGGATTCTGGTTGTCGCTGGGCTAGGATTCAAGATCGCCGCAGTCCCTTTTCACCTCTGGGCGCCCGATACGTATGAGGGTGCGCCTGCCCCTGCGGCAGCGTTTATTGCATCCGTTTCCAAAGTTGCAAGTTTTACCTTGCTGCTTACTTTCTTTCAGAACTGGATGATTTACCAGGGATCGTTTGGCCTTGAGAAGAGCGAGGCCGAAAAAATACTGATTCATTCTGACCAGACGTGGCTTCCTCTGGCGACCGTTCTCCTTGTTGTCGCGGCCGCTTCGATGATCGTTGGCAATCTCGCGGCTTTGGCGCAGGTCAGTGTGCGTCGATTGCTCGCTTACTCGGCCATCGCCCATGCCGGTTACATCCTGCTGGGTGTCGCGGTTTACAGGATGCATACGGGCAATGAGACCCGTATTTTCGAAACCATTGATCCGATAATTGAAAGTCAAAAGGCCGTTCTCTTTTACATCCTCACCTATGGCCTAACCACTATCGGCGCTTTCGGTGTCGTCGGCATTGTCGAGCGAGCCACCGGCAGCGACAAGCTCGATTCTTTTCTTGGACTGCACAAGCGCAACCCGATGCTAGCCGCAGTGCTGTTGGTGCTGTTCCTGTCGTTGGCGGGGATTCCGCCGCTGGTCGGCTTCTGGGCCAAATTCAATTTGTTCGCCGCGGTGCTCGGCGTTTCAGCGGGGCCGGTTCCGTTTGCGCTTGTGGCCCTGGCGGTCGCGCTGAGCGCGGTTTCGCTCTATTACTATTTGCAAGTCCTCAAGCGGGCATACGTGATGCCTGCAATCGACAATTCGCCGATCAAGGCGCATCCGGTGACCCTGATTGTGCTGGTGGGAATTGCGGCGGCAGTGGTGTTATTGGGCTGCTTCCCGGCGCTGCTGCAAGGCTGGATTGAAGGCTTTTACGCTGTGTCGTAGCTTGCAGGAGTAGGCATTTGCAATGGTCAGAGGCATCGCCAATCAAACGTAGTTCACTAAATTGAAAAGAGATTTGACTCAATCAAACGAGATAAGAACTGAGAGAATTCTTCTATAACTGTGCGTTTTTGATCAGTTTTTGTTGTGGAAATCTGCCGTATCGCGTAATGTTGAGAGTCCTAAACAATTGCTGTCTCACCTCTCCTGAATTATTTGGTTTTCCGAGGTTTGCTCATGGTGTGCCCGAAGTGCCAGTCCAGTTCTCTGTCTATCATTCCTGCTGAAATTCGGCTTTATCGCAACGCTCCTCGCACCTTGAGCCACCCTCCGATGACGCCGTCACCCGATGTCCGGGTCTGTCTGGATTGCGGGTGGTCCGAGTTCTTCATTCCAGAATCCTGGTTGTCGGCCGGGTGGCTGCGTCCGATGCGCCCACATCCAGTCAGCATGCCCTTAAAAGTCGCGAGGTTCGGTTCGTAGCGCCGTATTCCGGCTTTGGCGGGTGGCTGTCGATCTCGAATTGCGTGCAAGTGGCCTGTGCTCGAAAGACTGATAGGCAAGTGCCAATTCATGCATGGAAAACGAAATGGCCTCCAGCACAAGCCGGGAGGCCCTTTGCTTTTTGTTCGATTGTCTCTGCTATAGAGGGACCTTTTCGAGAGAAGCGATGAAACCGATCCCAGGCACATCGAGCTTCTGCAGTTGACGATCGTTGGTGACAAAAAGGTCAACACCAAAATGGGCTGCACAGGCCAACTGGATTGCGTCAGCGTTGCGGATGTTATGGGTGGAGCGAAGAGTCGCGTAACGCCATGCCACTTGCGCGTCAAAGGCTATGACATCTGCTGTGGATCGGACGGCGCGGTCGTATTGTTCAATAAGCGACGTCTGCCCGAGTTTGGTCGGCTTTACCAGCAGCTCGCCGAGGGTCATGGCGGAAGTTACGATCCGATCTCCGCGCTCCAGCATCCGCCGGCGGATTTCAATTAATCGGCTGCGGTTTGGTTCAAGACCCTCGAACATGTATATGAAAATGTTGGTGTCAAAGAAGATCCTTCTCATTCAGGGTCCTCTCTAAGTCTGTTCACATACTCGTCGGCATGTTCGTCGGCCCAAATATGCTTGCCCGAACCGATCAAGCGGATCAGCGGGTCATCTTCCCAGTTGATCGGTCGGTCAGGAGCATGGGATAGCTTGCACCAGGTTTCATACCAATCCAGCAATGGCCAGTATTGCGCTGGAATCTCGTCTCGCCTAGGGACGGACTTTGAAGGCTTGCGTTGCTGTATCCGTGCAGGATGTGTGGGATCTCCGGGGCAGAACAATCTCAGGTTACCCGGCGTCGGCTCGAAAAGCATTCTGTATTTGCCGGAAGAGGGAGGAACGTTGGCGACAAGATGCTCTTTCAGATGGGCGTTCAACGATCCCCGCTCAATGCCTGCGGAAAGCCCTTCCGAGTCCAATTTCTCCCGAATCTGGTCTTTGGTGAAATACTTTTGAGACGGGTTCTGTTGATGGAGCAAAGCGGTCGCGATCCAAATGCGGTCGGCGATGAGCAGATCGGTTGCAACATTAGTTTCCATGGAATGCCACCTCGACAATAGGTATACCATAAATACCAATCATTTTCAACCGCGAACAAAAAAGCCCCCAGCCGAAGCTGGAGGCCTTTTGTTCTCGCTTTTGTGCTGAAGGCGCGTCTGCTGGATGGCAAATCCTAGTACATGCCGTCCATGCCGCCACCGTGGCCGCCGCCGGCCGGAGCGGTCTTGGGCTCCGGAATCTCGACAACCAGTGCTTCGGTGGTGAGCAGCAGAGCCGCAATCGAAGCCGCGTTCTGCAGCGCCGTGCGGGTTACCTTGGTGGGGTCAATGACGCCGGCCTTCACCAGGTCCTCGAACGTGCCGGTGAGGGCGTTGTAGCCGTAGTGCTGATCCTTCGACTCAAGCACCTTGGCAACAATCACAGCACCCTCTTCGCCGGCATTGGCGACGATC
>Ga0224559_1000976_pt1 | contig 16567 bp, 13 predicted proteins | sample 714S33034metaG_FD_180676 | JGI IMG/M metagenome (GOLD analysis project Ga0224559, IMG submission 180676) | Peat soil microbial communities from Stordalen Mire, Sweden - 717 S3 30-34 | ecosystem: Environmental > Terrestrial > Soil > Wetlands > Peat | place: Sweden: Norrbotten County, Stordalen... | reverse complement strand
AGATGGCTGATTTCTCTGTCCGCGTCCGGATCGGCGAGTGGAAGGGCCATACCGGCAAACGCATCAAGAACGTCATCAACATCGGCATCGGCGGTTCCGACCTTGGTCCGGTGATGGCCTACGAGGCGCTCAAACATTACAGCGAGCGCAGCCTGACGGTCCGCTTTGTGTCGAACGTGGATGGCACCGATTTCGTGGAAGCGACACGCGATCTCGCACCGGAGGAAACGCTGTTCATCATTTCGTCAAAGACCTTCACCACGCTGGAGACCATGACCAACGCCCAAACCGCACGCGACTGGCTGCTCAACGGGCTTGGCGGCGACGCCAAGGCCGTAGCCAAACATTTCGTGGCTGTTTCCACGAATGCGGAAAAGGTGTCCGGCTTCGGCATTGATACGGCCAACATGTTCGGCTTCTGGGACTGGGTCGGCGGACGCTACTCGATGGATTCGGCCATCGGTCTTTCTACGATGCTGGCGGTTGGACCGGACAATTTCCGTTCTCTGCTTAAAGGGTTTCACGAGATGGACGAGCATTTCCGCAACACGCCGTTCGAGCAGAACCTGCCGGTGCTCATGGGACTCTTGTCGGTTTGGTATAACGACTTTTTCGGGGCGCAAACGGTCGCGATTTTGCCCTACGAACAATACCTGAAACGTTTTCCCGCGTATCTTCAGCAGTTGACGATGGAGAGCAACGGCAAGCACGTCACGCTCGACGGCAAAAAGGTGAATTACCAGACCGGGCCGGTTTATTGGGGCGAACCCGGCACCAACGGCCAGCATTCGTTCTATCAATTGATTCATCAGGGCACGCGGCTTATCCCCTGTGACTTTATCGCGTTCGGCCACGCCCTCACTCCGTTGTGTCGGCACCACGACATTCTCCTGGCGAATGTTTTTGCCCAGGCCGAGGCTCTTGCTTTTGGCAAAACCGCCGAAGAAGTCAAAGCCGAGGGCACGGCGGACTGGCTTGTGCCGCATCGTGTTTTTGAAGGCAACCGTCCGTCAAATGTCATTCTGGCCGACCGGCTCACGCCGGAAGTTCTTGGCCAACTCGTTGCGCTTTACGAACACAGCGTCTTCACGCAGGGCGTGATTTGGAACATTGATTCGTTTGACCAGTGGGGTGTCGAGTTGGGCAAGGTGCTCGCCCAGCGAATCGTTCCCGAACTGGAGAGCGAGACAGCACCCAGGCTCAAACACGACAGTTCGACAAACAACCTGATCCGCCGCTATCGAACATTGAAGGAGGCGGAATGAAAACTCTTGGCCGGATCCGTTTTCGGCGGGCAGCATCCCCGCATAATCCACAGGGGGCGATTTCCCCAACAGGAAAGCCGCCTCCGCCGGGGCAATATGGGTCTGGGCACCCGTGCAGATCGCCATGAAAACCGATTTCTCAAAGGCGCTGTCAGCCAGACGCCGACAGCAAACAAAAACAAAACACAGACAATGAAAGGACTATTATGCTAAGCAACGCCAAAACACTACAGGGTTACAAATTGAACAGCCTCGATGGGGAAATCGGGAAGGTCAAAGAATTCTACTTCGATGACCGGCACTGGACAATTCGCTATCTGGTCGCCGACACAGGGAACTGGCTTTCGGGCCGGCAGGTGCTGATTTCCCCCTATGCGCTGGTTGCCGTGAGTAGAGAAAAGCAACACATTACCATTGATTTAACCAAGAAGCAGATCGAGGGCAGTCCATCCTTGGACAGTGACAAACCCGTCTCCCGTCAATTCGAGGGGTCCTACTACGGGTATTATGGATACCCGATGTATTGGAATGGCTTATGCAGTTGGGGATGTTATCCGTACATTGAGCGTGACCGCAAACGATGGAAAGAACCCACCCAAGGTGAGAAAGCATGGGATGCCCATTTGCGCAGCACTCACGCTGTGAGTGGTTATCAGATCCAGGCCTTAGACGGCGAGATTGGCCACCTCGAGGATTTTGTCATCGATGACGAGACGTGGGCGATTCGTTATCTAATCGTTGATACCCGTAACTGGTGGCCGGGGAAAAAGGTCCTCGTTTCACCGCAATGGATCGAGCGCGTTAGTTGGGACCAGAGTAAAGTCTTCGCCAATCTCCCCCGCGAAACGATCAAACAAGCGCCGGAATACGACGGGTCTCGCCCCATCACGCGCGATTATGAAACGAGACTGCACCAGCACCATCATCGCGACGGTTATTGGGCCGAGAACGGGCACCGCAAAGAGATGGCGCATGCACACGAGAGTGCAAAAACAGCATGAAAAGTCCAGATTAATACAGATAACAACATCGGAGGTCGCGAAAAGATGGCCCGGCAGGCCGAAGCCGCGGTGGAGCGCACCCTGGGCCACCTCGCGGAGCATATTACTCGCGTGGAAGTCCACCTCAGCGACGAGAACGGCAAGAAAGGCGGGAGCCATGACAAACGCTGCATGATGGAAGCGCGCCTCGAGGGGCACCAACGAGGGGCGCTAACCCATTGCCGTCACGCATGAGGCGAAGACCATTGACCAAGCCATTGACGGTGCTGCCGGCAAGATGAAGAGTTCTCTCGATCACACCCTCGGTCGGCTGAGCGAGCATTAGGGTCGGAACAACGTGAACATCAACGTCACCATTTACCGCCAGCCCATACAGCGAAATAGAACTCTCGGATGGAACCGTTTTCGGCGGGCGGTGTCCCCCCATCATCCACACGTGGGGATATCCCCCACAGGAAAACCGCCTCTGCCGGCGCAATATGAGCGTGGACACTCGTGCGGATCGCGGTGCAACCGATTTCTCAAACAACCTGTCCGCTGGACGCGGACCGCAAACAAAAACGAAACACAACAAACGAAAGACATATTATGTTAAGCAAAGCTAAAACACTACAGGGTTATTCCCTGCAAAACACCGACGGGGAGACGATCGGGAAGGTCAAGGAATTCTATTTCGACGACCGGCATTGGACCGTTCGCTATCTGGTCGCAAACACGGGAAACTGGCTCACGGGACGGCAGATTCTGATTTCCCCATATGCGCTGGTTGCCGTGAATAATGATCATCAAAACATCGTTACCGGCTTAACCAAAAAACAGATCGAGGATAGTCCTTCCCTGGACAGTGACAAGCCTGTCTCCCACCAGTTCGAGCAGGCCTACTACGGTTATTATGGATGGCCGATTTATTGGAGCGGCGCTTACGCGTGGGGGCCTTCTCCCTACCTGGTGCGGGACCCGGAACAATGGAAAACCGCCACCCGACGCGAGAAAGGGTGGGATCCCCATCTGCGCAGCACCTACAGCGTCAGTGGCCATCACATCCAGGCATTAGATGGCGAGGTTGGCCACGTCGCGGACTTTATCATCGACGACGAGACATGGGCGATTCGGTATCTCATCGTGGACACCCATAACTGGTGGCCGGGGAAAAAGGTCCTCGTTTCGCCGCAATGGATCGAGCGCGTTAGTTGGGGCGAGAGGAAAGTCTTCGTCAATCTTTCACGCGACGCCATCAAGGACTCCCCGGAATATACGGACGAGTCTCTGCCGACGCGCGATTATGAGGCCGGACTGCATCGACATTACAATCGCCAGGGATACTGGGTCGATGAATTGGCAGGCAAAGGGCGCTGAAACTGGAAAGAACAATAAAAAATAGAAAACCCAAAATATCAAGCACCACAAAAATCAACACAAGCAGGGCTCAAACGGCGAAAAGAATCCGGATCCAAAAACGATCGGGCGCCGCGCTTATGAACTCTACCTGGAGCGAGGAACCGACCCCGGCCATGACTTTGAGGATTGGCTACGAGCGGAACGCGAGTTGAAGGAGCGGGGCCAGGCCGCTCCTGTCAAAATTGCCGTGTGAGTGTGGATCACCACTTGAGAACGGCCATTTGCCGGCTCTGTCGAGCCGACTGCGGTGTGGGCGAAAGACCCGTCGAATGGTTGTGCCCGCACCGCAAGAAATCGAACTGATGAATGTGTAACCATATGGAAACGAAGAAAGGACCAACATGAACGGTTCGACTGCCGAATCTGAAACGCCGGAAGAGATGGGACGCCGCCAGTTCCTGGCATGTATCTGCGGGACCCTGGCCACACCGCTGGCGGTGGTGATCGGGGATTCGCTGGCCGCCTCGTTGGTCGGTCCCATCTATCGAAAGTCCAAGCTGCAGTTCTCGAAAACGCCCAGATTTTCCGGCGCGCAAGCCATCGGCCATGAAGGTGTGGACAAACGCATTGACGTACTGGCGACCGCGCTCCAGGCCCGAATGGCTGTTCACGACCTGGCCGAACTGGAACTTGTTTACGCGCCGCCCTACGGATCGGTAAAAGACCCCGGTAACCTTGCCGGCATGCCCTCGCAGAACGTGCTGGCCGGTGACGTGGCACTCGCGCAATGGAACGAAGTTGTTTCGCTCGATCCCAGCACAACGCTGCTGGTGGATGTCCGCCGTCCCGACGAGCGCGCGCGAGGGTTCATTCCCGGTTCGACCCACGCGACCGCAAACTCATCGCGTATTGCCGAACCGGCCAGCGCTCCTACATCGCAACGCGCATCCTGCGTCAACACGGTTTCCGGGCCGCGAATCGCTCCGGCGGCTATACCACTTTTCGTCACCTCACCGCCGCAGCGCAACGAAACGGGCTCTATGACGAATCATACAGACGGAAAGGACAATGAGCACCGCAACCAAGAAAAAACATGACCACGCAAGAATCGAACTCCGTGACCAAAGACCTCATCTGCGGAATGACCTTGGACGAAGCAGGCGCTCTCCAAGCCGAACGCGATGGAAAGACGTTCTACTTTTGCAGCGAGCACTGTCGGCACAAGTTCCTGTCCGCATCCGCCGGTGCCAAGGCGGAGGACAAGTCAGCTCCGATTCCGGTTAGCTCAAACCCAGGGACACTTACTATGATGCACAATGTCAAAGAAGGGGTGAGAGCCGGTTTGGTTGCGACCGCGATTCTCTCGATGCTCATGGTGATGAAAGCGGCGATGGGGCTGATGCCCACACTCGACATCATCTCAATGTTGAGCGGCCTGATGGGTTGCGGCCCGGTCAGGGGCTGGATTGCTGACTTCATGATCGGTGCGTTCATTTTCGGTGGCATGTTTGCGCTCCTCGAACCCACCCTCCCGGGGGGCAAACTCTGGCTGAAGGGCGTGATCTTCGGCGTCGGCGCCTGGTTGGCGATGATGTTAGCCGTCATGCCGATGGCCGGCGCCGGTTTCTTCGGCATGAACCTCGGAATGGTCGCCCCGATCATGACACTCGTGCTGCACGTGATCTACGGTGCTGTCCTCGGCTGCGTCTACGCAGCTCTTCAAAGCCGGGAGCACGGACACCAACACGCCCATTGATGGGCGAAAAAGTTCGCCGCAGCCTCAATCTCGGCTTAATTAAGGATTGATAGATAAAAACCAACACACTCACCCCGAAACTGATTCACAAGATGGATGCGTCCTGGCGCGCTGCCATGGGAGATCTATGAGTGCCGCGACCTCTAGCGTGTCCGAGCGGATGAGCGCAGCGCCGGCGGAAACAATTATGGCGAGCAAAACAAAAAGGAATTGAATTCAGGGCAACCAGGACATGGACGGCGATGGCGATCCAGACTTGGATCCGCACCGCGTTCTCGGAAGTGCCATAGAAGGCTTTGATGCGCAGATGTTGTTTGATCCATTTGAAGAACAGTTCGATCTGCCAGCGGCAGCGGTAGAGTTGCGCGATCGTCAGGTGAGCCAATAGAGCAGACGTAAGATCTCCGCCGTGGAATGAAGCTCAATGAACAAAGCATGGTGAACCCGCGACGTTCGTGGACCGCGGCACCGGACCGGCCGGTTGGGGCGGTGTCCGGGCCCCCGCCTGCGCTTGCCGTGCCGGATCACGGAGCAGGGCTGGCCCGCGAACGGATCACGAACAAACCCGCGTCGGTTTGGCAGGCACTGACGCGATTTCGTGCCCGAAACGCTTCACTCTACGCCACACTCCGTCCCCGAGCGGGTCGCAAGTTACCAACCGAACTGCAGGCGGAAAATGTGGGCTCTCTGGCCGAGGCGTTGCCGCTGGGCGTTCGTGACGCTGGGTTTGAACGGTTGGTTAGGCGCGTTGAGATGGGGCCGATTCATCACGGCAACCATGTCCAGCTCTTCTTTCGCGGCGAGGATGCCTTCGCGTCGATCCGCCAGGCCATCGAAGGCGCGACGCAGGAGATTCTATTGGAAACCTACATCCTAAGAGATGACGCCACCGGACGGGACTTTTTGGGGTTGTTGGGCAGTGCGGCGGCGCGGGGCGTGAGAGTCCGGGTCCTGGCCGACGCATATGGCTCGTGGACCACGAAGGGCGCGTTCTGGCGCGAGATGCAAGGCTTGGGGATTGAGGCGCGGTTGTTCCATCCCCTTTGGAGTCATCTGCGGGGTTTCCTTTTTCGTGATCATCGCAAGATCATCGCCATCGACCGCCGGATTTCGTTCACCGGCGGCATGAATGTGGCCAACGAATACGGCTCTTCGCATCACAGCAAGAACGGCCCATGGCGGGATACTGACATGCGCGTCGAAGGGCCGACCGCCTGGGAAATGGCCCTCGTCTTCAATGAAGGTTGGGAACGTTCGGGCGGCGCGTCTCTTCATCTGCCGCCCCTGGCTCTAACGGACGCGAGCGGCGCTCGGACCCTGGTGTTGGATTCGCGCTTCGGCCGCGGGCAAGACGAAACGGCCGCGGTGCTGGCGGCGCTGGTGGCGGCGTCACGAAAACGCCTTTGGATTACGAATTCCTACTTCGCACCGAACCGGATGGCGATCGACCTCCTGGGGCGTGCGGTTGAACGCGGCGTGGACGTGCGTCTGTTGTTGCAGGGGCGCACCGACATGCCTTTGGTGCGTCATGCTGGGCATGGCAATTTTCACGACCTGCTCGCCAGCGGGGTGCGAATTTTTGAGTATCAGCCAGCGATTCTCCACGCCAAGACGCTCGCGGTCGATGACTATGTCTCGGTCATCGGCTCGTCGAACCTCGATTTTCGTTCCTTCTATTTCAACGCCGAATGCAATGTTTTGATCTTGGACGACGCGACGGGACACACAATGGTCCAGACGTTCCAGGAGGATCTGCGGCAGTCCATTGAGATGCGGCTAGAAACCTGGAACCAACGGCCACTGGCGCATCGTCTGGGCGACGCCCTGGCCCGGTCCCTCAGCCCGCTGCTTTGAGCCGTGCGCGACCATTGAGATGACTTCAGGCCAAGACTTCACCTCAACAAATCGAAACCGAGAACAATGACACCATGAAACGGGACATTAGACTCGAAGGCAATCATCGCGAAGCTGTGGTGTAACTCCTCAACAGGATGGTCGCCGATGAATTCATCCTTAGCACCAAGACGCGCAATTGGCACTGGAACGCCACCGACCCGCCCTTCGACGACCTGCACAAGTTCTTCGACGTGCAATACGAGGAACGGGACGCAATGGAGAACCTATGAACACAACTGGCTTCAACCCGGAAGCAACACGACCTCCGTTTATACGCCGGCCGCGATCTACCCCATGCTCCCGGAGGCGCTGTCCACCGATCTGACATCGTTGAACGAGGACCAGGACCGGATTTCGCAAACAAAATGATCCGCGACGAACTGGGATGTCTGACAAGCCTGCCGCTTGGGCGCGTGGCGGACACGGTTGCAAAATACACGATGCATACGGACCGCTCGTGCAGGTTGCAATGATTTTACCTCTCTCAGCGTTCCCCAAAGGCGATGCCAAAACTCGCTAACCAGCCTGGATTGAATAGGTTAGAACATTCGGGCGGGCTTGGCCCTCTAGTAGCTAGAGGAGAAGAAATTACGGAAACCATTATGTCAAAGTTATGAAACCGAATCACATTCGGTCCTTGAAAGGAAATATATGTTAGGAACTGTCTTGGTTGTTCTGCTTGTTCTGATGTTAATTGGCGCACTCCCTGCCTGGCCACACAGCCGGAATTGGGGGTACGGTCCGACCGGCGGATTGGGTGTGCTTCTGGCCATCCTGGTCGTCCTGCTGCTAGTGGGCTGGATTTGATATGAACACACGCATGGTTGCCATGGACCTGGCCGAAGAAGCCCCGCACAGCCTGAGCAAACGCATCGCCAGATTTGCGATGGCCATTAACGGCTGTTCCGCGCAGTACGTCTCGAAATCCTATTGGAAGCAGGCCAAACGGGAATTGACGGGTGAACTGGACACGGATCCGAAAGAAGCAATGCTTGAATCAGCGCCCGACTCCGAACGCTGGCACCCGGTACCCGGCTTAACCGGAAACAATGGGTCAAACGCGCACCAGGGATTTCAAGCCGGGTGATCCCCTCACTTCCAACTCTGGCCGGCGAGAGTGCTTCATTGCCTCGCCCAAAGAGTTGCATCTGGGCCGCCGCGAGATTCAACCGTTCTCGGTTTGCCTTGGCGCATTAGGCATGGCGGAAAGGGCTCGCCTTTGTCGTAGACCTAGCCGATAGGCCAACTCGGGGAATACTTTTGCCGTCACGTTGACGGCGATTCAATGTGCGCGCGGAAGAGGTCCTGGCGCTCTCAGCACCCAGGCAAGGGGGGCGGCGATTGAAGCGTTGAATCCGCCGTCTGAAACACAGCTATCGCGCAGGGGGCCAGGATAGCTTTGGCGGGCGGGTTGAGGAATGAGCGTCTGGATTTGTGACGCAGCCACAGGGCAGCTGGTTGTGGGCGAAGCATCACTTCAGGCGCCGGACGGATCTGCCCAGCCTTGTGTTCTCGTTCAGCAGCATCGTCGCGATCCTGGCTAATGGCGTGTTTGGCAGCTATCTGCTGGGGAAAGGTTTTCGTCCAGAAAATCACGACCTGGACACAGCGTTTATTTCACGATCACCACGCTCTCCACGGTCGCTTTTGGCGACATCGTGCCGGTAACGTCCGCAGCGCGCTGGTTCGTGATATCGCTAGTGGTGATTGGCCTGGGCGTGTTCTCCAGCGCCATCGCCTCGGTGCTCGGCCCCGAAATCTCGGGAGAACTCAACCACCTTTTCAATCCAAAGGAAAAAGCCAGGGAACCGATGGCCCGCTGTTTCTGGGAAGCGACACCTAAGCGCTGTCGATCCCGGCCTGCGCAACCGCGCTTAAGGTGCTGGCGGCGCAAACGGAGTCGAGGTGATGATCGCGTCAGGGAACGCATATGCGCTGTCCCTGGTGATTTCTCGTGCGCTCCTGACGCACAATCGCGGCAGAAAGCCCGGGCTCGCCGATGGTATTGTCGTCACGCCTTCGCACCATCCGTCGCAGGATAGAGGCTTTAACGCTTCCTGGTGCGAGAGCTGGGTATTGCCGGCGAGTCGTCCTAGCCAGTGCCCGGCAGCCGCCGTCTCACCTCACCCCGGCTTCTGTTCTCACCAATGCGAAAGCCGTTGCCGGCGGGTAGTGCCGGAATGTCTTACCTCAGCATTTGGATGAGATTTTTTCAGGAGTCCACCGGATAGCCAGGCGGCCTGATTCGCGTTAGGAATGATATGTGAACTATACAAAACACAATATATGAAAATATTAAAGTTGGCGAAATGGTCTCACCGGGCAGCGATTGGCAGAGGATCTGCCATCCTCCTGATTGTGGTGGGAATGCAAACCTTGGCCTTGCCGCCGTTACAAGCGGCGACACCGAAAAAGGAAATCACCGACAACGGCATCACAACCGCTGTTGAAGCCGGCTTCAAACTCGAAAAGGGCGTGTTCCCGAATGATGTCGATGTCAGCACCAGTCAGGGGATCGTCACGCTTTCGGGATCGGTGGCCAATCTCCTCGCCAAAGAGCGGGCGGTCAAGATCGCCGAGAGCCTCCGGGGGGTGCGCGGGGTGATTGACCGGATTACCGTGACGCCGGTGTCCCGCCCCGACGCGGACATCCGCAAGGACATTCTGACGGCGCTGACGCAAGATCCCGCGACGGAATCTTATCAGGTGCCCGTTTCCGTTCAGGACGCGGTCGTCACGTTGACGGGCAGCGTTGGTTCGTATCCGGAGAAACAACTCGCCGCACGGATTGCCAAGGGAGTCAAGGGGGTCAAGGAGGTGCGCAATGATGTCACGATCAACTATCTGGCAAAACGCACTGACCCGGAAATTGCCGCCGACGTCAAGTCCCGTCTCCAATGGGACATCTGGATCAACGGCGGCCTGGTCAACCCGGTGGTGAAGGATGGCAAGGTGACGCTCACGGGAACGATCGGCAGCGTGATCAGCAAATGGCGAGCCTTCGATGATGCCTGGATAATCGGGGTGACGTCCGTGGACGACAGCGGCTTGAAAATCGAACCAACGGCAGGCAACGGCGCGCAGCGGAAGTTCGAAGACGCCGTCAGTTCTGACAGCGAAATCAAACTCGCAGTCCAGGCTGCCCTTCGTCTTGACCCGCGCGTTTCGGCCTTTTCTCCCGACGTAACCGTTGAAGACGGAGGCGTCATTCTCGGCGGCACCGTGGGGAACTTGAAGGCGAAAACCGCCGCGGCACAGGACGCGAAAAACATAATGGGCGTCTGGCGGGTTGACAACCTTCTGAAGGTGAGACTAAACGGGCGAACCACTGATGCGGAGACGGAGAAACAATTGAAAGCGGCCCTGTCCTGGGACCCGTTGCTGGATAGCTCCACAATCGATGTGGCGGTCATCAATCGCACCGCGTATCTCTCCGGAGCGGTGGAATCAAGTTTTGAAAAGGCCGAAGCGCACGATGTCGCTTCGCGCATCAAAGGAGTGTTGCTGGTCCGCAACCATCTAAAGGTTGAGCCGGAGTTTTCGATCTCCTCCTATGATTGGCCCTACTACTCGTACTACGATTGGCCCTACTACTCCTCCTACGGCTGGCCTTATTACAACCAGTCCCCTTACTACGATTCCGAGATATTTGGGCCGCAGCCATATCTGAGCGACGAACAGATCAAAAAGAACATCGAGAACGGGTTCTTCTGGAGTCCGTTTGTTCGCAGCGATGACATCAAGGTCACCGTTGATGGAGGGGTGGCAACTTTGACCGGCAACGTCGGTACGTGGATCGGCTGGGGTGAAGCTGATAAAGACGCGCATAAGAGTGGCGCGGCCGAAGTGTTGAACCGGGTCAAGGTCAAGAAAGGCCGTTGGTGGTGAAAGCAGCAGGAAACGTGGGGCACAAATGAACAATGAAGCGGAAGGGGCACCACAATCCACCCTATGACAGGCCATCCACAACCGGAGGCAAGACGTGTCAATCGCACTATGCAGTGACGGCTGAGGTCCCCGTGCGCTCACCAAGCAGGAGATCGCCAACATCAAGGCCTACGTTCTGTCCCTCGACGGCGTGGACGCGGCGAAAATCATTCATCCGGAAATCACACCTTTGCGCTTTGTTGAAGGAACAGTGGCCCTCTTTGCCCTGGCTCTCCTGGAGATCGGCGGGCTGTGGATCCGAAGTCGAGCATCCTCGCCCGCCCGGAGGGGGGGCCCCCTACCCCATAGGAGTTCCAAGCCCCCAGGCATGAAGTAGCCGACCTCAAACACAAGCTGGAGGAGATGGGAATGAGGAACTCGAAAGACAGTTCTGGAAGCATTGACCCTCAACCATGAACCAACCGCCGTTCCTGCCCGCGTGTATCAGCCGGGTCGTTTGGCAGACACAGCAAACCAAAGAACGAAAGAACTATTATGCTAAGCAAAGCCAAAACACTAAAGGGTTACAAACTGGACAGCCTCGATGGGGAAATCGGGAAGGTCAAAGAATTCTACTTCGATGACCGGCACTGGACAATTCGGTATCTGGTCGCCGACACGGGACACTGGCTCACGGGCCGGCAGGTGCTGATTTCCCCGTATGCGCTGGTTGCCATAGTTAGAGAAGAGAAACACATCGCAGTCGAGTTAACGAAAAAGCAGATCGAGGACAGCCCATCCTTGAACAGCGACAAGCCCGTCTCCCGCCAATTCGAGGAGGCCTACTGTGCGTACTATTGCTGGCCGATGTATTGGGGCGGTCCATACAAGTGGGGATCATATCCTTCCATTGTGCGTGACCGTGCTAAATGGAGGAAATCCCAAGGTGAGAAAGCGTGGGATGCCCATTTGCGCAGCACTCGGGCCATGAGTGGCAATCACATCCAAGCCGTGGATGGCGAGATTGGCCACGTCGAGGATTTTATCATCGACGACGAAACGTGGACGCTTCGTTATCTAATCATCGATACACGGAACTGGTGGCCGGGAAAGAAAGTCCTGGTTTCGCCGCAATGGATCGAGCGCGTTAGTTGGATCGAATCGCAAGTCTTCGTCAATCTTTCCCGGGAGACCATCAAACAGTCACCGGAATACAGGGAGGAGTCTCAGCTAACTCGGGATTATGAGACCGGGCTGCACCTGCATTACAATCGTTTAGGATATTGGATCGATGAGCCGGCTGCCAAGGAGCATTCCTAACCACGCTGCTGCCTCCGCTCTTGGTCTGGATTGCCCAGTGGTGGGTGGGTCGTAGCGCAACGAAAAAAGCTTTATGAGGAATCTAATGAATCATACAGATGGATGGGGTGGTAACTGGGGGGGAGGATGGATGTCGATGTGGACGCTGATCATCATTCTGGTGGTACTCTTGGTGGTCGTTGTCATTAGCAGGCGGTCCTGGAAATAATCGTGGGTTCGCTACCCGCCTGTGAAGTGATCTGTTTTGACATGACCATCGACCCAATCTGCGGTATGACGGTGGACGAAGCGTCCGTGCCACGTGCCGAGCGTGATGGACCGGCGTTCCGCTTTTGCGGTGACCACTGCCGGCAGAAGTTTCTGCCAACGCTCCCCACCGCAACGCACGAACAGAAGCCGCAAGGCAAAGCCATTTACCTGTGCCCAATGCATCCCGAAGTGCAGCAGGAACATCCCGGCGATTGCCCCAAGTGCGGCATGGCGCTGGAACCGAAGACGGTGACTGGGGATACGGATGGCGAGGAGAACGCCGAACTGCGTGACATGACGAAGTGTTTCTGGATCGGTGCCGCGCTGGCAGTGCCCTCATCATCGCCTGTCCGTGCGTCCTCGGTCTCGCTACGCCCATGTCCTTCATGGTGGGTGTCGGACACGGCGCCCAGGAAGGCGTGCTCGTGAAAAACGCCGAGGCGCTCGAACGGTTGGAGAAAGTCACCGCGCTCGTCGTGGACAAGACGGGCACGCTCAACGAAGGCAAACCCAAGCTCGTGGATATCCTGCCAACCGGCGGTTTCGACGCGAAGGAATTCCTTCGCCTCGCCGCCTCCCTGGAGCAGAACAGCGAACACCCGCTCGCCGCCGCGATTGTGAAGGGCGCGAAAGCGCAAGGTATCGTTTTCGAGTCTGTGAAAGACTTTCGTTCGGTCACGGCATGCGGTGTTGTTGGCACCGTCGCGGGCCGTGCGGTGATGATCGGCAAACCGGGTTTCCTGCGGAACGAAAAGACCACCGGTCTGGAACCGCTGGAAGCCTCGGCAATGAAACTTCAAGAGGAGGGCAAGACCGCGATGTTTGTTGCTATCGATGGCAAGCCGGCCGGAATTTTCGCCGTCGCCGACCCGATTAAAGCCACCACCGCCGAAGCCATCGCTCAACTTCACAAGCTCGGTTTGAAACTCGTGATGATCACGGGCGACAACCGCCGCACTGCCGCCGCGGTCGCCAGGCAATTCGGCGTTGATGCGGTGGAAGCGGAGATCGAACCCGCCGGGAAAGTTGCCCAGCTGAAGAAGCTGCGGGCGGAGGGTAAACACGTTGCGATGGCCGGCGACGGCATCAATGACGCACCCGCTCTGAGCGAAGCCGAAGTCGGCATTGCCATGGGCACCGGCACCGACGTGGCCATGCAAAGCGCGGGCATTGCCCTCGTGAGAGGCGACCTCCGCGGCATTGCCAAGGCCATCCGCCCCAGTCGCGCCACCATGCGGAACACCCGGCAGAACCTGTTCTTCGCCTTTCTCTACAACATGCTGGGTATTCCGGTGGCCGCGGGGGTGCTTTATCCGTTCATCGGCTTGCTGCTCAGTCCGATCATCTCAGGCGCCGCGATGAGCCTGAGTTCCGTCTCGGTCATCAGCAACGCTTTGCGGCTGCGGAAGGTGAAGCTCTGATTTATGCGAAATATGAAAGCAAATACAAATGGAAACACAAAAACACTCACGCCGGAACTGCTCCACAAGATGGATGCCTACTGGCGGGCCGCGAACTATCTCTCGGTCGGCCAGATCTATCTCTACGACAATCCGCTGCTGAAGCAGCCGCTAAGACTATCGCACGTCAAGCCGCTGGTGGTCGGACACTGGGGCACGACACCAGGCCAGAACTTCATCTATGTGCATTTGAACCGGGTCATCAAGAAGTATGACCTGGATATGTTTTACATCGCCGGCCCCGGTCACGGCGGCCCGGCGATTGTGGGCAACGTTTATCTCGAGGGCACCTGGAGTGAAGTTTATCCGAACGTCACCCAGGACGAAGCCGGGCTGAAAAAGTTGTTCAAGCAATTCTCGTTTCCCGGCGGGATTTCCAGCCATGTTGCGCCGACGACGCCCGGGTCGATTCACGAAGGGGGCGAACTGGGCTATTCGCTCAGCCATGCCTTCGGGGCCGCGTTCGACAATCCCGATTTGATCGTCGCTTGCGTCGTCGGTGACGGTGAAGCGGAAACGGGCCCTTTGGCGACCGCCTGGCAGTCCAACAAGTTGCTCGACCCAATTACCGACGGAGCTGTGCTGCCGATCCTGCACCTCAACGGCTATAAGATCAGCAATCCGACCGTCCTGGCCCGGATCGAGCATGAGGAATTGGAGCAATTCTTCCGTGGCTGCGGCTGGACGCCTTACTTTGTGGAAGGTGATGAGCCGGAGAAGATGCATGAACTCATGGCCGCCACGTTGGACAAGGTCATTGCGGACATCCGGCGAATCCAAAAGAACGCTCGGAGCAAGAACGACACCACTCGGCCGCGCTGGCCAATGATCGTCCTCAAGTCACCCAAGGGTTGGACAGGACCGAAAGTGGTTGATGGCCTGCAAGTTGAGGGCACGTTCCGAGCGCACCAGGTGCCACTCCTGGTGGATTCCCAGCATCCCGGTCATGTCAAACAGCTTGAAAAATGGATGAAAAGCTACAAGGCCGAGGAACTCTTCGATGACAATGGCCGTCTCATGCCGGAATTGGCCGAGTTGGCGCCGAAGGGCGATCGGCGGATGGGTGCCAATCCGCACACGAACGGCGGAATGTTGCTGCGCGACCTGCGCTTGCCGGACTTTCACGTCCACGCGGTGAAGGTGCCTTCGCCGGGTGCCGTTGACGGCCAGGATACGCTCGTGCTGGGCAAGTTCCTGCGCGACGTGGCCACGCTGAATCAGGATCAGCGCAATTTCCGCGTCTTCGGTCCTGATGAGACGCTCTCGAATCTTCTGGGCGCGGTCTTTGAAGTCACCAACCGTCAGTGGGACGCTCGGGAAGTGAAGAATGATGAATTCCTGGCACCCACCGGACGCGTGCTGGACTCGATGCTCAGCGAGCATCAGTGTGAGGGCTGGCTGGAGGGCTATCTGCTGACGGGGCGGCACGGGCTGTTCAATAGCTATGAGGCCTTCATTCGCATCGTGGACTCGATGTTCAGTCAGCACGCCAAGTGGCTGAAGGTAACGTTGGAACTGCCCTGGCGCCGGAAGATCGCGTCGCTGAACTATCTGCTGGCCTCCCACGTCTGGCAGCAGGATCACAACGGCTTCACGCACCAGGATCCCGGCTTCCTCGACCACGTTATCAACAAGAAGGCCGATATAGTGCGCGTCTATCTGCCACCCGACGCCAATTGCCTGCTGTCGGTGTTTGATCACTGCTTGCGCAGCCGCCATTACGTCAACGTTGTGGTGGCCGGCAAACACGCTCTCCCGCAATGGCTGACCATGGACGCCGCAGTTGTGCATTGCACGGAAGGCATTGGTATCTGGCAATGGGCCAGCAACGACCAAAGCTCCGAGCCGGACGTGGTTATGGCCTGCTGTGGCGATACACCCACGCTGGAGATTCTAGCCGCCGTTTCCATTCTGCGGGAGCATCTGCCCGATTTGAGAATCCGGGTGATCAATGTCGTTGATCTGATGAAGCTGCAGCCGCAAACCGAGCATCCGCACGGGTTGAGCGAGACGGAATACGATTCGCTGTTCACCAAAGACAAGCACATCATCTTTGGATTCCACGGATACCCCTGGCTGGTCCACCGGTTGACCTACCGCCGGACCAACCGCAATCTCCATGTCCGCGGCTACAAGGAAGAGGGCACCATCACGACCGCCTTCGATATGAGGGTACAGAACGATCTGGACCGCTTTCATCTGGTGCAAGATGTGGTGGATCGCGTGCCGCATTTGGGTTCCAAGGGTGCCTACCTGAAGCAGCAGATGCAGGACAAGCTCATCGAGCACAAGCATTACATTGATAAACACGGCCAGGATTTGCCGGAGATTCGGAATTGGAAGTGGGGCCAGAGCGCAAAGCAGAATGCAAAACCGCTGGCGGAAAAGACACGTGTCCCGGAACTAAAGTTGCGG
>Ga0224559_1000975_pt1 | contig 16573 bp, 13 predicted proteins | sample 714S33034metaG_FD_180676 | JGI IMG/M metagenome (GOLD analysis project Ga0224559, IMG submission 180676) | Peat soil microbial communities from Stordalen Mire, Sweden - 717 S3 30-34 | ecosystem: Environmental > Terrestrial > Soil > Wetlands > Peat | place: Sweden: Norrbotten County, Stordalen... | reverse complement strand
CCACGGTGTCGATGAAGATGCGCAGGACTTGGCTTAGGAGTTTTCCATCGAAGGCCAAGGGAAATCTCAGCGGGAAAGGCACCGTGACCACGAACTGACGGATGGGCACATCAGGCAGCACGTGATCGACCAGAGTCAACGCACCCGCGTTCATGCGTCTGCCGCCGCAGCTCGGACAGAAGCCGCGCCCTTTGCAGCTCCAGGCCACGACATACCGCTCGTGGCAGGTTTTACAGAAAAGTTGTGCGAAGCCTCGAGCCAAGACGCCACAGCCCATGAAGTCGTGCAGCTCGTCGGTGACGAAGCTGGGCAGCGTGCGGCCGTCGGACTGCAAGTCCAACCTGCGCATCCGCCGGAACCGTGTCCTGACCACTGGTTGAGCCAGTTGCATCGGCGGGAAAGACCAACCATCCGTCTGCATCGTCCGCCGGACCGCGGGCTGCGGAGGAAGCGTCGGCGCCAGCGACAGCGCCAGCTTCGGGACTGAGGGCGCTATCCGCAGGCACCATGGCAGTATCGTTCGTGCCGCCCGGTGCAGCTGGCGGCGTTGCCGTCTTGGCGCAGGCCTGAACCAGAATCAAGCTCGCACCGAGCAGCAAATGCACACTCCAACTTTGCGAGGGCCAGACTCCTGCATCACGCATGTGCGCAACAACCTTCGTAGCTACTTCATCGGCACTTCAGCGGTGAAATGGAGCCCGGACCAGGAGGCATTCGGCGCGGGCTCGGAGCAAAGCACGCGCGGAGCGTCTCGCAGTGAATCGGGGGATGACCTGCGACCAGTGTGGCGGCCAGCAAACCAGCCTTCCCGCACTGCCGAATCCTCCATGATTTCAGCGCTGACGCTCTTGCGTACGCCTTTGCGCGAAAGGTCTGCGCACAGAGCTGGGATAAGGCGCCCCAGTCGAGTCTGGGTCGTTTGGATACCGTCGCGCCCTCTCCGCCCCCTCCTGCTACCAGACCACGGGCAGGGTCATGGGGAGGTTCGCAACCAAATCGTCGCCTCGTTGTAGGTCGTGAGAAGGTCGCAGTGGCCATCGGTTCCGGTGATGGCGAGGGTGAAATGCGTAGAGTCGGTCAGCACCAGGGTCACCGTCATGATCGTCAGGCACCCACTTGAAACCGTCGTCCGATTGATTGAGCCCTGCATGGTGCGGGTGACCTCGTTATACGTACCGCTGACGGTATGATGGTAGTAGGGGTTATCCGCCGTGCCTCGGACGGAGCAGCCATCCGTCTGTAGGATCATCGTGAGGCCATCGAGCGAACGCCACCAAACGCCAGCCAACGCCGCCCCATCACAGCCAGTGGCATCGGCCCGGACCTCGCCACCGGCACCACCGTCGAAATGGCACCAGAGACCGCATTGTCCACCAACGCAGCCAATCGTCTGACCCGCGCACCCTACGCACGAGCAGCTGGCCGCGGTCGGGAACTGGTCAGGGCAGTAGGATGTCCAAGCGGCCTGGTTTGCTTCGCATCTTTTCTTGGTCGTTATCATTCCGCCGCAGCAATAGGAGCCGGTGCATTGGCTCGAATCTGTGGGGGCTGTTCCCCAGTTGCATCCCGTGCAGTCGGCGTCACTCGAACAAACGTCGAGGTCGGAGGTATATCCGGAACCGCCAGCCGCCGAAACCGACCCGCCTGCGCCCACAGCCCCGCCTGCTGCCGGGACGCCGCCCCTGGCTGAAGCGCCGCCGATGTCCATCGTACCTCCTGCCCTGGCAACCACGGAATCGAGGCTCGTGCGTCCACAGCATGGGATGGAAACCAAAGCGGAAGCAACCAGGAACGAGCCCAGGCGACGCATCGAACTCGTATCTTACGCAAGCCCGCCCCGCTTGCCAATGTCGTCTGTGTGTCGGCTATCACTTTGGGTACTGGGATGCCAGCCTTGAACTGCCCGGGCGCCCGGGCGACACGATCTCGGCGGCCGGCTTTCCAACTGGGCGGGCCCGACCAACGAGAGGACGTTCGTGGACAACGAGCCGACCAGGAGAGCGCGGGCGGGTCTTCTCGTCGAGAACGTTCAGCTTCCAGCGAGAGAGCGGAGCGGCTCGTCAGCGCGGCTTCGACCGCCGCACGTCGATGGTCCAAGCACAGCGATTTAGCCTCGTATCCGGGAGGAATTGGCCGCACAATGCGGGTGACGTTCCGGCGGCCCGCCACCGCGAACCGACTGTTTCAGACATTGGCGGGTACGACTCCCAGCGAGGCACGACATGGCATTTGCCGATTGGTTCCGTCCGAAATGGAGGCACTCGAACCCGACGGTTCGCCTCGCAGCGGTGAAGACTCTGGCGAACCCGGCGATCTTGGGGAGAGTGGCCATGGGCGACGCGGATGCCAGCATCCGTCGTGCGGCGGTCGAGCTTTTGAGCGACCAGCATGTGCTGGGCGAGGTGGCCAAGGCCGACGCGGACGAGCAAGTGCGTGGCGAGGCCCTGGGCCGCGTTACCGAGGCCGCGATCTTGGCGGACATCGTGCAAAATGGGCGACCCGGCAAAACGCGCGCGGCTGCCTTGGCCCGTCTGACCGAGCCCGTCTTCTTGGGCGAGGTGGCCAAGCAGAACGACGATGCGGAACTGCGCAGGTCCGCCACCATGCGTGTGACGGACACGGCGGTGTTGGCTGAAATCGTGACGAAGGACACCGATGTCAGAGTTCGCCAGGTGGCCATCCCGCGCGTGACGGATGCGGCGGTGTTGGCTGAAATCATGACGAAGGAATCGGACGCCAGCATGCGCCAGTTTGCCGTCGACCGGATCGATGTGTCGCTGGTGACGGACGAGCTCATTCTGGGCGAGGTGGCGAAGAGGCACCAAAACTTGGCGTCGCGCAAGGCCGCGACGGCGCGGATAAGCGACGCGACTTTGCTGATGGAGATCGCCAACGGTACCGACGACAAAGGGTTGCGCGAGTTGGCGTTTCGGCGCATGAAGGACCAATCGCTGCTGGCGGCGGCCGTCATCGAAGGAAGTGGCAGCGCCCTGGCCATCCTAAAACTCATCACCGACGCCGCACAGCTGGGGAGAATCGCCAAGACCGCGAAGGACAAGGCGTGGCGCGAGAAGGCCTTGGCGCGCATCGAGGACGAAGCGGTTCTTTCCGAGGTGGCCAGCACCGACCCCGAGGCTTCCGTGCGCGCCGAGGCCGGCAAGCGACTGCCCCCCGCGCGCTGGAAGGATTTGCTGGCCATCCTGAACGCCAAGAAGCCCGCGGTGCTTGCCGCCACCCAGATATTGCTGGCCGAGATCGTCCGCATGGCGATCGACGAGACCGTGCGATCGGCTGCGGTCATGCGACTCGAAGACGGCGCCGTGCTGGCCGAGGTGGCTGAAAAGGACTCGACCGAATCCGTGCGGCGCGACGCCAAGGTGCGCATCAGCATCCTCGCATGCGAGCAACGGGCGGCCCAGGGCAACGCCACTGGCGAGGACCTACGCGCCATGGGGCTCTATTACCAGATTGAGGATCCACGCCAGGCCATTCGCTATTTGAGCGACGCCATTGGACGCGCCGCCTGGTTCCAAGGCATTTCGTGGCAGGAACGCATCACGATCTACGAAGCGCGGGCGGCCGTGTACCTAGCCACCAAACAATACGACCCGGCCATCACTGACTACGAGCGAGCTATCGAGGAGTGCAAGGAGCCCGGGTTTGAGTACCAAACGCTGCGCAAGCGCTCGGCTTGCTACAAGGAAATGGGGATGGAGGAGCAGTCGCAAGAGGATCGCGCCGCGGCGGCAAGGGCCAAGGAGGCGTACGATGCCCTGTCCCGAGCCAACCTCCCATCCGGGCTCCGACGGAATGTCGATCCTGGGTAAATGGGCACAAGTACTCGACCTTCCGCTGCTGTCGCTCGTTGATCGCCGAAGCGATCATCACGATGACAAATAGGAGCGTCGCCGGGAGCATCGGACGCCACCTTGGCCGTCCAGGCACGCGGATTCGAGCTGCGAATCTCCACGAATTTGGGGCAGGATCTCGCCGACGACGTTCCGGACAGCAAGGGGTCCGACGAATGACAACGGCGCCGCTGGCAGGGTTGTTCGTCGTTCACGCCTTGGGGGCATGTTGAACTATTATTCCCGCGAGGCCGCGTGAGGCTCGCCGACAAGTTTTCGGACAGTACGAGGGCTCCTGGTACCCGGTGATGCTGGTGGAAGTGGTACCCTCGGTCGCCGCTGGCGACATGCGAAGCGCGTCGCGGATCTTGGTATAGCCCCAACCGAGGTTCTCCAAGGCCATCTTGACCACCAGCTTTCGTATGTCCCGCGCCTTGCGTGGCCGCCCCGTCTTGCATCCGGAGCGGTCGTACTTCCGCGCCGCCAACCCTCGAAACCACCCCAGGATCGTTCCAGGCTTGACGACCTGGCAGCACTTCTGTCGCTCCTCGGGGCTCGGCTTTATGCCTAAGAGCGCCAGGCGACGACGCTGATCTGTGGTGAAGGACATACGCTCTTTGCCCGTGGCAGCGCAGAGGATCTCCTTGAGAACCCGAACCTCCTCCAGGGAGTGGTCGAGCTTGCGCTGCAGCCTCGCGATGATCGCCGAAGCGATCATCGCGATGAGGAACTGAAGCGTGAACGGAAGCATCGGTCGCGACTTTGGCCGTTCAGGCATGCAGTTTCAAGCTGCGAATCCCCGCGAATTCGTGGCAGAATTTCAGCGACAGCTTTGCGGACACCACGCGGTTGGTGGTGGCGAGGACGAAGATCTGGCCGCGCGCTTCAATGCCGACTGGGCGGCGCTCGGCTCACCCGCAGGTGAAGACGCAACTGGCAAAGCCGCCCCCCGCACAGAGCGAGCTACAGGCGGTAGGCCCGGTGGTCGTGCAGTTGATTATGGTATAGAAACGATCAATCAATACGTTCCCAGTATGCCCTGTGATGGTGCAGCTGCCGATACGGCCCGCGGTGGGGCAGGGCGAGGACTTGTAAACGCCCGGAGATACGCAACTGGACTGAATGCCTCCGACGACTTCGGCCGCCGTGTAATCAGTGCAAACTTCAGCGTTCTGGCTGCAACTTGCGACGCTGGTGCTATCGCTGTCGCTCGGCGACACGTCAACCAACGAGAACACGTCACGGGTGTACACGATGGCATCGGGATGCACGGGCGCGGTCTCTGGCTGCGCGGCTGCCACGTCCTCCGGTATCTGGTAGACGTCGCTGTTGAGGATCGGAGCCTCGACGGCGACAACGTCGGGCGTGGTCTGCAGATCCAAGCGGACCGCGGCATCGGGAGCGCCAGCCTCGGCCGCAGGAATGACGATATCGGGAGAGTTTGCCCCGTCAATGCGTAGGACATCTCTGACCGAACCACCATCTCCGCTGCCTTGAACCGTTATGTCGCCGTCCGAAAGAGTTTTTGTCTCAGAGCTGCTGCAGGAGATGACGCTCAGAATGCCGAGCCCAAGCCCACATGCGAGAAGCACTTGAGGCGTTGTTTTCGGGAACATCAGTAGCTTCTGGTTCATCAAACTATCCTCCGTTGATCGATCAAAAAGGGGGTCGCGGCCCGCTTGGTGTGGAAACTGGCGATGACGCCTCTCTTGCGGTGCTGATTTCATATAGCACAGCTGCCTACGCGGCCTGATCCTCCAAGGTAAGCAGGCCACGGCGGTGCCGAAGGGCCGCCCTTCCACCGTCGGTCGCCACCGACGACGGGACTGCATTTCAGAAGCCGGTTCAACGCTAGCAAGTGATTGGTTGCCCAGTCGCGGCACGGCGCACTCCAGATCATGTAGGCCTTGTTGGTTGAGCCGGTGGGCCGGCCGACGACCTCCAAGTAGCGGGCTCGCGGCTCGGGCACTTCGAGCCGGGTGAGCTTCTCATCGACGACGGGCACCGTTTGCGCCGTGGCTACGGCCGTGGCGTCGGGGGCGGCAGCCTCGGGCGCCTTCTCTGCCTTCGCGCCAGCCTGGGCGGCCCGGAGCGCCTCGCGGATACAGCGCTTAGTGAGCGTAGTCGGTCCAGGCGAAGGGAGACCCGAATGCGCTGCGGGTGCCTCCGCGGGCACCAGTGGCTTGGCGGCGCGCGTGGGCGCTAGCCTGGATTTCCACGGAGGGGAATTGACCTAAGAATCTGCGGCACGGTGACACTGGTTGCGCGTGTGCGCGTCACCCAACCATGCGGTGCGTGGCGCCATTCCACCAGGGCACTCAGACCGGCCGGTTGAGCAGTCCGGAGTCAATGATGATCGGCAAGTGCGCTCGGCGGTGAAAGTGCACCCTTGGTGTCCGGAAAGTCATCGCCGAGGCTCAGGCGGCTTCACGGTGGTAGTAATTCAGGAGGCCGCCGAGTCGTGAGCGGCGGACAATTGAGCCATTGGACCCATTGTCGTTCGCGGAGTCTGGCTGGCCCTTGATCAGTTGGCCGCCGAGTCCCTGATGGAAACGCTCGGTGTGATAGTGCCTCATGAATTCCTTGATCAAGTGCTGCAGATGGCGCTCGCCGAATATCACAAACTGCTTCAGACACTCGTACTTGATCGTCTTCACAAAGCGCTCCGCATACGGATTGCAATTGGGACTTTGCGCGGGGATCTTCACGCTCTTCACACGTCCCGCTTTCAGAATCGCGATGAACGCGTCGGTGAACAACGGGTCTCGATCATGGACCAGGTACTTCGCGCCACGAAGAAAACCATCTACCGGATCCGTCAAATTCCGAGCTACCTGCTTTATCCACTCCTCGCCTGGGTCAACGGCTATTCCGGCGATCTCCACGGCGCGACTCTTGACCTCGATGACGAAGAACACCATGTGCCGAATCGTGCCGAATGGGCCCAAGGCTTCCACGCTGAAAAAGTCACAGGCGTAAAGCGTGTCCCAGTGCATCTTTAGGAACTGCTTCCACATTCGCTTCTTCTCCCGCTCTGGCGCCGGCTCGATTCCCTCTTCCGCTAAGATGTCCGCCAACGCCGTCCGTCCGATCTCGATCTTCAACCCTGTGCGAAGCGTGTCGCGGATCTTGGTATAGCCCCAACCGAGGTTCTCCAAGGCCATCTTGACCACCAGCTTTCGTATGTCCCGCGCCTTGCGTGGCCGTCAAATTTCCTTCGAAACCGTCATGAACCTGACAGAGATGCCTTGAAGGGCCCCTATCGACGACGTGAATCCTCATACCGTCCGGAAAGTCGTCGACAAGGCTCGCGTTGCTTTGCGGTGATGCTGGTACAGCATGCCGCCGAGCAACGAGGGTCGATCAATCTTTTCGAGCAGGCATAGACCCGATCGCGAAGGCCTATCCCCTTCAACAATATGCACACGCTCTCCTGCCGACTGACAAAGCGATGTGGTGCCAAGTGCTTTCGTCCAAAGGGAGTGTCGGAATTCCGTCAATTTGCAAACATCATTGGATGTCAGGGGACAAACAAAGTCACGATGGCGGCCGATGTCTGGATCGGTGTTGCAGCTGTACAGTGCTTGTTGTTGCTCTCGGCAGCGTTCGTCGGCGTTGGTTGCGTGAATCTCGACAAACCCAGTGAAGTTCAGATGTGCTCGGCGACAGGAACATGTTCGGACGATCCGATCAAGGCACCTACGGTAGACGCGAACAGAAACGCGGACACTGCCGTGGCCGACCTGACTCACGATCAAAATAGCACCGGACGGGATGCTGGGGAAGTCAAGGGAGGGCCATACCTTTCTCCCGACATGGCAGCGCCGGATTTCGGCAAGGACATGACCGTTGAGGGTGCCGCTCCTCTTGCCGGGCCCGAAGCGAAGGATGCAACCGTTGTGGAGGATGTCGTCCCCGAAGACTCGCCAGCGGCAAAGCCCGGCCCGGAACAACCTGGCGCGGAGCCGCCGACCGGTCCAGAGCTCGGCCCTGAACCTTCGATGGGCCCGGAGCCCGGACCCGAGTCGGCTAAGGAGCCCGGTCTGGAGCCAGCCCCGGAGCCATCGCAGGACGGTGGATCCAGCGATTCGCCACAGTCCAACAACTGCACCATTTTCTACGGTTCGAACCCTACCAAAGGTGCCGCTGGACAGCCGCCTGCCGTCGATACACTCGGTGCCTTCTGTCTGGCCACATGCGACGATATCGACGGGTGGGGATGCAGCAACTTCGACGGTCGAACGATTTCTGTGAATGGAACGACCGTATCCTGCGGCGCATCGGTAACTAAGAAGAATGGCTACTATGTCTTCCGCGCGAGTGCTGGGAGGCTTTCATACGCATCAATTTACTGGTGGGGGCCGGCAGCTTCTGCGTGTCCTGCTCCGCCTGGCGGCATTTTTCCATAGTGAGCCGGGGCTGGTGTCCCTTGGTGGCTACCTTGCTCGTCCGTCAAGAACATCATTGATTAGGCGGCTCTCCGGTAGTCGGCACGGAGACCACCGAGCACGGGGGTGATGATGATCGGGTTGGACATGTCGTGGTGCCGAACGCCGGTCGGAACGCGCTGGCCGATCCCTTGATGGGGCCGAGCCTCATTGAAGTAGACCTTGTACTGGCGAACCAGCAAATCCAAGTGCCGGTCGCAAAGTACAAGAACGTGGTCGAGCAGTTCACGTCTGGTGCTGCCCACAAATCTCTCGCGATCGCATTCATGTTGGGTGCCCGCACGGCGATCTTGATTACCTTCATCCCGACACCCTCGGCCACATGCTTGAACGCCGCACTGAACTTGTCGTCTCGGTCGCGCACGAGGAATCTCGCGGCGTCGCCGTCCATGGTAGGGTTTCGCAGTTGCTGAGCCGTCCATTCCTGCGTGGGATTCCGGGTCGCGGCGACGTGGCCTACCCGTCTCGATTCAACGTGGACGATGAAGAACGCGTAGACTTGGCGGAAGAAGATGTCGTAGGTCTAGACAAAGTCGCACGCCCAAATGTCCTCGGCCTCGTCGAGCGACATCTCGAATCCAATCTGCGACGCGTGTGAGCAAGGGCGATTTCACTCCACCCTTACGCCATGGAAAAGCGTAGCCAGTCGAGCTGCCCATTCGCGCTGATTCCAGCTATCGTCTGGCGCGGATGCCTTCGGTAGCCAACAAGACCGGAGGGCCAGTAGAGCATTTTCTGAATCCTTTCTTCCCGGAGGCAATCCAAAGCACGCTATCCGAACTTTTGGACAGGTGCGATTTGGCGAAGGCAAAATGGCGCTTGTTCGGATTATGCTCGCGATCCCGCATTCACAATCTTGGAGGAACCATGCTTAGGTCAGCGTTATGGTTGTCGGTTATTGGTCTTCTTTCTCTGGCCGGATGCGGCAGTTCCAGCAGCGGAGTTGCGCCAGGCGCGGGTGGTAGCGGGGGAAGCGCTGCGGGCGCGGGCGGCAGCCCGGGTACCGGCGGCAGCACCGGAGGGACGACGGGCTCGGGCGGGGCTGGCACGGGTGGCAGTGCGGGGACTGGCGGTACGACGGGTGCGTGCGGAATCGGCTCGGGAACGAGCACCGGCGACACCTGTAACTCAGTCGCCCTCAACGGCCCCTGCGTGACGCCTCAGCTATCGACGGGCACCGCGCCCACGGGAATGGGCGGACCGATCGGCAACGGGACCTTTGTCCTGACATCAGAGACGCTCTATGCCGACCCGGATGCAGGCATCACTGCCGCGGACGGAGGCCTGACGCAAGCAGACCGTCGACAGACGTTCGTCTTGTCGAATGCAACCTCGACGTCGTTCACCCTTGACCAGGCGACGATCTCTGGGACACGCACGGGCCGCTCGCACGGGACAGCGGCCGTCGCGGGTGCGATGGTTACGTTCACGCCCACCTGCCCGCCACCGACGGACGGGGGCGATGACGGCAACACTGGCACCTTCACGGCCACCTTGACGACGATCACGCTGATCCAGTCCACCGCCGCGGGGACAGTCGTCAGCATGTACACGAAATCCTAGGTACTCGGGGTGCAGTGAGAACAAGCCGCGGTTTCGTCTCGACCGAACCTTGGTGGCTACCTTGCTCGTCCGTCAAGAACATCATTGATTAGGCGGCGTACAAGAACGTGGTCGAGCAGTTCACGTCTGGTGCTGCCCACAAATCTCTCCGCGATCGAGTTCATGTTGGGTGCCCGCACGGCGATCTTGATTACCTTCATCCCGGCGCCCTTCGCCACGTTGTCGAACGCCGCACTGAACTTGTCGTCGCGGTCGCGCACAAGGAATCTCGCGGCTTCGCCGTCCATGGTAGCGTTTCGCAGTTGTTGAGCCGTCCATTCCTGCGTGGGATTCCGAGTCGCGGCGACGTGGACGACCCGTCTGGACCCAACGTGGACGATGAAGAACGCGTAGACTTGGCGGAAGAAGATGTCGTAGGTCTGGACAAAGTCGCACGCCCAAATGTCCTCGGCCTCGTCGAGCGACATCTCGAACCCAATCTGCGACGCGTGTGAGCAAGGGCGATTTCATTCCACCCTTACACCATGGAAAAGCGTAGCCAGTCGAGCTGCTCATTCGCGCCGATTCCAGCTATCATCTCGCGCGGATGCCTTCGGTAGCCAAGGTTGGGGATTGGCAGTCCAGACGCTGCCGCCGCGCCCTCGATGTCGGCATGCACGAGCATTCAGACCAGTGATACGATGCCGCCCGGACGGTCCGCCCCTGGCCCGCCCACCGAAGGAACCGATGCCCATCAAGAAGTCCGAGCTTTACTCCCGCCTCTGGCAGTCCTGCGACGAGCTGCGCGGCGGGATGGATGCCAGCGAGTACAAGAACTACATCCTGGTCCTACTGTTCATCAAGTACGTCAGCGACAAGTTCGCGGGCCAGCCGTACGCCGAAATCAAGGTCCCGCGCGGCGCCAGCTTCAAGGACATGGTGGCGCTGAAGGGGAACAAGGACATCGGCGACCTCATCAACAAGAAGATCGTCGGGCCCCTCGCCGACGCCAACCAGCTTTCCGACATGCCCGACTTCAACGACGCCGCCAAGCTGGGCAGCGGCAAGGAGATGCAGGAACGGCTGACCAACCTCATCGCCATCTTCGAGGACAAGGCCTTCGACTTTTCCAAGAACCGCGCCGACGGCGACGACATCCTTGGCGATGCCTACGAGTACCTGATGCGGCACTTCGCCACCGAGAGTGGCAAGAGCAAGGGCCAGTTCTACACGCCCGCCGAGGTCAGCCGGGTCATCGCAAAGGTGCTCGGCATCCGCACCGCCAAGACCAGCCCGAACACCACCGTCTACGACCCGACGTGCGGCTCGGGCTCGCTGCTGCTGAAGGTGGCGTACGAGGCGACCACCAAGGTCACGCTCTACGGGCAGGAAAAGGAATCGACCACCGCGGGCCTGGCCCGCATGAACATGATCCTGCACGGCAACGCCATGGCGACCATCGAGCCAGGCAACACCCTGACCGACCCCAAGTTCAAGGACGGGCAAGGCCTGAAGACGTTCGACTACGTGGTCGCCAATCCGCCGTTTTCCGACAAGCGCTGGAGCACCGGTCTCGACCCCGAGAAAGATCCCTACGGTCGATTCGAATCCTTCGGCGTCCCGCCCGACAAGCAAGGCGACTACGCCTACCTCCTGCACATCGTGCGATCGCTCAAGAGCACCGGCCACGGCGCCTGCATTTTGCCCCACGGCGTGCTTTTTCGTGGCAACGCCGAGTCCGACATCCGCAAGGCCCTGGTGCGCAAAGGCTACATCAAGGGCATCATCGGCCTGCCCGCAAACCTGTTCTACGGCACCGGCATTCCCGCCTGCATCGTGCTCCTAGAAAAACAAGAAGCCAAGCAGGACGCCCAGGCGCGCAAGGGCATCTTCATGGTCGATGCCAGCGCCGGCTTCATGAAGGACGGCCCCAAGAACCGCCTGCGCGAGCAAGACATCCACAAGATTGTCGATACCTTCACGCGCCAGGCGGACATGCCCCGCTACAGCCGCATGGTTAGCCTGGCCGAGATCGAGAAGAACGACTTCAACCTGAACCTGCCGCGCTACATCGACAGCCAGATCCCCGAGGACATTCAAGACATCGAAGGCCACCTGCAGGGCGGCATCCCGGCCGCCGACGTGGACTCCGAAAGCGCCATGGCGCCGTACTGGACCGTCTGCCCCGGCCTGAAAGCCAGCCTGTTTGCGAAGGGCCGCAAGGGCTACTTCAACCTGAAGGTCGCCAAGGCTGACATCAAGACCACCATCTACGAGCACCCCGAGTTCGCCGAGTTCATCGCCCAGATGAACGCCCACTTTGCCGTGTGGAAGAAGAAGAGCACAGGCATGCTCAAGGCACTCAAGCCCGGCTTCCATCCCAAAGAGCTCATCGCCAAGCTGTCCGAAGGTCTGCTCGACCACTACGCCGACCGGCCGCTGGTCGATCCCTACGACATCTACCAGCACCTGATGGACTACTGGGCCGCCACCATGCAGGACGATGCCTACCTGGTCGCGGACGAAGGGTCGGACGGCGGGTGGCACGCGGAAACCTATCGCGTGATCGAGGCCAAGAAGGGGAAGGACGGTAAGCCCGGCAAGGAAGTGGACAAGGGCTGGGCGTGCGACCTTGTGCCCAAGGCGCTGGTGGTGGCCAGGTTCTACGCCAAGGAGCAAGCCGCGCTCGACCAGATGACGGCAGAGCTGGAAGCCTCCACCGCCAAGCTGGCCGAGCTTGAGGAAGAGCACGGCGGCGACGAAGGTGCGTTCTCCGAGCTGGACAAGGTCAACACCGCCAACGTGGCCAAGCGCCTGAAGGAAGTCAAAGGGGACAAGGGATCAAAGGCCGAAGCCGAGGCCCTTGAAGCCTGGCTGGAAGCGAACGCCAAGGAAGCTGATCTCAAGAAGCGCGTGAAGGACGCCGAGGCCAGCCTCGACACCAAGGCCTACGCCCAGTACCCGAAGCTCGGCGAGGCCGACGTGAAATCCCTGGTGGTGGACGACAAGTGGATGGCCGCGCTGGAAGCCGTGATCCACGGCGAAACCGACCGCATCAGCCAGCAGCTCACCCAGCGCGTGAAAGAGCTGGCCGAGCGCTACGAGACGCCCCTGCCCAAGTTGAACGACCGCGTGGCCGAGCTGGAGGCCAAGGTCAACCGCCACCTCGCTAAAATGGGGTTCCAGACATGACTGACCTGATCGTCGGCCCTGACTATGCCGCCTGGCTGGCAGACCTGAAATCGCGCATCCAGCGCGCCCGGTCGCAGGCCGCCCTGGCCGTCAACCAAGAGCTAGTGCGCCTTTACCACCACCTAGGCAGCGAGATCCTGGCCCGGCAGGACCGCCAGGGCTGGGGCGCCAAGGTCATCGACCGCCTGGCCGTGGACCTGGCCGCCGCCTTCCCCGACATGAGGGGTCTCTCCAGCCGAAACCTGAAATATATGAGGGTCTTCGCCGAGCTTTGCCCGGCGCTTCAAATTGGGCAGCAACCTGCTGCCCAATTGCCGTGGTTCCACATCGTGACGCTTCTGACCAAGGTCACGGACCCCGACCAGCGCGAATGGTACGCCATCCGTGCCGTCGAGCGCGCCTGGTCCCGCGCCACCCTGCAAGCCAACATCGTTGATGGGAACCCTGGGAGGGTTCCCATACCCTCCCGCGATGGTGCGCGTCCGGCGAAGCCGGCCGGCTCCCCACGCGCTGAGGCCCAGCCCCATCTCCGCGAGGTGTGGCAGTGACAAACTTCGCCCAGCGCCTGCCCGAGCCCCAAGTCCAGCTTGCCCAGGAGATTCTGAAGGATCCCTACCACTTCGATTTCCTGGGTCTTGGCGACGAGGCCCACGAACGGGACATCGAAAACGCCCTGGTTCGCCACATCACCCGCTTCCTGCTTGAGCTGGGCGCCGGCTTCGCCTTCGTCGGCCGCCAGCAGCGCATCGAAGTGAACGGCGACGAGTTCTTCATCGACCTGCTTTTCTACCACGTGCGCCTCAAGCGCTACGTGGTGGTGGAGCTGAAGGCGGGAGCCTTCGCGCCCGAGCACGCCGGCCAGTTGAATTTCTACCTGGCCGCCGTGGACGCACAGCTCAAGGCCGCCGAGGACAACCCCACCATCGGGCTTCTCCTCTGCAAGACCAAGAACCAACTCGTCGCGGAGTACGCCCTGTCCGGCATCGCCAAGCCCATGGGCGTGGCCGAATACCAACTCCTGCGCGCCCTGCCCGAGCCGCTGGACACCAGTCTGCCCACGGTCGAGGAATTGGAAGAAGAGCTGAACGCCGGGCTCACGGATGGGGGCAAAGATGAGTGAGGTCAGGCGCGGGTACAAGCAGACGGAAGTTGGGGTGATACCGGAGGATTGGGAGGTGAAGACTCTCCGGCAGATCTCACCATCCCAGAGCGTCGGGTTGGTCATTAACCCGTCCACCTACTTTGATGATCACGGCACGATTCCCATACTCGTCGGTTCCAGCATCGGACCCAATCGAATCAGCTGGGAATCCGCAAACCGCATCACGCAGAAGAGCAACCTGGCCCTACCCGCGTCCCGCATTTACGCTGGGGATCTCGTCACCGTTCGCGTCGGAGAGCCTGGCATTACAGCGGTTGTTCCCGAACATCTCGACGGATGCAACTGCGCATCGATGATGATCGTTCGTCAGCATCGCTCCTTCAACTCACAGTGGCTCTGCTATGTCATGAATTCAGCTTCTGGCCTGGCGCAAGTCGAACACGTGCAGTACGGCACGGCGCAGAAGCAGTTCAACATCAGTGACGCGGTCAATTTTAGCTATCCGTGTCCATCTCTTGCCGAACAAGAAGCCATTGCCGAGGCGCTTTCGGATGCGGATGCGCTCATTGAATCCCTGGAGCAACTCCTCACCAAGAAGCGCCAGATCAAACAAGGCGCCATGCAAGAACTCCTCACCGGCAAGAAGCGTCTGCCGGGCTTGATTGGCGAGTGGAAAGAGAAGCCCCTTGGCAAGCTCGGCGAGTGCTATCGCGGCGTAAGTTACAACCCGCATAGGGACCTCTCACCATTCGACACCGCAAGGACGCTCCGTCTGCTGCGATCAAACAACGTACAGGATGCGCACATCGAATTCGCTGACATGCAATTTGTGGATAGCAATCGGGTTTCGCAAGAACAACTGCTCCGCACCAACGACGTCTTGATTTGCATGGCCAACGGAAGTCGTGATCTCGTCGGAAAGGCAGGCAGGTTCGCGGCGACGGACGGCTTCCAATATACATTCGGCGCATTCATGGGCTGCTTTCGGCCAGACGAGAATGAGGTTGATCCGGAATATCCATTTTGGCTTTTTCAGACCGAAGGATGCCGTCGCCAAATTGCGGTGCTGCTGGCGGGCTCAAGCATCAACAACCTCAATCCTGGAAACATCAAGAGCCTTGTAGTCAATGTCCCGAGCGACAAGCGTGAGCAAACCGCCATCGCCACCGTCCTCTCCGACATGGAGGGCGATTTCGCAGCCCTTGAATCCAAGCTCTCCAAGGCCCAGCAACTCAAGCAGGGCATGATGCAAGAGCTGCTCACTGGAAAGACTCGGCTGGTATGACTCCCGTCGCCCCCTCCGAGCGCGTCACCCAAGATCGCATCATTGCGCTCTTCCGGGAGCAGCTCGGCTACCGCTACCTGGGCAACTGGATCGACCGGGCCGACAACCGCAACATCGAACACGACCTCCTGTCCGCGTGGCTTGCCAAGCGCGGCTATAGCAATGACCTCGCTGGTCGCGCCATCCACGCCCTTCGTACCGAGGCCGACAACTTCAGCCGCAAGCTTTACGACAACAACCAGGAGGTCTACGAGCTGCTCCGCTATGGCGTCCCGGTCAAGCTGGCTGCTGGCGAGAACACCGAGACCGTGCACCTCATCGACTGGGAGAAACCGAACCAGAACGACTTCGCCATCGCCGAGGAGGTCACGCTGAAGGGCGGCCACGAGCGCCGGCCCGACCTGGTTCTGTACATCAACGGCATCGCCTTCGCCGTGATCGAGCTGAAGAAGAGCACCACCACCATCGGCGACGGCATCCGCCAGCTGCTCTCAAACCAGCAGCCCGCATTCAACGCCTGGTTCTTCAGCACCGTACAACTCGTCTTCGCTGGCAACAATTCCGAAGGCCTGCAATACGGCACCATCGGCACCGAGGAGAAGTACTTCCTGCGCTGGAAGGAAGACGAGGAAGACAACCAGGGCTACAAGCTCGACAAGTACCTGGCCAAGATGTGCGACAAGAAGCGCGCCCTTGAGCTGATGCACGACTTCGTCCTGTTCGACGGCGGCAAGAAGAAGCTGCCGCGCGTGCACCAGTATTTCGGCATCAGGGCCGCCCAGAAGCACGTGCAGAAGAAGAAGGGCGGTATCATCTGGCACACCCAGGGCAGCGGCAAAAGCATCGTGATGGTGCTGCTGGCCAAGTGGATTCTGGAAAACAACCCCAACGCCCGCGTGGCCATCATCACCGACCGCGACGAGCTGGATAAGCAGATCGAACGGGTCTTCAAGCAGGCCGGCGAGACCATCGCACGCACCAACAGCGGTCGGAACCTGATGCGCTTGCTCGGTCAGGCCGCGCCTCGCCTGCTCTGCTCCCTGGTGCACAAGTTCGGCCCGCGTGACGTGGACGACATCGAGGCCTTCATCAAGGACCTGAAGGGGCAGCCCAGCAAGACCGTGGGCGAGGTCTTTGTGTTCGTGGACGAGTGCCA
>Ga0224559_1000973_pt1 | contig 16607 bp, 13 predicted proteins | sample 714S33034metaG_FD_180676 | JGI IMG/M metagenome (GOLD analysis project Ga0224559, IMG submission 180676) | Peat soil microbial communities from Stordalen Mire, Sweden - 717 S3 30-34 | ecosystem: Environmental > Terrestrial > Soil > Wetlands > Peat | place: Sweden: Norrbotten County, Stordalen... | reverse complement strand
TGGAATGTCTCAATAACCCGTACTCCCAGGTCTCTCCGATTGGTACTCATGCCTCATAACACGGCTCAAGATATCGAAGAATTTCTAAAGGATCTAAAAAAGGTGACATCAGAGCTTTAAAATTATCAATCTTGATTTTTTTTAATTTTTTCTGATTCTTCTCTAAATTCAAAAAAATAATGAAATTCGGTCGTGTACATAATTTGCTTAAAACACTGAGCTTAGAATTTTCTCTCCATTATCATCAAAGCAGGAAATGGACTTTTTTTTTAGAGTTGGTAAATAATTTACAGACACTATCTGATCCACTTATCGACTTTTAGCTTGGCATTGGAAAATTAATTTATATTTGCAGTTTTTTCAATCCACTTTCATTCAAATTTAGACTATTTTGGAAATTTATTCCCACAATTTTTGGTTTCATCTATTTCCGTCTTAGTCAATACTTCTAATATTTTCAATGTCATTAGTTTTTCCTGTCAAAATTGCATGCTTGTTAGTAACCAAAAAAAGAATCATTTTTTCTAACTAAAAGTTGTTTTGGATATTTCAATTCGCTTACTTTTTTCATCATTCTAAGTTAATTATTTTGATTTAAGATTTCTGCAGTTTTCCAACATCTATTCTTTGGTAGTGTCCGTGAATTATTGATCAATTCCGGAAAAGTGAGCACAACCAATTTATTTTAGGAAAAATATATAAAAACCTTCCTAATCACAGTTTTAGATAAATCAAACCTATTATCAATTCTTTTTAATGGATTATGGTACTTTAGAGTATTTCGATAAACCTCTTATTTTCACAGTCATTTGTTACTATTTATAGGTATATGAAGAAATTAGGGAGTCTATCGAAATACTTTATTATATAATTTTTGTCAAATAAAATAGCTAAAAATGGGATTAATTTTCATTTGGAATTAGTGGATGCTATCAAATTTAGGATGTAATGTTGAAGAGTATTAATTTTAGATAATTTCTTCTCCGGCTTCTATTGTCCTTATTCGAACGTTTTTAAGGAATTTATTTGCTATTTTTCCCAGATCATATATCTCTTCCCTTTCTAAAATTCGTGTTTTTCGGAGGTTTTCCTGAAGACTGTATTCCGGAATTCCCTGTTGTATTACATAGATAACTTCTCTATTTTTTACGTGTCCAAAAATCCAGGCAGCTATGCTGAAAATTTCCTCTTTGCTTCCAATAAAATCTCTGATTACAGTTGTACGGAGTTCCAGTTCCAGGCCGCAGGAATCCGCGATTTTAATCGCTTCTATGACAGCCGCAGTTATCTCTCCAGGAGTTTTTTTTACGATTTTGTATTTTTTCCAACCTGTAACTTTTCCATAAAGTTCTGGATCATCCGGGGGAGCTTTTACATCGATGAAAAACTTATCAACCAATGTTCTCTGAATAAGTTCTTGTTCCATTTCAGGATAGCAACCGTTTGTGTGAATTCCGACTAAGAGCCCGAGTTCTTTCGCAAACTCTGTGAGTGGCAAAATTGATGCCTGCATCAGAGGTTCCCCTCCTGAAAAAACAACTGCATTCACGAAGTTCCTCGATTTTTTAATCCGCTCTTTTACTAAGTCGAGTTCCACAAGGTCAGGTTCTTCTAGATAGGGATGGTTCTGACAGTAGGGGCAGCGAAGGGGGCATCCCCGAAAAAAGATGGTTATTGCAGCTTTTCCTCTCCAGTCCAGGGTTGAAAGGGAAACTGTATCTGCATAGTTTACTTTCATGATAGTTACAACTTTTCACACTATTGAGTATAAAATGTTGGAGGAAATCTTACTTTAGTTACCGTTTATACTGTATCTTTTTCTGTCAAGGAGCTCCTGTCGCTTGCCTCTGTTCCAGCCCTCTACTGACTGCAGATAACCTGTAATTCTTGAGAGATGTTGCACATTTTCAGACTTACATTTTGGACATTTGTCCAGAAGGCCTGGTGCTACATATCCCTCGTCAGTGCAAATAGTCATGTCTCTTGTAAAAGCAAAGTAACCCGTTTGGGTGTTTTTTGCTATATGCATGGCAAGCTCCTGCAGGCCCTCAGGATCTGGCTTTCCTTCTCCAAGCCAGATATGCATTATATTTCCGCCGTCTACGATCGGAAAGAAAGTGTGCTCGTACGTTATCCGGTCAGCTAGGGCGATCTCGGCTCCAGGAGGAATATGAGTACCATTGGTATAGTAAATAGGTAGGTCATGGGTCTCATTTAACTCTCTATTTGCAGTTTTTAGATCCCCTTTAATTGTGTGTTCTGCTTTTTCAGCGTATTCACTATGCAGGAGGTCTGAGACTGCAAAGCGCTGGGCTGTTGTTTCTGCCGGCGTTCTTGCAAGAACTATCTCCATATCGTTTTCCTTCGAGAGCTTCTGAGCATGCATTTTCATCTCGAACATAGCCCTGATGGCAAGCTTGTACGCAGTAGGAGATTCATGGATCTGGTAGTTTGTGTGGTATTGTACCATCTCATTAATTCCGATTATTCCAATAGTATACACTAGGCTATCGAAATCCACAGCTATTGCTCCTTTTTCCCCAGTGTTTGGATCCTTTGGACGCTGGGCTGCAAAGGGAATTCTGTTTTTCTTGATCAGGCTGTTCATCCATTTTTGCTTGATCTTGAAAACTTCCACTCCCCTGTTCATGAGGGTCTTAAGTTCATTGAAAAGTTTTTCATCATTATGTTCAGCTCTGTATGCTGCTCTGGGACAGTTTAAGGACAGGACCATCCAAGAGCCCATTGAAAAGTGTTTTCCATCCCTAAAATGGAGTTTGTCCTCAAAATCTTTATCATCTGTAGGATTTACAGAAAATTGATAGGCACAGCATTGATAACATGAGATTCCTTCTCCTGCTCCTCTGTAAGCGGGAAGCTGGTTATCAAAGTAAGGGGTTCCGAATTTGGCAGCCAGTTCGAAGCTCATTCTGTAAAGCTCCTTATAAGTGGGAAGATCAAGATGAGTCTTATTAAATTTTTCATCTTCTTCCATAAAATCAGGTTCTATGGAGATCTCTGGCTTCGGAAAGCTGAAAGGTTTGCCCCATGCGTCTCCTTCAAGCATAACATCCATCAGAGCTTTGAACCCAAGACGAACTTCTTTTTCTAATTCTCCATAGGTTCTGAGGGGAGCCTGTTTGCCGTCCCAGACCTTACCCATAACAACAATTGGAATATTTTTCCAGATCTTCGGAACACCTGGGGAAAGTTGCACGGATGAAAAGACCGTCTGGCCACCTCTTGCACACATCATCTGCATCATTTCATAGACGAACATCTGCATAAGTTGCTTGATGTCAGCTTCAGACTTGCCTTCCAGATAGGGAGCAATAAAAGTTAGAAAATTATAAAAACCCTGTCCACCTGCAAAATTTGTCTGAGCCGATCCCATGGCTTTTACTGCGTGAAGAAAAGCTACTTCTGCATTTTTTGCAGGTTTTGCCACACTAGATTGGGTTCCGACTCCGTCTGGCATGAGTCCATAATAAAAGAAGTATCGGAGGTCCCAATCCTGACAAAAAGGCCTTGTGCCCATGTATTCTAAGTCGTGAATGTGGAAATCCCCATTCAGGTGCAGGTCAGCAAGTTCTTTTGGCATCAGAAGGAGATTTTGTTCCTTAGACATCTTGTCGGCTTTTCTCTTGTGTGAGGTTTCGGCATTATTTAGCTGGTTTGCATTATCATTTGCCTCAAAGCCATATCCGGTATCTATTTCGTAGGCATCGTAAACCGAAGCCCCAACTCTTGTCATTATATTTCTCCATTCTATATGCCCTCTGTCAAGAAGAATATTATTTACTATTTCACGGATAAGGGGGCCTGAGAGAAACTTGATATTCATTTTCTTAATGATTTTTTCAGCTTCTTTTGCTATATTAATTGCCTCTTCTTTCGTGATTGTAGGTTTGTTGTAAAAGATCTCGCTTAATTTTGTTTCTTTCAGAAGCTGATTCACAATAATGTTCCTGTCCCAGTTAACCATGAAACCGTCTGTAGTCCTTACTTTTGGGAAAGGAGAAACTGAAAACCCATCCAGTGTCTTTTGCACTTGCTGATTGTCAGATAAATGGTTATCTTTGGATAGAGGGGAAGTGGAAAGTTCATCAAGTGTCCTTTGGACTGGCCGCTTATCAGATAAATCGCTATCTTGTAAAAGAATCTCGCTTATCATTTTCTCATCCTCGTTTTTTAAGGGTGAAATTTGCAAATTGCTTAGGTCATTCTGAAGTTTCAGACGGTTGTATCAACAAAATCCCCAGAATTTTTTCCGTGTTTAATTCTTCCCCATTGAACAACTCTTCATGGGTCAGAAAGATATCATTGATCTGCAAAACAGGCGCCGTCACTGTAAAAATTCCATTGAAACGTAGTTCTGTCAGAGCTTTCGGGGTATCCATTTCTACTGCTTTGAAAGTCATTGAATTCGCTTCTAGAAATTTTTTTAATTTATTGCATTTCGGGCAACTTTCCATTGTATAGACGATTATTTTTGCCATGCTTTGCGCCTCTATGTTTATATTTTATATATATGTTAATTTTCAAATATTTGCCTTTTTCAAGCATCATTCAGAAGTATCGGAAAAAGGTGAAATTTCTAAAAAATACTCTTTAAATAATTTCCCATTTTATTTAGTGAACACTCTTTTTTGTTCCAAGTAAATAATCTAAATGTTTTAGCAATTAATAATGTTTTTTCACCCCAGATCTGGATATGATTACATTAGATATTTGTCTGCAAAGATGTTTCTTTGTTATCAATTTTGTTCCAAGTAAATAATCTAAATGGTTTAAAGCAGTTAATAATGTTTTTTCACTCCAGATTTGGATACAATTACATTCGTTATTTATCGATAAAGACTTTCGTTGTTACCAGGTTTGATAATAAATGCGGGAGCATTCTGTTTCTTTTGAAAACTGCCTTATTTAGAGACATTTTTAAGTACATAAAGTTTATCGAGTACATGCAAGCTACTTTATAGGATACAAATACGTCTGCTATATATAATGTATTATTTCCTGAATACTGAGGCTTTTTATTATTTTCTGGGTTTTGAATTGATTCAGTCGATTGCTAATTGAATTAATGGTAAATTTTAGCAACCCTAGAAAATATTAAAAAGTATCTAAATACTTTGCAATGTATTAATAAATTAAAACTCCGTCTCAGGATGGTACTGTATAAACGTTTCTTCTTTCGTAATTTCAGATGGTGTGATCGCCAGCAATTTGATCAAGAGTCTTTATTTTCTGTCGAAGAAAATATTTTTCCCTGTTATACTCATAGGAATTCCAAAAACAACATCAGCATCCAGCAAACCTGATATCCTTGCGGCTGCACCAATAGTGTACATTACCCTGTTATCTATACAGAAATCTTTGGCTTTTGCAACAGCTGCACCTACAGCAATTCCCAGGTCTGCATGCTTAAACATGCAATTTGGGCCTTTAAACTCTGCTTCTACCTTTTGCCGGTTCAACATCTCTGCACAGGTTTCAAAGCCACAGGCTCGGCAATCAAGCCCCGCAGCTCCACTGGTTTTAACGCCTATAAGGATCGCAACTCCGGCATTTCTGAGGTTTGCAGCATCCCTTTTCAGAAAATCGAAGCCTGCACCTTTTTCATCTGCCAGCTTTTCCATTGTCAGGGCAAGGATTTCAATATCATCTTTTTCAACAAAGGCAGTTACGATATCGTCCACTCCTTTGGCTTTTGGAGCAGTCCGTGCAGCCAGAAGGACACTCTTTGCAAGTGTATCAAGGATCTCGGATTCAGGATTCAGGATCATATCCAGGTAATTGGATTTTTTGAGGCTTAAGCGTTTCGCAGGTTTTTGAAAGGACTGTATATCTTTCTGTTTTCTTTAAAGGGTAAAAGACTCTCTGTTTGAAGGTGCATATGAATCCACGCCGATTTCCTCCGAAATCCATTGTGAGAAAACTTCAGTGTTGTCCACACACATTACTAAGACTCTGATTGTGTCTTTTTTGCATAAATCTTTTACAAGCTTTTTGAGCTCACTATCTCCACTGTGGGCGGAAAAGTCGTACTGCTCTATTTTGGGTTTGAGTGTAAGGACATCTCCTTTTGTTTCAATAATTCTATGCTAAAGATCCAGCCGCACGTTTGTGTCTTCAACGTGGTGGCTGGAAGTAGAATTTTTGATTTGGGATCTTTATAAAGTTGGCTTAGATAATAAAGAGTTTGTCCTCCGTTCAACATCCGGGCTTTAGTGACAATAACTGAGGATTTTTTCAGGACTAAATCACGCTGCTGGACTTTTACGGGAATCTCACGTCTGAAAGTCCTGTCAAGAAGCTCAGGATTCTTAGGTCTTCAGGATATTTTTAAAGTATTTTGTGGATATCCCGGACTAAACCATCCACATAAGCTCTGATCCCGTGAGCATCAAGGGGCATTGTGATCTCTTGAGTCCTATCTATTGCAAAGGCAGGGATTAGGGCAGTGCCTCCTTTCTCTAGAGTATTTAGGACTCGTTATATAATATTTTCTTCAATTTCTTTCGTGGGATATGGTTTTCCTCGAAATACGTGCTATCGAGTAAAGCGTGCCTGCTTCAGAAAATTAGGCTGCACCAAGTACAAGCCTTGTTTCCGTTGGCTGAAGATCTCCTGTATATAATAGATTTTCTCCTTGTTCAGACTCCAGGAGGAGTCCAAAACACCAGGACAGAGCTTGCGTTGAAAAAGCAAACTATGTATATATTAGTTTTTCAGGTCTTTCTATAACTAAGTTTTAGTTTTATTTGGGTAGGTTTATGGAAATTTTCAGGATCAAAAGGAGATACATCCAAAAGTGTAATCTTTGCGAGTTTGAGGGTGTCTCTCCCTAGAAAATTGGTAAACTCTGAGTCGATGGGATCATGTAGACCTCAGGATTCTGGTATATCAGGTTAGGCACTGCTCCGCAGTGGTCAAGGTGTCCATTTGAAACAAGCACTTTTTTTCGGTTCCATATTGTTGGGAGGATATTCATGTATATCTCTTACTTTTATGCCATATAGAGAGAATTTCCTCATTTACGAGTAAATCAGAACGTCAGATTTCCTTACATCCGCCTTTAAAGGCCAGTTCCAGAATAAAAACTCTTTAACTTTATATTATGAAATCGAGATTTCACACATATACACAAATGAAAAATTTGTTAGCCTATTTTCCCATCATTATTATTGAAAGTTAGATTTAATTTTTAAGCTACTGCGATATTGAGAAAATACATGAAATTTTTGTGTACATCTGCGGAAAATGGGATCATTTTGAGTCAATCGCAACTTCTTGTTAATGAATGATTTTACTTTTTACATTTGGAGAAGATCAAAAAGTTCACAAATCAAAAAATTCCGTACTTTTTCACGTTATAAACTCCGATGCTATTATATTTCTTCCAAGGATGGATGATAATTGAGGATTTTACATGAAAATCATTGATTATAAGAAAATAATGATTGCAACCGATGGCTCAGACTGCTCCAGGCTGGCTATTGATAAAGGAATAGAGCTTGGTAGATTAAGTGGGGGAACGGTTTATGCAGTCCATGTGATATCGACAGCCTACTTATTCCCTATGGATGGATATTATTTTATGGGTATGAATCCTTATTGGGAATCGATACATGAGGCGTTGAAAAACCAAGGGAAACAGGCTTTAGATTATATAAGAGGCTTAGGAAAGGTAAAAGGAATCAATGTAGAATCTATTCTGCTTGAAGGTAATCCCTCAGAAGAGCTGATCAAGTATGCTGATCAGGAAAAAATGGATATTGTTATTATGGGCACTCTCGGAAAGATAGGATTGAATAGAATGCTTATAGGCAGCGTTGCGGGAAATTTGGTCCGGCACTCGACGGTTCCTGTCATGGTTGTAAGTAAAAAGTATGAGCCACAAGACTGATTTAAGATAAACTATAGAGAATTTCGATAAACCCCTAAATTTTGTCGGATTCTTATAAGTGGTATCTAAATGATTCACGAAAATAAGAGATTTATCGAAATCTTCTATAACTTGTAGCCTCTGTATTTTGCCTTTTTTCATCAAACCATTGAAAATCTGATATGTTATGCCTGTGGATTCTACAGCAAGAACATATGGGAGTCCCAAAGCAACATTATCACCGATTAGCTGTGTTATAATTATGAGTTAATTTAGAAGTTCTTACCATTGTCAAACGGAGTTTTATTTTTTTTAATTGATATAAGTAAATTTTATACTTAATATTTATTTGATTTACTTGGCGTGGGCACGAGGTTTAGAGTATTTAACAAAAATGAACTATTATGGGGCGATTGAAGGCATTTTCTTGAGTGTGATAGGGGTATTTATCCACAAAGTCAGCCCATTCAAGGTTCGCTTTTTCAAGGTTATCTTCGTTAAAGTTAGCTTTTTTTATTTCATTCATTTCATAACCTCTTTCCTTTACCCCAAAATTTTTGTTTGTCTTGTATCAATTGTGAATTAAAACAACTATATTATCATGGTACTGAATACAGGCCTTTTGCTATCTGAACCTTGAAAACATGTTTGGTTATGTACTGCTGTCTTTGTGAAATCCTCGAGACTTTGTTGCCATCAACGAAAGTTAATGTCCGTAAGTTAATCTTGTGGGCTGCAATTGAAGATAATCTGTAGTTATCGAAGGTTTGTTTAAAGGTATTTTAGAACTTCGAATTTATTATGAGGTAGATCTGTTTATATATTTTATGTATTTTCTCTACATAGTTATTGACCTATACTAATTAGTATATCACCCTTAGAAAAAGGAAACAAGAATCAGAAAAGATGTTTCCCCGAAACTAATGGAAAAAAATGTAACGGTTTTTTGATAAAATTTAAAAATTTCCATCGATGCACAGAATTCCAAAGATTTGGTTTATTAAAAATTAATAGAAATTGAGGTGGTGTGCCCCTCTGCAAGCAATCGTATATGTTAGTGTCACCGCTCGGGATGTAAAGAAATTATTCCAAATAAAATATTTTAATTTGCGATATGATTCTTTTTCTTTTTGGTTTACCTTGATTGTCAACATACTTTCCAAAGAATTTCAATAAATCTCTGCTTTTCATGAGTAATTTAGCTATTATTTATAAGCGCATGACATTATTTCGGAATTTATTTACCTCCTCTTTATGACATCTGAAGTTTTACTATTCTCACAGTTTCAATGTAAACTCCGTCACTCCACATTTACTACCAAATAACTATTTTTTAATCTCAGAACATTCTTTTAAAATTTGTAACTATTCGGGTAGCTTTGTAAGAACTACATAATTTTTTTATAGGAACGGGAAAAATTGTGTGATAATTGAATAGTTACGAAAAAAATGTAAGTAAGGAAAAGTATCATGACTGCAAGGGTACCAACTAAGAGCAGCTTAAATTCGATCGCTTTTTCCCACAATTATTGTCAAATATATTTTTCCTAGAAATCTCCTTTTTAATATTTACTTTTTTAATGAGATGTACCCAACTTTGCTCACAATATTCTGCCCCTTCTGGCTCAACATAAAGTCGCTGAATTCTTTTGTGAGTCCTGATGGTTCCCCATTTGTATAGATGTCGAGAGATCTGGAGAGTGGGTATGCACCACTTAAAATGGTTTTAGTGGTTGGCAATATAGAGCCATTTCCGTTATCCAGGCTTAAGACCTTTATGCTTTTATCGACGTATGCAAAGCCAATGTATCCGATTGCATTGGGATTTTGGGCTACTTCACTGACTATTCCTCCCGTAGTAGCTTGGGTAAGCGCATCAGATCGGTATTCATCCCCAAGCAAAACGTCTTTCTTGAAGTCTGTATAAGTTCCAGAACTGCTGTCCCTGGAAATTGTTGCGATTGGTTTGTCGTCACCACCAACTTGCTTCCAGTTACTGATACTCCCATTATAGATGCCATGCAATTGGGTGAATGTAAGGTTAGACACAGGATTTGCAGGGTTTACAACTATTGTAATGCCGTCATAAGCAATTTCATGCTTCACTGGGTTGATTCCATTTGTTTTAGCCTTGTTGATTTCGTCAGTTGTCATTTCTCTGGATGCTGTAGCAATGTTCACCCCTCCGTCAATTAGAGCTGCAATTCCAACGCCTGATCCACCTCCAGTAACTGATATACTTTTCCCAACGGATTCATTAATAAATTCTTCAGCTTCAGCTTGTGCAAGCGGCAGAACTGTATCAGAACCTTTCACAGAAATGCTCTGTGATTTTACAGCAGTAGCTTCCTTCACTGGTGTTCCGCCTGAAGAGTTATTCTGAGCAATGGAAGAACCGTCACTATTTTTTCCAGCGCAACCAATGCCCAGAAGCACAAGCCCGATTATGACTAATATAAGGATTTTGTGTTTTTTTGATTTATTTACCATATTAAGAGACACTCCTTTAAATGAATAGGGCTAAATCAGTAATATTAATCTATTCACTTCTAAATCGTATAATATAAACAAATGAAGTATTTATATATATATATTTAGTATCAAAGTATGTATTTTGTATTTAAATATATGTCTAAACTGGTTACTCACGTCCTTTATGCAAAGTTTGTTGACGGCAAAAACATCAGGAATTATATTGGAAAAAATATAAAATATACCTATCTGAGAAAGATATGTTGTATTATATAAAAATTACATTCAATTGTGCATAAGTACTATCAGGAAAGATCTTCTTCTTCTAATACATTTTGGATTTTACAATGTTACTATTATTAATTGCCGCCTTGATAACCGTTTTTACGATCTACTTGGCCATCAGGGTACCCTTCATCGTAGCCATTTGTGTAGCCTTCTTCATAGCCATTTGTGTAGCTTTCATTAGTGTTGTTATGACTTAAACCGGATTTGATATCATAAAAATTGCCGCTAAAACCGGTTTGGTAGCTGATTCTATAGCCGGCTGCATAACCTCGTTCGTAGTGAAGGATGGGGCTTTTTAGACCCCATACGATTGCTACTGCAGCTGTCAATCCTACTACAAAGAAGATTATCAGCAAAATAGACAGTATCTTCTTTACGCTGTAACCCAATATAATTTTATCTTCATACCGTTGGTTTTCCACTAAATGTCCCTCAGCAAGTTCATTAATATAAATATCATATTTTTGAGTTGATCTCAAAATTCATTTCATTTTTAGCCGTTATGATTTTACAATATTACTTTTATTATCAGAATACGATTAACACTAAAATAAATGTAAATATTCAAGTAACTTTTGGACATTATAATTTTACTTATAAATAAGAAAAAAATCGTATACTTATTGAAGTTCATGTTGTTTTGTTATTACGCTTACATGCGAAGAAATCCTTGAAATCCATGAAGTTGGTCCTCAGAGTATTATTCCTGTAATTCATAGACTTAAGACTACTTTAGGAGCAAGCTATTAAAAGCATGCTCTTGAAGAAGTGTAAAGATTTTCGAATCTTGCTTCAATTAAAACAGTTACAAAAGTAGCAAACATCCTTCTACTGACTTTTTGTCAAAAAAACAAAGAGCCTTTACAAAAAGAGTTGTAAAAAACTTGGGGGTAAAAAAGGTCATCCAGAGAAACCTGTGCCGATTTGCAGGAAGAACTTCAGAGTCTCAGATCTCATTTATGGGAATTTACAGGCATATGTTGATTACTGGTAGGTCTATGAACATGAAAATACTTCCAGAAAATTGCAAATTTGCCAGAAAAAAAGAACATTCCAGAGTCTATTGAATGAAATTTAAATCTAAGGCGAGAAGTTTTCTGTTCTTAAATTACTGGTATTATGCATCATTTCTAGCTAGCTAATTTCGGGACTTCAACTAGTAGGAGCTGGTAAGACAATAAAAACTAGACACCATATGCCACAAACTAAAATTGTTTGGACGTGTGTCATATGAAAATGAGGCTTTATTAAAACTCAAACAATTTTTACAACTGGGTAGTAAATAACGTTAATTTCAAATTGTATTTTATATAATCAAAAATGGTATCATCTGAAATAATTCCTATTTTTGGTATTTCTGACCTTAGATCATTGGTTTCAGATTCAAGAGAATTGGTAGGAGAGGTTGCAGCATGAGCTGAAGCATTAATAACTTTTTGATAGTTCTATTTTGCTTCATAAGGTAAAGTAATTATATCAAAGATACTACATTATTCAGAAGAATACTACATTATTCAGAAGGTACCTAAAGTAAACTGTCTTTTTTATACTATAGATGGAGTCATTTTTCTTTGCTATACCAAACAATTTAATTACCTCAAATAATTTTTTATATGTTTTTTCGATTTGTAGAGATAATTCCTGGACTAATGTGGTTAGAACTACTGACAATAGCATCAATATTTTTTTTCGCTTTCTGAAAAATTTTTTATTATAAAGCTGAAATTTTAAAGCTCTTTAAAAACCTATAATAGATGTGAAACACCATTGTTAAGATTATGAAAAGCGCTTTCATCACACAAGAATCTTTAGATAAAAAAATCCAGAAAGCAGCTGGAGTTGAGAAAGAATTTCCAAGAAAAGTTTTCGCACAAAATCAAGGAAAAAAGGGCCCTTTAAAATAGTTATTGTTGGAGGGGGAGCCTGTGGTATGGCAGCTGCTACCAAAATTAGAAGACAGAGTGATTTTGAGATAACAGTACTTTCACGAGATTCTTATACTGCTTACAGTCACTGTGGAATCCCTTTTGTTTTGAGTCGGGAAATTAATAGTTTTGAAAACCTTATTGTAAAATCTCTTGATTTTTTCAAGAAAAACAGGATAAATGTTAAACTAAATGAGGCAGTTAGGTCAATTAATATTGGTTCAGGAACTGTTCAGACAAGGGAAGGAATTTATCCTTTTGACAAACTGGTGATTGCCACAGGAAGCCTGCCATTTATACCTAAAAAAGATCTCACTACAAATATTCTACCTTATGGCATCTTCACCTTGAGGAGCCTTGATGATGGCATGCTCTTTGAAAAAGCCCTAGGAACTGCTGAAAAAGTTTGCATCATAGGTGGAGGGACAATCGGAATCGAATGTGCCGTAGCACTTGTGAGAAGGGGAATTAAAACTATACTCATAAGTGGAAGCAAGAATCTGCTTTCCAGGCAGTTTGATCCCGAAGTTGCTGAAATTATAAGGAGATATCTGGAAAGTCTGGGCATTGAAGTAATTTCAGGTGAACATATTGTTATTCCTGAAAATTTCAGGAAAGAAAAAACTCTACAAGTTGGAGACAGGCTATTTCTTACAGACATTGTGCTCCTGGCAAGCGGGGTAAAACCAGAAATTTTTCTTGCCATGGAGGCAGGAATCGAAATTGGAAAAGCTGGGGGAATAGTTGTAAATGAAATGCTCCAGGTAAAAGCAGGCGAGGTCTTCCTTCCAGATGTGTATGCAGGTGGAGAATGTGTGGAAATAAAGGACTTTATAACAGGGGAAGCCAGAATAAGTCAGCTGGGTACAGCAGCACGGAGTATGGCCTATGTAATCGGCAACAATATTACCGGAAAGCTTACTGCTTTCGGGCCTCTTGCAGACCCTTGGGTGGCCGTAGCAGGTGATTTGCAGTTCGGTGGAGTAGGAATTACCTCGAAGAAAGCTGAAAGTAAGGGAATGAGTTTAGTTACAGGATTTTCCAGCGGATATACAAGAGCTTCTTATTACCCAGATAGAAAAGATCTATACATCAAACTCCTGTTTAATCATGGTTGTCTAGTAGGTGTACAACTTGTGGGAGGGGAAGGAATAAAAGAAAGAATAGATGCTCTCTCCCTTGCAATCAGGAAGAAATCCACAATCAAGGATCTCCTAGAACTGGAAACCTGTTACTCTCCCCCGGTTTCAATGCTTATAGATCCTTTACGACCGGCAGTAAAAGCCGCAATTCAAAATATGAGGGAAAAAGAAAATAGTAAACATAAGTAAAGATGAAATTAACGAGGATTTCGATAAATCCCTAAATTTCGTCATATGCATATGAATGTTATATAAATGACTTGTGAAAATCACAGATTTATCAAAATTCTCAGCACTTTCCTGTACTCCAGTGGAAATAAAGGGGTAAATTTGATATTTCAGGGATCGTAGGAAGTATAATCTTGCTTCTACAGTGTCTTTATGCCTATCCTGCACTTTGAGAAAGAAAAGGCTGAACTTACTTCTTGTAAGAAGAGTAAATGACGTGGTTTGAGATGCGATGATAGGCTACCTGAAGCAAGTGAATTTCAGTGCACTTTAACGGCTGGTTATGCAGACAAAGTAAACCTGAAAGAACATGGTTACTACTGAGGAAGGAGGAAAAGCTTCGGTTTTTTTCAAACCAGACAGAATTTATATGCTCTATTTATTTAAAAGAAGAAGAAATAAGAGGAGCTACTTTTATACTTCGAATCTTTCGGATAAGGTGACTTTAAGCAGGCAGAATCTTTCAGAATAAGATTTCTGGAAGCAGGATATCATCCAAATTGAAACCCAATTCTTTGAAGATTTTTCTGCTGGAAGTTAGATAACCCTGTGTGTAGGTTATCTAGTGGAAGTGCTATTGGGGAGAGAGGGCTTATGCAGAAAAGGTAGGTAAAATATGCTGCATAAACAATTTTCCACTAAATGCTTTCAGATGACTTTATGGGTATATATCTGGCAAACCAGCTGATCCCATATATCTAACTTTGACAGTTGAGTAAAATAAGTATCTTTGTTTGTGTTATTTTGTTCAATGAATACAAACACAAGAAAAAGAATATTATCTACAATTTCTAACAAGAATATATGCGCTTCTATCGAATAGATTCTGCTGTTTAATTCTTTAATCCAACTTGCAGATATGCACAGAATGCCTTCTATTTTTTCAATATAATAGTTAGCTTAAAAATTAATCCAATTTTCAATGAATAATAGAGGGCAAATGGGCAAACAAATTTTACACATGTGTACATCTGAAGAATGTGTTTTTATGAAAAACTTAATTTTTGTGAGATTTATGGCAAACATAATAGAAATTATTTGGATCTTAATAACTACTAATAGGCTTTGTGAGATATAAGCTCACACATCATTTTCGTATCAAGGAAGCTGGCAAATAGTTAAATAATAAAGGAATTATCGACATCTTACACCTTGAAAGATTCTATTCAAGAGTCCTTTACAAAATTCTTGAAAATATTGGAGTAACAAATAGGAAATACTCTTAGATATCCTGAAAAGTCTGTTTTTGTTTATGATTGTGAAGAAAAGTATCGAAATTTGGATAGGAAATTTACTATGTGGTATGTTGATTAGAAGTTATCCAATTATTATGTCCAATAATTAAATCATCAAGACACAGATATTGATACGTTCATTGAGAAGGAATTTAAAACATTCTAGAATGGTTTAAACTAAAGAATAGTTCTTTTCACCCTTCTCATGAGATTATCAATAAAATTTCAATCTTACATAAGTAACAAATTACAGAAAAAATAATTGTGAAATACTACAGAAAAAATTTGTCTACGGAAATTTAGGAAGAACGAAGGATGCTTACAGAAAAGTGCCAAAGAACGGAACTGAACTTTCAATACTGGGATTCGGATGCATGCGCCTGCTGGTTAAAGAAGACGGTACAATAGATGAAAAAAGGGCTATGAGCCAGGTACGTTATGTAATCGAGCATGGCATAAACTACTTTGATACGGGTTGGATCTATCATATGGGAGAAAGCGAATCCTTTTTAGGGCGGGCCCTTGCAGATGGATACCGGGGAAAGATTAAACTTGCAACAAAACTTCCTTCCTGGCTTGTAAAGAGTCGAAAGGATATGGATTATTTTCTGAACGCCCAACTGGAGAGACTTAAAACAGATCATATCGATTATTATCTTATCCACGGTATCGCAGGAGAAATGTGGGACAAATTGGAAGCTCTTGATGTGATCGATTTCCTTGATCGAGCCAAAAGTGATGGGAGAATAATTAACGCTGGCTTTTCCTTCCATGGGTTAATTGAGGATTTTAAGCGAATTGTGGATACATATCCTTGGATTTTCTGCCAAATTCAGTACAATTTCATGGACGAAAATAATCAGGCAGGAACAGAAGGACTTAAATATGCAGTTTCAAAGGACCTGGGTATGGTTGTCATGGAACCTCTGCTTGGAGGCAATCTCGCCAGCCAAATACCTACTGAAGTGCAAGAAATATGGACCGAAGCTGCAGTGAAACGTACACCTGCAGAATGGGCCCTACGCTGGATATGGAACCACCCAGAAGTCACAGTCGTTCTTTCAGGTATGAATCAGGAGTCCCATATAGAAGAAAACTTGATACTAGCATACACAACCTATCTGGTTCCGTTGCAAAAACTTCAAAAAAATATGTAAATATATAAGTAATTAATAAAAATCAAAATATTCAAGGAAAATGTACTAACATTACAAAGCTATACCAAATAATTTATTAATGTATTTGACTTCATTAAGAACAGAGTAATTTAGATCGATTACTTGTCCTTTTTTGATCATGTTTATAGCTTCAATTCCTTTTAAAGTCTTATTAGCAGATCGAAAAGACTGAAATCCTAACATTGGATTAACGATTCGCTTTATAGCTCTGTGATCTTGTTCTATAATGTTATTCAAATACTTGATTT
>Ga0224559_1000971_pt1 | contig 16617 bp, 8 predicted proteins | sample 714S33034metaG_FD_180676 | JGI IMG/M metagenome (GOLD analysis project Ga0224559, IMG submission 180676) | Peat soil microbial communities from Stordalen Mire, Sweden - 717 S3 30-34 | ecosystem: Environmental > Terrestrial > Soil > Wetlands > Peat | place: Sweden: Norrbotten County, Stordalen... | reverse complement strand
CTCTGAAACCGGTCACCTCGGTCAAGCCCCCGCAACCGGCCGCGGCCAAGACCACCAAGCCCTAACCAGCAGCCAGCGCGGTCAATACATCAACCCGGGCTCCTATCCAGAAGTGGATAGGAGCCCGCCTTTTTAATCCCCAAGCTCCGGTATAGACTGCTGTTTAACACGGCAAAGACAGGCCAATGGTTCTGTTGTCTTCACTACTACGCTCGGCATCGAGTCTCACGTAAACTGAATTCATCATGGTTTCACCTGATCTTCTGCTAGCGGCTGTTCCTGGAGCAACAATTCCTCTTGCCGAGTGGCAGGTCTCCGCCGGATATGCGGTCTTTGTAGTCAGCTACTTTGTATTCGCTTTGGGCAAGCTGCCGGGAATGAAGATCGATCGTCCTGGTATGGCCATCATCGGTGCCGTGCTGATGGTTGGCTTTCGTATTGTTCCGGCAGCCGAAGCCCTGCGCTTCATTGACTTTGGAACGCTGGTTCTGCTGTTCTCCATGATGCTGGTCGTCGGCTACCTGCATCTGGCCGGCTTCTTCGAGTGGATCACTGAGCAAATCATCACGCGCCTGAAGCCGCGCCACTTGCTGCCCACAATCATCTTCATTACAGGCGTGCTCTCAGCGTTTTTTGTGAACGACATCATCTGCCTGGTCATGGTTCCCTTTGCGCTTCTCGCTACGCGACGCATGGGTTTGAAGCCGCTGCCATATCTTCTTGCCGTAGCGACTTCGGCAAACATCGGTAGCGTTGCAACTATCACCGGAAACCCGCAGAACATGCTGATCGGTTCGTTCTCCGGGTTAACTTACAGATACTTTATGTGTCGCTTGGGACCGATAGCACTCATCGGCCTGCTGTTGGATTGGCTGATCATCCGTCAAATATGCGGCAAAGATCACATGCCTGAAGAAGCCGAGGGGATCAAAGCAGTTATAACACACGTTTCTGCCCGTGAGCTGCGCAAGCCTGCCATTGTGATAGTTCTCGTGTTGGGCGGCTTTATTGCGGGTGTGCCACCTGCCATGATGGCAGCTATCGGGGCTGCTCTCATGTTAATCACGCGCACGCGCAATCCTCGGCTGGTCTATGATGAAGTCGATTGGGGACTTCTGGTATTTTTTGTTGGCTTGTTTGTGATCGTCGGCGGCGCGGAAAATTCCGGATTAACCCGCTATCTCTTTGAGATTGCCGACCGTTTCAATCTGCAGAACGCGGCCATTTTTACCACCGTGACCGCAGTGATGTCGAACCTGGTCAGTAATGTTCCGGCAGTGATGCTTCTCAAGTCGCTAGTGCCGGCTTTCCACGATCCAAGCACTGGCTGGCTAGTACTCGCCATGGCCAGCACATTGGCCGGAAATTTGACAATTACCGGTTCGGTTGCAAACCTGATCGTTGTTGAGCGGGCATACGGCGAAGTGCACATTGGCTTTTGGGACTATTCGCGAGTTGGTATTCCAGTCACTATGGTGACGCTTGCGGTTGGGTGGGGCTGGCTGGCATGGGTGCATTGAGACGGCGAGTGGAATCCGCGTCTATGATGGGCAAACTCAGCGCGCCTTGCTACGTATGTAATCGATGAGGGAGAAGTGGCCAGCCGAGGCGTGCCGCATCCAGTGTGAATTCGTTTGATTGGTAGGGGGCTGGTTGTACTAATCTACGCAAAGAAACATTCTTAGTCTTTCGGGCAAACTGCGCTCGACTGCCGTATCACCAGTTCCGGCAAAATCGAAATCTGGCGTGGCTGTAAATTGCCATCTTCGACGCTGGCCAACAACTCTGTAGCGGCCATCATGCCCATACGGATCAGCGGTTGGCGAACTGTCGTCAGAGTCGGCTGAACGATGGTTGCCGCCTGAACATCATCGAACCCCACCACCGAAATCTCTTCCGGAACCCGCTTCCCCGCGTCGCGAAAGGCGTGAATGGCGCCGATGGCCGACATATCGTTAAATGCAAGCAAGGCTGTAAATTTCTGCGACGTCTTCAGCAATCGCTTCCCTGCGATGTACCCCTCACGTATGGGATTCAGCCCATCATCAATCCGTTTCAATTGAATTACATTATCTTCATAGATGCGCAAATGCAGGCCTCGCGCGGCTTCCTCGCAGGCTGACCAGCGAGACTCGGCGTCGCTCGATTGCGTGTGACCCTTGAGGAAGGCGATCCTTCGATGCCCTAGCTCATGCAGATGTTCCAGCGCCAGACGGATTCCATGGGCATTATCCAGCGTAATGCGTGTCAGCGGAAAATCGTATTCCAAACTGCCAATGGAAACCAGCGGAAGATTCGTCGCCGTTGCGGTCGGCGTATTGATCAGAATCACGCCCTCCGCGCCGCGTTCGGCAAATACCTCCAGCCGTTGCCGGATCAGCTCACGGTTCCAGTGATGACTGGAGACGAAATAAAGATAATCGCGCTCAATCAGCAGGCGTTCTATGCCGTTGAGAATCTCCGCGTCGTAGCCTTCGCCCAGGTCGGGAGAAAGAATGCCCACCATGTGGCTCCGCTTGTTGTTGAGCATCCGGGCAAAATAATTGGCTTTGTAATTGAGTTCGGCGGCAGCCTTCAACACGCGCTCACGGGTCTCTGGCGTCAGCCCTTGGGCCACCGGCGAGTTGTTGAGCACCAAGGAGACAGTGGAGCGAGAGAGTCCAAGATGAGCAGCCAAATCCCTCAAACTAACTGGCTTATGTAGGGACCCGGCAGGCGGGATAGAATCTCCGGAACGAGCTGAGGATTTGCGCACAAAAAGATATTACCAAAAAGGCTTGACATGCGTACAAACAAAAAGCTAGAGTAGCAACGAAATTAAAACCGGGTTAATAAACCGGTTGTAAAACCGGTTGAATAGAAACTGGACGCGCATACCGACTCGACAAAAGGGCCGAGCGGAGATAGATGTGCACAGCCGCCGCGCGTTATTGTGCGGTCTTATGGAGGAGTTCCCATGACGCCAAAGAGGATTTTGGCCATATTTGTATTGATTGTGCTGACGATGGCAATGCCCATCTTCGCGCAATCGGACCGCGCCACTGTCGTTGGCACGTTAAAGGACGCAGCGTCGGCCATGATGCCCGGGGTGAAGGTCAGCGTGACCAACGTGGGCACCAACATGGTTGAGACCACGACCACGGACAGTACCGGTTTTTACCGGGTCGGCAATCTGCCCATTGGCGAATATACGATCAGCTATTCCAAGACGGGATTCAAGACGCTGGATCGCAAGGGCATTACGCTGCTCATCAGCCAGGTGGCGGAGATTGACGCTACGCTGCAGGTGGGCGGGATAACAGAGACCGTGGAAGTGACCAGCGCTGCGCCAATACTGCAGACCGAGGATTCCACCCTCTCCTCCAACATGACCAACGAAGCGGTCAGCCAGCTTCCCTTGAACGTGCAGGGAAGCCGTAATCTCTCCAACTTCATGTTTGCCTACTTGCCGGGCGTTGAAGGCACCGACTACAGTTCGCACATCAACGGCGGTATGGCATTGTCCAAGGAAGTGCTGATCGACGGCACCTCGGCGGTTTCACAGTTGGGCGGCTACATCAGCGAGTCGCAACCCCCAATGGAAGCCGTTCAGGAATTCGAGGCCGACACATCTGGCATCAGCGCCGATGCAGGCCGCTCGGGCGGCGGAGTCTTCAAATATGAATTAAAGTCTGGTACCAACGCATATCACGGAAGCGCGTTTGGCTTCATGCACTCGGCGGGCTTGGATGCCGTGAGCTCATGGAACAAACTGGATGCCATCCAATCTCCTGCTAACAAGAATGCTTACCTGAAGCTGAACGAGACGCTCTCCGACTGGGGCGGCGGCTTTGGTGGAGCAATCATCAAGGATAAGCTGTTCTACTTCGGTTCCTTCGAGCGTTACATGCAGTCGATGTGGAATTTGGGACCGCTTTCACGCACTGTTCCCACCAGTGCGATGATGGGCCTGGACTCCAGTGGTAGCGTGTTGACGTATGCCGATATGAGCCCAATGCTAACGACCGGCAATGTGGTTGGCACTGCGTACCCCGTGACGAGCGCTGGCGTGTGCAACACGAGCGTTTCCCAGGTGAATGTCTATCAGGGCTCCATTTATATGCCCGGAACTGGCTGCGTCTTTGCCAACAACCAAATTCCCACCAGCTTGATTAGCAAGACAACGGCCAAGATCCTCCAGCTTTACAACAAGTACTATGCGCCCGCATCGACGAACACGCTCAACGAAGCAGGCCCGGCCTATCAGCCCGATCCCTGGTTCCATAACACTCAGACCAGCATCAAGATGGATTACAATCCGAGCGCGAAGCAGCATATCGCCGGGTCGTTTTATTGGGATAACTATCCGCGCATCAATGCCGATCAAGGCGGAGCGTGGTCGCCGACGGCCAAGTATGGCGGACCGATGGCCAATTCCTACTGGCATAACACCACGGCTCCGGGTGTGCGCCTGAGCGATGCAATCACAATCACCCCAAACCTGTTGAATACCGCCTATGCTACCCTCAACCGTTTCCGCAATCCCAGCATGGCCACCTCCCAGCCGGGTAAATGGGACAGCAACCTGGGCTTGGCCAGCGGTGTAACGGACCCAGCGGGCAACTTCCCGTTGATCTACTTTGAAACCGGAGAGTACACCAACGGTGCTAACTATCAGAATGGCTGGAATTTCTCGAATGTAGGCAGCCAGTTTAACGACTTTTATGCCGGCAACACCTTCATCTACAGCGATCAACTGGTCTGGAGTCATAAACATCACAACGTGAAGGCAGGCGCCGAGTTCCGCGCGATGCAATTCAATTACCACACCGATGTGGGTACCTTTATGGGCGGCTATCCGATCATTTTCGACCCGTCGACCACGTCCGGTATCGGATGGCAGACGACCGGCAACGCCTTTGCCAGCTTCCTGCTGGGCGATGTCTACAATGCCGAGAGCAACAATCCAGACAACGAATACGGGCGGCGCAAGGCTTTCTCTGTCTATGCTAGCGACGACATAAAGATGAATCCGAAGTTGACCGTAAACGTGAGCTTGCGCTGGGATTTCAACAATCCCTACAAGGAGAAAAACGGCCACTGGTCCAGCTTTGAACTCGACGACAAGAATCCGATCTCAGGCTTGATGGGTACATACGAGTATCTGAAGAACGGCAGCCAGTCTTTCGAGCGCCGCCAAGACTACTATAACTACTCTCCGCACATTGGCGTTGCGTATAAGCTGGACAACAAAACGGTAGCGCGCGGCAACGGCGGCGTATTCTTTACACCCCTGAACATGAACACCTGGGGCGGCATTCCCTATCAGCAGGCCGGCAATGTGGGTTTCCATAACATCACCCAGCAAGGCAACTTCAATTGGGATAACGGCTACAACCCGACACTGGTTACTCCGTCCACTCCCGGAGCGCAGAGCCCGACTTACATCACCTCCGACGTGATCAGCATCGACCCGCGTTCGCTTACGCCGGGTAACACATGGCAATATAACTTTGGAGTGCAGCGCGAGCTGGACAAGGCGACCAAGGTAGACGTGAACTGGATTCAGAGCTGGAGCACGCACCTGCATAGCGGTTTCTTCCAGCACGATCAGCCGAAAATCGCCGACTGGCAGAACTTTGTCGCCACGGGAAACACTCCGCAAAGCATGGCTACAATCTGCGCTGCGTGGAGTTCCTGCGGAGATCAATACCCACTGGTCGCTCTTGTACCTTATCCGCAGGTCTTTGCCGGTTATACCGGGCCGCTGCTTTCGGTGGGATCGCCTCTGGGCAACGCCAACTACAAGAGCCTGCAGTTCAGCGTGACGCGCCGCGCATCAAAGGGACTCTCCTTGCAAGCCAGTTATAACTGGTCGCGCGCCCACGGCGATGTCGATTCGGATTTCCAGGAGCCATGGTGGACTGGTCCGCTGCAAAATACTTACGACCTGAAAACTGAAGCCAAAGATATTGCCGACTTCGACATCACGCATATCGTCAAGGGATATGTGATTTATGATCTACCCTTTGGCCGCGGCAAGATGTTGATGTCAGATGTCAGCACGCTCATGGATGAGCTGATCGGCGGCTGGACGCTGGACGGCGACTTCCATTACAGCACTGGAACGCCTATCTCGGTGCATTCCACCAACAGCTATCCGGGATTCAACTCGATCTACGTCAATCTGGTTCCCGGGTGCAAGCCGACTAATGGAAGTCCGAGACTCGGTCAGGTCTGGCTGAACAAGGACTGCTTTGCGGATCCGGCTGCGAATCAACTGGGCACGGCGGGGAACTATCAGGAGCAGGTGCGCAATCCAGGCACAGCTACTGAGGATCTCGCTCTGCACAAGAGTATGTACGCTGGAGCAGACAAGCACTATAACCTGACCTTGCGCATTGAATTCTTCAACGTCTTTAACCGGGACGCGCTGGCCGGTCCTGATACAAACAAGGCTGATGCCACCTTCGGCAAGATTCTCACTTACGGCGGAGTCGGCGGGCGTGTTGGCCAGTTTGGCGCGCGTTTCACATTCTAACTCAACCCATGAACATCTCCGGGCAGTCTCGTCAGGCTGCCTGGAGCATCAAACCACATCCCCGCCTCCAGTCCTGTTCCCCGCGTCTGCATGTGGGGAACAGGAGGGGATGTATCAAGCCGAAGGAGCGATTGTATGGCAGATTCTATGAAGTCTGGTTTCCGGTATGCACTATGTGCCAGCATCGTTCTCCTCGCCGGCTGCGGTAGCGGAGGAGGAACGACGAACGGCGGCGGCGGCGGAACAACACAGGCGGTCGCGCCCAGCTTCTCCTCAATTGCCGCCCAAAATAACGCAGTGATCGTAAGCCTGAGCACTTCAACCTCTGGCGCAACCATTTATTACACGGTGGACGGCACAACGCCCACCACTTCTTCTCGTGTCTATGTGGCGCCTTTTCTGGTTGCGTCGAATATGACTGTCAACGCAATTGCCATGGCTGCTGGAGACACTAATAGCACAGTCTCCACGCAGGCGTACTCGCTAAACATTCCCTCTGGAACGCTCGTATGGAGCGATGAGTTTGCCAACTCCACGGGCACCAACGCTCAGCCCAACAAGTTGGTGTGGACCTACGACGCCGGAGCTGGAGGTTGGGGAAACAGCGAGTTGGAAAACTATTGTGCCTGGGGCTCGACCACTTCTCCGTGCAGTACCGCATCGCCCAATGCCTTTGTCGATACCAACGGCTACCTGAACATCGTGGCTGAGCAGCCGTCGAACGGCGTGTACACCGCCGCGCGGCTTAAGACGGAAGGACTGTTCAGCTTCCAGTACGGCCGGATTGAGGTGCGCGCCCAGCTTCCAGAGGCGCAAGGGTTCTGGCCTGCATTCTGGCTCATGGGCAATAACATCGCGACGGTAAATTGGCCGGCCTGCGGCGAGATGGATGTCCTGGAACGGATTAATGCCGCCAGTTCGCCCGATTGGAACGATGGCTCAATTCACGGAACTGGCTTTACTGGCAACAATCTGGGCACACAATACGACTTTCCGGCCGGGCAAACGGCGGCTGGTTGGCACACCTACGGCATGATCTGGAGCAAGGGCAGCGTCTCGTATTACATCGATACTCCCGCCACCCCCTACGCCACCTATACGCCGTCAAGCATTAGCGGCTTCAGCGGCGCGGTATGGCCCTTCGATGCTGGTCCTAGCTTCATCATTCTTAACTTGGCCGTAGGCGGTAGCTGGCCCGGAAGTCCAAACTCCAGTACGCCATTTCCTTCCACAATGCTCGTTGACTATGTGCGGGTGTACACCAATTAGAGGTAAATTGATAACTCCCGGTGTCAATAAGCAGACCGGATGGTGAGGCACTCGTGATGACCGAAAAGGCAATGGTACCCGTCGCAGACCGTATCTCCCTGAAAGAGAAAATCGGATACTCCCTGGGAGATGCGGCTTCGAACTTCTATTGGAAAACCTTCGAGTTTTTCGTCGTCTTCTTCTATACAGACGTATTTGGCATCTCGGCGGCAGCGGTTGGCGCCATGATGCTTATCACCCGCTTCGCCGACGCGGCGGCCGATCCCATCATGGGAGCTATCGCCGACCGCACCAGGACGCGCTGGGGACATTTCCGGCCTTATCTACTGTGGGGCGCGCTGCCGTTCGCGGCGGCGGGCGTGCTGACCTTCACGACTCCGAATCTGAGCGGCGGGGCAAAGCTGGTTTATGCCTACGTTACTTACTCTTCGTTGATGTTCATCTACACAGCGGTGAACATTCCTTACAGCGCGTTGATGGGCGTGATCTCTCCTAACTCGCAGGAGCGCACATCCATCTCGTCGATTCGCTTCATCGGCGCCTTCACAGCCGGAATCTTTGTCCAGTTTTGTAAGCTTCCGCTGGTCAAGTTCCTGGGCCACGGCAGCGATACCCGCGGCTGGCAGATGACCATGGTGCTGTATGGGACTCTGGCCGTTATTCTGCTGGTGCTCTGCTTCGTCAGCACCCGCGAGCGCGTTACGCCGTCCCCGCAGCAGCATGCGAATCTCAAACTCGATCTGCTCGACCTCTTCGGCAGCAAGCCATGGATCGTTCTGGTGGGCGTGTTGCTTCTTACCCTGGCTGCCTTCGCCGTGAAAGGTTCGGTCAGCACTTATTACTTCAAATATTTTGTAAAGCGCGAGGATCTTCTCGGCTGGTTCCTATTATCCAACGGTTTTGCGTTTATAGCGGCTGTCTTAATTACTTCTCGCCTGGCCAGGTGGATCGGCAAGAAGCCTCTCTTCATGCTCGCGCTGGGGCTTGGCGGTCTGGTGGTCGGCCTTTTCTCGCTTGCCAAGCCTGAAGATATTTGGTTCATGTTCGGGGTGCAGATCGCATCAAGCTTCATTATCGGCTTCAATTCGCCGCTGGTTTGGGCCATGTTCGCCGATACGGCCGATCACGCGGAATGGCGCACCGGCCGCCGCACAACAGGGCTCGTATTTGCCTCGGCAATCTTTGCAACCAAAATCGGATTTGCGATTGGCGCATGGATACTGGGCTTTATTCTCACTTACTTCGGATATGTGGCGAACGCGCAGCAAACAGGCCGCTCGCTTCACGGCATCGTCCTTTCGATGAGCTGGATTCCGTGCGTGATGCTGGTGCTGGCCGCCGTCGCAATGGCGGCATATCCGCTGAACGACACTCTGATGGTGAAGATCGAGGCCGATCTGAAGGAACGGCGCGGGGAGATAGAGAGATGAAAATCGCCTTCCTGAAAATAGCTCTGTTTTGCGCGTTCGCATTCCCACTGGCGGCTTTGGCGGCGGCGTCCGGCGCAACTTCGCACGAGGCCGATCTTGCCGTGCAGCAATGGAACGGCAATGCGATCGCCTACTCCGGTTACCGCCTGGGCCAAAGTCCAAATGCAAAGAACTATCCAACGCAGGCACAGATCCTCGATGACCTCACGATTCTCAATAAGAACTGGAAACTGATCCGCCTTTACGGAGCAGACCAGCACTCTCAGGACGTGCTGGAAGTTATCCAGCGAAACAAACTCGGAATCAAAGTGATGCTCGGTATCTGGCTCGATAGCAACGCCGGTCATGAAGGTGAGAACGCGGAACAGATTGCGAATGGAATCCGCCTGGCAAACAAATTCGACAGCATCGTTCTGGCGGTAAGCGTCGGCAACGAGATTCTTGTCTCCTGGTCTGATCACAAGCTGACCGAGGGAAAAACCATCGAGTATGTTGAACAGGTGAAAAAGGCGGTTAGGTGCCCGGTTACCGTCGCCGACGATTTTCTTTACTGGCGGCAGCAGCAAGCCAAACTTGCGGATCACGTGGACTTCATCACTATGCACACCTATCCCATGTGGGGCCATGAAGACATCGATACGGCTATGGCTTCCACAATCAAGGACTACGAAAGTGTGTGCAAGGCTCATCCGGGAAAAACGGTCGTAATTGGCGAGGCCGGCTGGGCCAGCTATGCGGTTGGCGGCAAATTTGTGCCGCGTGCGGGCGACGAAAAGAAGCAGAAGCGTTACTACGAGGAGCTAACCGCATGGGCAAAGGCAAACAAAGTAACCACATTTTTCTTTGAGGCATTTGACGAGCCATGGAAGGGAGCCGGGACCGAAGGCCACTGGGGCCTCTTTTCCGTGGATCGCAAGGCCAAACTGGCCATGCAGGGGCTGTTTCAGGAGTTGATGCCGGTCGGGCCAACGTCGCCGAATTACGATTCACTGCCCACGGCAAAGTAGAACACTTACTCTCGGAAAGTAACATGGAAGGTATTTTCACGAGGAATCGGCAATCTGCAGGGAGTTAGATGTGAATAAGTTGTCATTTCAAGGAAGAACGAGATCCGGTCCTTACAGTTATTCGAAGGGAAATGGGTCCCAAACAGAGGCTATCTAATGGGCACGGCTTTTGTAGTAGAAGCGCCCCTCCATCAGGGCACACCGAAGGTGGAGGGAGGTCAAATCGAGATCAGCGGGGAGCGTTTCTACCGCATTGTCAACTACGACGCTATGCCGCCGTTCCTGATGAGCCTGGTCAGCGACTCGGATCAATGGATGTTTGTCTCCTCAACCGGCGCCTTGACTGCCGGTCGCAAGGACCCCGACCACGCTCTCTTTCCCTACATCACCGACGACCGCATCCATGACAGCCAGGACTTGACTGGCGGCAAGACTATCCTTCTCGTTTCCTGCGGTGGGCGCACCGCCCTGTGGGAGCCATTCTCGCAGCGTTACGCTGGCCTCTATCGCGTCACACGCAGCTTGTCAAAAAGCGTTTATAGCAACAAAATCATCTTCGAAGAAGTTAACCACGATCTCGGCCTGTCCTTTTCTTGCAGTTGGATGCCGAGCAACCGCTTCGGCTTTGTGCGCCGCGCAGCTTTGGTCAACTTGGGCGCGCTGCCCCTGGAAGTCAACCTTCTCGATGGAATCCAGAATCTTTTGCCTCACGGCCTGACGCACCGCTTCCAGCTCGAATACAGCACCCTTGCGGACGGCTACAAAGAGAACGAGCTCGATTCGAATACCGGCCTAGGCCTCTTCAAACTCAGCGCTGTTCCGGCGGACCGGCCTGAACCCAGTGAAGCGCTGCGCGTAACCACGGCCTGGTCAGAGGGACTGGAGTCTGTCCGCCGTCTCCTGTGCTCGGCCCAGCTTGATCGCTTCCGCCAGACCGGTGAGGTAGAGGAGGAGAAACTGATCCGCGGCCGCCGCGGCGCTTATTTCATAAACTCACGGCTGACTCTTTCCGCAAGCGGCCGCAAAGAGTGGAGCATTGTGGCAGAGGTCGAGCAGGACGCTGCGAATGTTGCAGCCCTTGTCAGTATTCTCAAATCCGGCAAGAATCTCCGCGCGCAGCTCGACGAAGATGTCGAATGTGGAACGGCGAATCTGGTTCGCATTGTGGCTGAAGCCGACGGTCTGCAATGCACAGGCGACGATCTTAGTTCCGACCGACATTTCTCCAATGCTCTGTTCAACACCATGCGTGGCGGTATTCCAGAGCATGGCTACCAGGTTTCCAGCTCCGACTTCAAGGCCTTCATCGGCAAAGCCAACCACGCCTTGGCCGCGCGCCAAGCCGCGTTCCTGGATGCGCTGCCTGCAACTTTGCCGCACAGCAGCCTTCTCGCACTTGCCCGCGAACAGGATGACCCTGACCTTGACAGGCTCGCGCACGAGTACCTGCCGCTCACCTTCAGCCGCCGCCACGGCGATCCAAGCCGTCCCTGGAACAAATTTGCCATCGAAGTCAAGAACGATCAGGGTGAGAGAATCCTGAACTATCAGGGCAACTGGCGCGACATCTTCCAGAACTGGGAAGCGCTGGCTCTCTCCTTTCCCGGCTATATCGAAAGCATGATCTTCAAATTTGTCGATTCTTCGACAGCCGATGGTCACAACCCGTATCGCATCATGCGCGACGGCTATGAATGGGAGGTGCAGGACCCGCACGACGCATGGTCCTACATCGGCTACTGGGGTGATCACCAAGTTGCATACCTCTTAAAGCTGTTCGAAGTTTCAGCGCGCTATCATCCAGGAGCCCTTGTAGGCTTGTTGACGCATCGCGTCTTTACTTACGCCAACATTCCCTACCGCATCAAACCCTATCCAGCGCTTCTTGTAGATCCGCGCAACACCATCGACTTTGATGCCAATCTCGATCGCGAGATTCACCAGAGAGTGGCAGCGATGGGTTCGGACGGCAAAGCTCTGCCCGGCGTGGATGGCGCGCCATATCGCGCCAACCTGGCAGAAAAGCTTTTAGTCCTCGTGCTGGCCCGTCTCTTCAACTTCATTCCCGAAGCAGGACTGTGGATGAACACGCAGCGACCGGAGTGGAACGACGCCAACAACGCGCTGGTCGGCTTTGGCGTTTCCATGGTGACCCTTTGCTATCTGCGCCGCTTCCTATCGCTCAGTCGCGAGATTTTCGCCGCTGCCGGCACACCTGTGATTGAAATCTCTGAGGAAATTGCCGAGGCATTTCATCGTGTAGCGGGAACGTTGGAGCAGCATGCGTGCTTGCTCGGCAAACCAATCTCAGACCATGACCGCAAGCTTGTCCTCGATTCACTCGGCAGCGCTGGAAGCGACTATCGCGCCCGGATTTACGCACACGGCTTTTCCGGGCGCCAGGCCCAGCTCACCGTCGCGCAGTTAGTAGCATTCTGCGACGTTGCGCTCCGGCACATCGACCACTCTATTTCCGCCAACCGCCGCGAAGATGGCCTCTATCATTCCTATAACCTCATGAAGGTCTGCGGCGACACAATCGTGCTTCGCCGCCTCTATGAAATGCTCGAAGGCCAGGTGGCCGCGCTCAGTTCCGGCGCTCTCTCCGCGCGAGATGCGGTTACATTGCTTGATGCGCTGCGCTTGAGCCGCCTCTATCGTGCTGACCAGAACACCTACATCCTCTATCCGGACCGCAAGTTGCCGGGCTTCTTTGAGAAGAACAACATTCCCGCAGCGGCCATTGCCAAATCCAAACCGCTGGAGGCGATGATCAAATCCGGCGACCGCCGCATCGTGGTTCAGGATTTGAACGGCGTGGCGCACTTCAATGCAGCCTTCAGGAATGGCGCGCTGTTGAAGAAGGCGCTCCTGGCGTTAAACCAGCCGCAGCAGGAGAACGAGCAGATTCTCGCGCTTTATGAAGAGGTCTTCGATCACCAGTCCTTCACCGGCCGTTCGGGTACGTTCTACAAATACGAAGGGCTTGGTTGTGTTTACTGGCATATGGTCTCCAAGCTTCTTCTGGCAACCCAGGAGGTGCTGAACCAGGCCGCGTGCGCGGGTGAAGATCCCGCTCTGCTCGAGCGCCTCATCAGTCACTATCACGAAATCCGCGAAGGCATCGGGGTCCACAAGTCGCCCAAGCTCTTCGGCGCTATCCCCACCGATCCATATTCGCACACCCCAGGATTTGCAGGAGCGCAGCAGCCCGGCATGACCGGCCAGGTAAAAGAGGATTTCATCTCGCGGCTTGGCGAAATGGGCGTCGCGGTCGAAAACGGAAAGCTCTGTTTCCGCCGCCACCTGGTCAGTTGTAACGAGTTTCTCACCGAAGCGAGGCTCTTCTCGTTCTACGATGTCGATGGCCAGCAGCGCAGCCTCAAGCTCGATCCGGGCACAATGGTGTTTACCACCTGCCAGGTTCCCGTGGTGGCGCATCAGTCAGGGCCGCAGAAAATCGAGATCACCTGCGCCAATGGCTCTCACTCTACGGTCGAAGAGCTTGATCTTGATGCAGAAGCCAGTATAGCCATATTTGAGCGCACCGGAGCCATCCGACGGCTTGATGTCTTCTTTGACTTTGATCGTGGCGATTAACCGGCACACTACCGTAGGCGATTCAGCCAGCGGCCAATTCAGTTCAACTTCAAACTTCGGGGCCGAAGAACATCGTGCGGATCAAAGTGCGCTGGCATGCCGGTGGCCTTGTGGAGCTTGCAATGTTGCCGCGATGCCGCCATCGTCGCATAGGAGCGGGTTACGTGCAACCGTTCCATCACCACGGAACGCGTGCGCAATCCATCCACCATCACGGGTAGTTGGGCGGGAAGGCGATTGCGGTCTATGTAAATGACCAGCGCTGCCTCCCTGGGATTATCCAGGCTCTGGCCCACGCCTACGCCAAAAAAAGCCGAATTTTGACGCATTAATCCCGCGGCTGTCTGATTTTTGATGATCACGGCCTGCGCGAGCAAGGAAGCAGGCACTGCAGTTGAGCCATTCTCAAGAGGCGTCTGCGGCGCCCAGCCGAAAGCCACCGCGCGCGCCGTCGTGGGAATCACCAGCGTACGCACGCCGTCTACGGTATCCGGCGCGTTCACCAACCTGTTCTCGTCGGCGTAGAGAATCACCGCGGCCTCGCCTGGGTGGTCGAGGCTCTTGCCGGCGGCCACACCCAAAATTCCTGTCGCTGAGTTCACCAGCATCCGAGCCTGCATAACTGCCTGCTGCGCGCGCGCAGTCTCTGCATCGCTGAGCGCAACACTCTGTGCTGCGGCAATACTGTTGTCTCCGTAGCTCAGGCAACTGACCGCATGGTCGGCCGTGCCCACAAACGTATAGCTTCCGCCGATTTGCGCACCTAACTCGTTCAGCACCGCGCCCGCCGGGTTAGCTACGCCTTGGCTTACGCCGGAGACATCCGTACCACCCGCAAAGTACAGGCCTACAGGCTCGGCATTTGCCGCGTCCACCACCAGCGCGCCTGAGTCGCCCGCGTCACTGAGCTGGTTGCCGCTGATGCCGATCTGGTGAGTAAATGTCTTGGTCAGGTAAGGCCGCGTCTCCGCACAATCCAGGTAATAATCGACCCTCACGTCGAGATCGACAGCCGAAACGCCGCCGCACGTCAGCCCTGTCGTTCGGCCGCTTTTGGCCACTTGCTGGTTGAGCCATGCGCTCTCGCCTCTACCACCGGTTGAACTGATGCCGGGAGGCGCTGCGGCCAACGTGCCGTCTGCCTGCCTTCCGCCCAGCTCCAGAATGTTGCCGCCAGAGTCCACTGCGCGCGAGGTCACCTGAGCAATAGCCGCGTCGGCATTAGTCTGTTTCGAGCTGAGTGCCAGCCAGCCGGTTAGCTGAGCCACTGGAGCAACCCCCGAGCCGAAGCCAAGTGGCGTGCAGTTGTTGTCGATTAACCCCGGCTGCACAATCGAGTTGCCCACGCTGGCGTGGTCGCTCTTGGCCAGCACGTGGTTGTTGCTCAAAATGTATTGACGCTTGCTCGCGTCCTCAACCAGCGCGCCCAGTGTGCCGCTGCAGCAGTCCACAATCTGGTTGCCGCGCGTGTCGTAGTCTGTGTTGTTGCCGCCTGAACTGCCCAGCAAAACCGAGCCTGCCGGTTGTCCCTGGTGAGTGGCAGGATTGCTCGTAACCCCAGCCGAATTCACCAGCACTACGGAAGAGGTTCTGGAAATGGATACGGAGCTAGATAAAGCCCCGTTCACCGTGGCTACCACATAGGTTGCGCCGGTATTCTGCACTGAATTTGGTGCGGAATAGGTCACCATGCAGGAGGTAAAAGCCCTGCCGTCACGCTGGCAACTCACCGCGCTCAGTGATCCCTGTGTGCCTGTCTGGCTCCAGCCTTGCCCGCTTGCTGAGTTGGCCAGCTCAAAGTGAATCCCTGCCGAGCCGCCCGCCTCGGCCAAGATGCCGGTAATCGTGACCGAGCCATTGGCGCCCAGTGCCACATTCTCCGGTGTCAACGGCTGCAGAAATCCGGGTGTCACGGTCAACACAGCGCTTGCTTGGAGGCTGGGATTCGCGGCCTGTGTTGCGGTTACCACCACATCTGCGTGGTCTGCTGTCAAATAGCTGGGAGGCGTGTACTGTCCGTTCGGGTGGATGCTTCCCGGTCCGCTCTTTGCATCTCCGCCTGAGACCGACCAGGTTACATCCGCCGCCCCGCCGCCGGCCAGAGTGGCCGCAAACTGATGCACAGGCCCACCTTGGGCGCTGGTTGCATTACATCCTGTGCAATTGGTGTCGATAGCGGAAGCGCCCGGACTAACCGAAAACGCTGCCATTGAGGAATTTGCTGTAACCAGCCCGCTGCCGCAACCAGCCATCGCCAGCAGCGCCGGTGCCAGAAACAACGAAAAATTCCTGAATACCAGCCGCATGATCACTTTCCTTGCATTGACTCTCTATTCTATATACTTTCTTCTCTGTCAGATTGATCTATCGCAACTCCAGGTGCAACTAGATAATGAAGTAATCAAGCCGCCTGAAGAGCATTTGGCCCCGCCATAAGGCTTCGCAGATAATTACCTATCATCGGCGCACTATGGAAGAGTGAACAAAAGTAGCCAATCCCGGTTCAATCTGCCAAGGCTTAGCCCGGTCCAATCTGTGAAGCAAATGCTCGGTCCGTACCATGGACCCCCACCTCCACAAACGGGAAAATGACGGGATTCTGCCGGAGATCACTAAAAGGTGAAGCTATACCTTCACTCTTTTATAAAATGGCGCTGGAATCTGCTTTGCCCTCACGCGATTGGCGCGGACCTGGACCAAGACATCCGCGCCGCTGGCGGCCACGGCCACGGGCAGCAGCGCATAGGCAATGTTGGTCTTGAGGAAGGGTGCGGGCGAGCCGGAAGTAATC
>Ga0224559_1000970_pt1 | contig 16625 bp, 27 predicted proteins | sample 714S33034metaG_FD_180676 | JGI IMG/M metagenome (GOLD analysis project Ga0224559, IMG submission 180676) | Peat soil microbial communities from Stordalen Mire, Sweden - 717 S3 30-34 | ecosystem: Environmental > Terrestrial > Soil > Wetlands > Peat | place: Sweden: Norrbotten County, Stordalen... | reverse complement strand
CTGTCTTAAAAGTTCTCGGTCTCGGTGGGCAACTGCAGATCCACCGAATCCAATGGTTCGTCCTCGTCGTCGTAGTGGCTGTAGCTGGCGGCCAGCGCGGCGGCGGGAGGAATGCTCGTCGGCCCCGGAACCGCATTGCCGTGTTCGTCGATCTTCATGCCCAGCGAAAGGCCCATCTGCGCGAGGATTTCCTTGATCTCGTTCAGGCTCTTGCGGCCGAAGTTCTTGGTTTTGAGCATCTCGGCTTCGGTCTTCTGCACCAGTTCGCCGATCGACTGAATGTTGGCGTTCTTCAGGCAGTTGTAGCTGCGGACCGAAAGCTCCAGCTCTTCAACCGAGCGATTGAGGTTGTCGTTGCGCAGCAGACCGCGGCTTTCCTCGCCACGCGCCTCGGCCTCGATTTCCTCCTCGAAGTTGATGAAGATGTTCATGTGGTCCTTGAGCAGTTTGGCGGCCAGGCCCACGGCGTCGGCGGGCAGCACGGCCCCGTTGGTCCACACTTCAAGGGTCAGCTTGTCGTAGTCGGTGATCTGGCCAAGACGGGCGGCTTCCACCACATAATTGACGCGGCGCACCGGCGAGTGAACCGAATCCACGGGAATAAAACCAAGCCCCAGGTCGGCGTCGAAGTTCTTGTCGGCGGAGATGTAGCCGCGCCCGCGTTTCAGGCGCATCTCCATATCCAGCTTGCCGCCTTCTGAAAGGGTGGCAATATAAATGTTCTTGTCCAGAATCTCCACGTCGCCGTCGGCTTCAATCATTCCCGAAGTGACTACGCCGGGCTGGTCGGCGCGCAGATATAGCGCCTTTGGACCCTCGCCCGCGAGCTTGAAGGGAACCTGCTTCAGGTTCAGGATGATGTCGGTCGCATCCTCAACCACGCCGGTGATGGACTGGAATTCGTGGAGCACGCCTTCGATGCGAATCGCTGTAACCGCGGCGCCCTCGATGGAGCTGAGCAGGGTGCGGCGCAATGCGTTGCCGATCGTGGTGCCAAAGCCGCGCTCAAAGGGCTGAGCGCTGAACTTGCCAAATGTGTCGCTGAGCGTCTCGGCATCGACTGCCAGGCGCTTCGGCTTTTGAAATCCTCTCCAAAGCATATCTTGGTCTCTTTTCCCGCGCGGCATGTACGTCGCGATGCATTTTGCGGCGGCCGCGCAAGTTCTCCTTCGTGTGAGTTGTCAGAGATCAGAGATCGGAGATCAGTCCCGGCTTGCTTAACCAACCTCTGTACTCTCACCTCTGCTTTGGTGCTTGAAAAGCCTTAGTTCGCAGCGGTCAAACTCAACTCCAAGCCGATGCGGTCCAAATCGCCGCGGCCCAAACCTGATCTCTGATCTCTGACCCCTGATCTCTACTTGCTGTACAGTTCGACGATCAACTGTTCGTTGATCGGCAGGTTGATGTCCTTGCGCTTGGGCAGAGCGAGCACGCGGCCGGTGAGGGTCTCGAAGTTCATCTCAAGCCACGTGGGCATCGGGCTCTGCGCGGCGTTCTGCGCGCCTTGCTCCACGATCAAGTGCTTCTTGGCGCCCTCGCGGATGGCGATTTCGTCGCCCGCGTTCACCTGGTAGGAAGGGATGTTCACCTTCCGCCCGTTCACGGAAACATGGCCGTGGCGCACTACCTGGCGTGCCTGACGCCGCGAGATGGCAAAGCCCAAACGGAATGCCACATTGTCGAGACGCCGTTCGAGTTGCTGAATCAACAACTCGCCGGTGACGCCCGCGGCGCGATTGGCCTTTTCGTAGTACTCGCGGAACTGGCTTTCAAGGGTGAAGTACATGCGCTTGGCCTTCTGCTTTTCATGCAGTTGCAGGCCGTAGCCCACGATCTTGGCCTTGCGGTCCTTGCCGTGCTGGCCAGGCGCAAAATTGCGCTTCTCCAGCGGGCAGCGGTCGGAGGTGCATTTGGTGCCCTTCAAAAAGAGCTTGGTGCCTTCGCGACGGCAAAGGCGGCAGACTGCTCCGGTATAACGAGCCATTTCTTCTCCTGACTTCGGATGACGGCCGGTTTACGTGTCCGGAGGACATTTCGTCCCGGCCCGGTTGTTGCTCAGAGATCAGGGGTCAGAGATCAGAGATCAGTAAGAACCCGCCTCGGTCCAATTACTGACTACTGAAAAACAGACGACCGCATCTCCAACTTCTTCTTGCGAGATTCGAAGGTAGGGAACTGGAATCAGTTGTCGCACGAATCGAACTGATCTCTGATCTCTGACCCCTGATCTCTGCTCTTACACTCTCCGCCGCTTCGGTGGACGGCAGCCGTTGTGCGGCACTGGCGTCACGTCGCGAATGGTGCGCACTTCAACCCCGGCCGCGGCCAGGGCGCGGATCGCAGACTCGCGGCCCGAACCCGGACCGGAGACCCGCACTTCCACCGCGCGCAGACCGTGATCGCGCGCCATGCTTGCGGCGTTCGATGCAGCCTGCTGCGCCGCGAAGGGCGTGCCCTTGCGCGAACCGCGGAATCCCAGCGACCCCGAGCTCTTCCAGCTCAGCGTGTTGCCCACCTGATCGGTGATGGTGACAATGGTGTTGTTGAACGTGGCCTGAATGTACGCAATGCCAAACGGCACATTCTTGCGCTCGCGCTTCTTGAACTTCTTGTTCTTTGAAGCCTTGCCCGCGGCTGGCTTGCCCGCGGCAGGTTTGCCGGCTCCCGCTTTCTGCTCTGCTTTTGCCATTATGTTTTACCCGTCGCTTTCTTCTTGCCGGCAATTGTGCCCTTGCGCGGGCCCTTGCGAGTGCGGGCGTTGGTGTGGGTGCGTTGGCCACGCACCGGCAGCGAACGCCGGTGACGGTTGCCGCGATAACTCTGGATGTCGATGAGACGCTTGATGTGCATCTGGGTGTCCTTGCGCAGGTCGCCCTCCACGTTTCCCTCGTCCTCGATCACCACGCGGATGCGGTTGACCTCGTCCTCGCCCAGATCCTGGATCTTCTTGAAGGGATCGACATTCGCCTTCTCCAGAATGGTGAGCGCGCGAGGGTTCCCGATGCCGAAAATATATGTGAGCGCGATCCGTGCCTGCTTGTTGCGGGGCAGATCGACGCCAGCAATTCGAGCCATTCGATTTCCTTTGCCGCTTCAGGTTGTGTGCCCCCGGCCTTAGCCGGTTCGCACGGGTTTTGCTTCCGCCTCCAGGGGTTCATCGCAAGCCTTGACTCAGGCTAACTAGCCCCGGACGAGTTGTCAGTTTTCAGTCGTCAGTGGTCAGTTCAAAAACACCTGGGCTAGCCGGGTTCTTACTGACAACTGATAACTGACTGCTGACCACTGTCGTGAAGTCTTCCGCGTTATGCCAGACTGTTTGCTAGCCCTGGCGCTGCTTGTGCTTCGCGTTCTCGCAGATCACCCGAACCACCCCGCGGCGGGTGATGACCTTGCACTTGACGCAAATCTTCTTTACCGATGCCCGGACCTTCATTGTTACCTTCCCTCTTCTAGCTTTTAGCTGCAAGCTCTTAGCTTTTAGCCCGCTCTTTCCCTGCAAGCCGCATCGGCCATTGCACAGGCTAGGAGCTAATAGCTAATGGCCAAGAGCTATTTGTAGCGGTAAACAATCCGCCCGCGGTTCAAGTCGTAGGGACTCAGCTCTACGGCTACCCGGTCACCGGGCAGAATGCGAATGAAATTCTTGCGCATCCTTCCCGAGACATGGGTCAACACTTCGTGATTGTTCTCCAGCTTGACCTTGAACATGGCGTTCGGAAGCGTCTCCGTAACCACCGCCATAACCTCAATCATGTCTTCTTTCGACAAACTGCATCCTGATTCCGCCGGCGCCCTCTTGTGCAACCAGCCTGTTCTGGCATTTTCAGAGTTACCACTGAAAATGCAATCGCCCGAGCGTGTTACTCGGTTAGAATCCTCGCTCCGGTTGCGGTCACCGCCACCGTGTGCTCAAAATGAGCGCTCATGCTTCCGTCCGCGGCCACTGCCGTCCAGCCGTCGCCAAGCACCTTTACATCCGCCCTGCCGGCATTCACCATTGGCTCGATGGCGATCACCATTCCGGTGCGCAGCTTCATGCCGCGGCCTCGTTCGCCAAAGTTCGGCACCTGCGGATCTTCATGCATGTGAACCCCGATGCCGTGGCCCACAAAATCCCTCACCACCGAAAACCCCTCGGCCTCGACCACCCCTTGCACCGCGGCTCCCACATCGCCCAGGGTCGCGCCCGGTTTTACCGCCGCAATGCCCGCCAGCAACGACGCCTCCGTCACTGCCAGAAGCCGCGCGGCATCCGGATCGATCGCCCCCACCGGAACCGTGATAGCTGCGTCGCCGTAGTAGCCGTCCACCACTACCCCGAAGTCCACCGAAACAATGTCGCCTTCTTTCAGAACCCGCTTGGGCGACGGAATGCCATGCACCACTTCGCTATTGACTGAGGTGCACAGCACACAGGGAAACCCGTGATAGCCCTTGAATGCAGCCTTCACGCCCAGTTCATCCAGCCGCGCTTGCGCCGCATTCTCGAGATCGAGCGTTGTTGCGCCTGGCCTTACCCGGCTGCGCACCAACTCAAGCACCTCGCGAACCACCTGGCCCGCGCGACGCATCTTTTCGATCTCCTTGGAAGACTTCAGTACAACCGCCAACGACTGACCCAGCTTTCGGTAAAAACAGTGGTCGGTGATCAGTGATTAGTGGTCAGTAAACCCGTCCGGGCACTTACTGACAACTGATCACTGTCAACCGGTCACCGGCTTCAAACGCGCAAACCCGCCGTCCGGCTGCGCTACTTCCGCAACCGCTCGACAGCGGCAACAATTCCGGTCGCGATCAACTGAATCGGCCGGTCTCCATCCACTTCCGTGAAACGTCCCAAAGCCCGGTAGTGCTCGATAACGGGCGCGGTCAGGGCCTGGTAAGCGCGCATGCGCTCCTTGAAGACCTCTTCCGTGTCGTCGGCTCGCTGGACCAGCGCCGCACCTTCAACATCGCAAAAACCATCCCGCTTGGGCGGCTTTCCGTAGATGTTATAGATGGTCTGGCAGACAGGACAGTTCCTGCGCCCCGTAATACGGCGCAGTAATTGATTATAGTCCACATGGATGCTGACCGCAATCACCGGCAGCCCACCGCCCTTGGCCTGGGCCTGCGCCGCCAAACGGCCGTCCAGCCAGCTCGCCTGACCAAGCGTACGAGGAAAACCGTCCAGAATGTATCCGTTGGCGGTATCCTTCGCCTGCAGCCGCAACGCCACCATCTCATCCACCAGAGAATCGGGCACCAGCTCACCGCGCCCCATGATCTCCTTGGCCACCCGGCCCAGTTGCGTGCCCTGAGTCACATTGGCGCGCAACAGGTCGCCAGTGGATATCTGCGGAATCCCCCACAGATTCACCAGTTCCTTGGCCTGGGTTCCCTTGCCCACGCCCGGCGCACCCAATAAAAGAATTGGGCCGGGAACGGTCGTTTGACCCGTTTCCCGGCCTTGTTCGACTGCCGTTAAAAATGAGGCCATTACCAGGTTTTCCTTCCGCGTATGCGACCGGAGCGAGGGGAAAAGCCGTCATAGTGTCTCATGATCAGCTGCGATTCGATCTGGTTGACGGTGTCCATGGCTACACCCACCACGATAAGCAGGGAAGTGCCGCCAAAGTAAAACGTGACCCCCATGCCGTGCGTCGTCCACGCCGGCAAGCTTTCGAAGATGCGGCCGACCAACCACAACTTGTCAAAGCGGATGCCCGAGATCATGAATGTGGGCACAATCGTAATCAAGCACAGATACAGCGCGCCCACCAGTGTCAGGCGGGTAAGAATGTCGTTGATGAAGTCCGAAGTACGCTTGCCGGGCCTGATTCCGGGAATGAACGAGCCCGATTTGCGGAAGTTGTCCGCGATGTCGTCCGGCTTCATCACGATTGAAATGTAGAAATAGGCGAAGAAGATGATGCCCAGGATTTGGATAACTTCGTACCAGGGATAGCCGGGCTGCAGCGCCTGCACGATGGGCTGGAGAAAGCGGCTGTTCTGCACGAACTCCGACTGGGCAAATAACATGGGCGCGGAAAGGATCGAACTGGCAAAGATAACCGGCATCACGCCGCCGGCGTTCACCTTCAAGGGAAGATGGCTGGATTGCCCGCCCATCATGCGCCGGCCGACGATGCGCCGAGCGCTCTGGATGGGAATGCGCCGCTCCGACCGCTCCACAAATACGATAAAAGCCACCACCGCGACCATGGCCGCCAACAGGATAAGGACCACAACAAACGTGAGTTGGCCCCAGGCGTCGGTCTGAATCTTCTGGATCAGTTCGCCCACGCCGCGGGGCAGGCCGGCGACGATTCCCGCAAAGATCAGCAGGCTCATGCCGTTGCCGATGCCTCGATCGGTGATCTGCTCGCCCAGCCACATGATGAACGCCGTGCCGGTCGTCAACGTCAGCACCGTCATCAGGCTGAAGCCGATGCCGGGGTTCAAAACCAGTCCCTGCTTGGTGAGGATGGCCGCGATGCCGATCGACTGCAAAGCGCCCAGAATCACGGTCATGTAGCGGGTCCACTGCGTGATTTTGCGCCGGCCGAGTTCGCCTTCCTTCTGGATGCGCGCCAGCGGCTCATAGACCACGGTGAGAAGCTGAAAAATAATCGAGGCCGTAATGTAGGGCATGATGCCCAATGCGAAGACGGTCATGCGGCGCAGGTTGCCGCCGCCGAACAGGTCCATCAACCCCAGCGCCGAGCCGCTCTGCTGGTTGAAGAGAAGTTCCAACTGGTTGGCGTTCACGCCCGGTGTGGGGATGTGCGAGCCCAGACGGTAGACGGCAAGAATAGCCAGCGTAAAGAGTACCCGCTTGCGCAGGTCGGGGATCCGGAAGATATTAAGGAATTTCTCAATCATGATTGATGTTCCGCTTCAGGGCGTTCTCCGCCATTCGGTTCTTTTGACCTACTTCATCTTAGAGCATCTCTCGATTCCGGGTCAGGATACTGGAACCGGGAGACGCTGACTATGCGGCCCGTCACACTTGTCCAGGGAGGGCCATTCCGAGTGCCCCAGGTCTCGATCTTCAGACCTGAGAGACTTAGGCCCTTAGGCTTCAGCCGGAACCACGGGACCGCCCGCCACCACAGCCTTGCCGCCGGCCTTTTCGATCTTTTCGACGGCCGACTTGGAGAACTTGTGGGCATGAATGGTGACGGCCTCCGTCAATTCGCCGGAGCCGAGAATCTTGATCAGCGCCTTCTTGTTCGAGGCAAGGCCCAGCTTCTTGTAATCGTCCAGCCCGATCTCGGTGACCGCAAGCCCTTCAATATGCTCCGCGATCCGGTCCAGATTCACTACCGTGTACTCGGTGCGGAAGATGTTGGTGAAGCCGCGCTTGGGCAGGCGGCGGTGCAGCGGCATCTGGCCGCCTTCAAACCCGCGCATCAGGCTCGTGCCGGTCCGCGATCCCTGGCCCTTGTGCCCTCGGGTCGAGGTCTTGCCCATGCCGGATCCCATACCCCGGCCCACACGCTTGCGCCCGGTATTGGCATTCCTAGGCGCGCGCAAATTCGATAGGTTCTTTGTCATGATTTCCTCGCTATAGCGCCGGAAGGGTTGATCCCCGCCGACTCGCGTTGCTTACAGAGATCAGGGATCAGAGATCAGAGATCAGAAAAGACGGCCTATCGTAGTCGACCCTGATCTCTGATCCCTGATCTCTGTTCTCTAGCTCTCCAGAATCCTCACCAGATGCGGCACGGTCTTCACCATGCCGCGAATCGATTCGTTGTCCACGCGCTCGACGATCTGGTTGAGGCGCGTAAAGCCCAGGCCCTTCACGACCGCCTTGTGATGGGAGGGTGTGGAGTTCTTGGAGCGGTAGTACTGAATGCGGATCGTCTTGGTCTCGGTCTCAGTCTCAGCCATGGTCTACATCTCCTCCACGGTCTTGCCGCGCATGTTGGCCACCTCGGCCCGGTCGCGCAACTGCACCAGCGCGTCGAACGTAGCCTTGATGACGTTGTGCGGGTTGGGCGAGCCCAGGCTCTTGGTGAGCACATTCTGCACCCCGGCCGAGGTCATTACCGCGCGCACCGCGCCGCCGGCAATCACGCCAGTTCCCTCGGGAGCCGGCTTCAGCAGCACCTGGCCCGAGCCGTAACGGCCCAGCACCATGTGCGGAATCGTGGTCTCGGTCAGGTTGATGCGGAACAGGTTCTTCTTGGCCGACTCGATTCCCTTGCGAATTGCCTGGGGAACCTCTTTGGCCTTGCCCGAACCGTAACCCACCACGCCGGAAGCAGCGTCTCCCACAACCACCAGCGCGGCAAACGACATGTTCTTGCCGCCCTTTACCACCTTGGTCACGCGATTGATGGCCACCACCTGATCCTTCAGGTTGTACTGGTTGGCATCGAGTTTCTTCTTCAAGATCGTCATTGCTCTCTCGTTTTCCAGTTGTCAGTTATCAGGGACCGGTTAATGGTGCATGTTCCAGCGTCTTTACTGATCCCTGAGACCTGATCCCTGATCCCTGCTTTTTAGAACTCCAGCCCTGCCTCGCGGGCCGCGTCGGCCAGCGCCTTGATGCGCCCGTGATACAGATAGCCGCCGCGATCGAAGACCACCTTCTTGATGCCCTTTTCGACAGCCTTCTCGGCCACGGCCTTGCCGATCTCCTTGGCCGCGGCGACGTTGCCGCCGGTCTTCAACTTGATGGTCGACGCCGACACCAGCGTCTGCCCGGCCTGGTCGTCGATCACCTGCGCGTAAATGTGGTTCAGCGAGCGGTACACGTTCAGCCGCGGCCGCTCCGCCGTACCCGACAGCTTGGCGCGAATGCGGTTGTGAATGCGCTGCCGGATTGCGTTTCTCTTGGTCTGCGTAATCATGGTCTCTCGTTCCTATCAGCGGAGCCGCCAAGCGACCCCGTTCGGTTAGTTCAGTTGTCAGGGGTCAGTTGTCAGTTGTCAGCAAAAACCCGGGCTACTGATAACTGAAAACTGAATACTGACAACTGTCAGCTTACTTCGCCCCCGTCTTGCCGGCCTTCTTCTTCAGCTTCTCGTCGGAGTAGCGCACACCCTTGTTCTTGTACGGATCGGGCTTGCGCAGCGAACGCATGTCCGCCGCCACCTGGCCCACCTTCTGCCGGTCGATGCCGGAGACGGTCAAGTGAGTCTGCTTGGGATCGATCGCCACCTCAATGCCCGAAGGCAGTGGAACCTCGATCTGGTGCGAATAGCCCAGCGTGAAAACCACCGTGCCCTTGCCCTTCATCTCGGCGCGATACCCGATGCCGACGATGTCCAGATCCTTCTTCCAGCCCTGGGTCACGCCGTGAACCGCGTTGAACACCAGCGCGCGCGTCAATCCGTGCACCGGGGCATGCGCGTCGGTATCGCGCTTTACGTGCAGTTCCGTACCCACTGTCTCCAGAGAAATGCCCTCGGCAATCAGCGCCGATACCTTGCCCTTGGGTCCTTCGACCAGAACGGTATTGCCTTCGACCGTATACTTCACGCCCGCGGGCAGCGGGATCGGCTTCTTTCCAATACGCGACATCGTTTCAATCCTTCTTCTGGCTTGCGAGTCCCGAAAGGCAGTTGTCAGCGATCAGTTTTCAGCGATCGGTTGACAGCTTCAACGCCCTATCGTTCCACTGCAGCCGGTAAAACAGGGGTCAGGGATCAGAGATCAGGGGTCAGAAAAAACTTCGATCACCGAATTTGCTGAAATCTGATCCCTGTTCCCTGATCCCTGTTCCCTGCCTTTACCACACTTCGCAGAGCAGTTCGCCGCCCACGCCTTCGCGGCGCGCCTGACGGCCGGTCATCACGCCCTTGGGCGTGGTCATAATGGAGATGCCAAGTCCGCCCTGGACGCGCTTGATCTCGTCGCGGCCGATATACACCCGGCAGCCAGGACGCGAGATGCGCGCCAAGTCGCGGATGGCAGCTTCCGTGCCGCCGTACTTCAGGTACACGCGCAGCACCGGCTTGCCTTCCTCTTCCTGGGTCTTGTAGTTCGAGATATAGCCCTCCTCCTTGAGGATGCGGGCTATCTCGGTCTTCAACTTCGAAGCCGGTACGTCCAGCTTCTGATGACGCGCCCGGATCGCATTCCGGATCCGCGCCAGAAAATCTGCTACTGGGTCGGTCAGACTCATTCCTTCTCCTTCATTCCCCGTTCGTCCGCCTGCTGCCGGAAACCAGCGGGAATGCGTACTACAGTGGTCAGGGGTCAGAGATCAGGGTTCAGAAAAACCGTTCGATTTCATCTCAGCCGCCAGTCTTTGCACGAGCAACTGATCCCTGATCCCTGAAACCTGATCCCTGTCTTGCTACCAGCTCGACTTCACGACGCCGGGAATCTCGCCCTTGAGCGCCAACGCACGGAAACACAAACGGCAGACGCCGAACTTGCGCAGGAATCCACGCGGCCGCCCGCAGAGCTGGCACCGGTTGTGCTTGCGGCAGCTGAACTTCGGCTTCCGCGCGTCTTTCACCCTTTTTGCAGTGGTTGCCATAAATCCTCAAATCCCCTTTTACGCGCCTACCCGGAACGGCATCCCGAAGTGCTTCAACAGCGCCCGCGCCTGGTTGTCGTCCTTGGCCGTCGTCACGATCGTGATGTTCATGCCCTTCAGCTTCTCCACTTTGGAGTAATCGATCTCCGGGAAGATCAATTGGTCGCGCAGGCCCAGCGTGTAGTTGCCGCGCCCGTCAAAGCTCTTTGTCGACACGCCGCGAAAATCTCTTACCCGTGGCAGCGCCGTCGAAATCAGCCGGTCGAGAAACTCGTAGGCCTTCTCGTTGCGCAAGGTCACCATGGCGCCGATCGACATGCCCGCCCTCACCTTGAAGGCCGCAATCGACTTCTTGGCCTTGGTGGTCACCGGCTTCTGCCCGGCGATCATGGTCAGATCCCCCACCAGCGGATCGAGCAGCTTGGTGTTCTGCGTCGCCTCGCCCAGGCCCATGTTGATCACGATCTTTTTCAGCTCCGGTACCGCCATCGGATTGTCAAGCCCCAGCTCCTTTTGCAGAGCCTGCTTGATCTCCTTGTGATACTTCTCTTTCAGCCTTGCCGCCATTTTCCTTTGCTCTCTTTCTTCCGGCGCCCGGAGTGGCCTTGCGGCCGTTTACCGTTGCGGAAGTGCTTGGGTGCCCCATCCTCGCCGCGTCTTGAGTTTTTTGCGGCTAGGGTGGGATCGCACTACTCCCTGGTTACTTCTTGGTGGGCAACTCCTGCCCGCACTTCTTGCAAATTCTCGTCTTGGTGTCGCCCTCGACCTTGTGGCCAATACGCGCCGGGCCGCAGTTGGGGCAGACCAGCGCGACGTTCGAGATTGTGATAGGCGATTCCTGCTCGGCGATGCCGCCCTTGGTCCGCTGACCCTGCTTGCTCGAAACCGTCTTCTTGACCACCCGCACGTGCTCCACAAGCACCGTCCCCTTGTCGGGGAAGACGCGCAGCACGCGGCCCGTCTTGCCGCGGTCCGAGCCCGTGAGGACCTTGACCGTATCGTTGCGATGAATATTCAAACTCGGCATCTTCTCTCCAAAAAGCAGTGGACAGTTGTCAGCGATCAGTGATCGGTTCTTTCCATGCCACATCGGGCATTTCAACCAAACAGAACCGAATCAAGCAATCACATTCTCAAAAGCCACAGTCGAAACTGACCACTGACCACTGTTCACTGACCACTGTCTTTACACCACTTCCGGCGCCAGCGAAACAATCTTCAAAAACTTCTTCTCGCGCAACTCGCGGGCCACCGGCCCGAATACGCGCGTACCGACCGGCTCGTGCGCATCGTCGATCACCACGGCCGCGTTTTCGTCAAAGCGAATGTAGGTTCCGTCGCGCCTGCGGTACTCCTTGCGGGTGCGGACGATGACCGCCTTCACAACCTTGCCCTTCTTCACCGTTCCGTCGGGCGAAGCTTCTTTCACTGCCGCGGTCACGATGTCGCCCAGGCCCGCCTTCTTGCCCAGTCCGCCGCCGAGCGGCAAAATCACTTGCAGCTTGCGCGCGCCGGAGTTGTCGGCCACCGCGAGCATGGTTCTCATTTGCACAGCCATGGGTTCTTCTCCTTAACCGCCCGCGCTAGTTGGCGGCCTTGCTTGCCGTCTTCACGGCCGCGTCTTCGATTTGACCAAGAGACGAGCGCCGCACAATCTCCTCGAGCGACCACCGCTTCAGCTTGCTCAGCGGCCTGGTCTCGCGAATGCGTACCACGTCGCCCATGCGCGCCGAACTCTGCTCGTCGTGGGCATAGAACTTCTTGGTCGAGCGAACAATCCGCTTGTACTTCGGGTGGGCCTTGCGCATCTCGACCTCGACCACTATGGTCTTCTGCATCTTGGTCGAAACCACCTCGCCCACCTTCTCGTTACGCCGCGCGCCAACGGCCGCCGGCGCCTGTACTGCCTCTGTCGTCGCCATTTAGCGGGCTCCCTTCTTGCTTGACACGACCGGAACTGCATCCCCAGCTGTATCCTTGGCCGCGCCGCGGATGCCGAGTTCCCGCTCCTTGGCCACGGTCTTGATCTGTGCGATCTCCTTGCGCAACTGGCGGAGCTTCTTCACTCCGTCGTTCTGCCCCAGAGAGACCTGGAAGCGAAGCCGGAACAGTTGCTCGGAGGTTGTCTTCTCCTGGTGCACCAATTCTTCGTCGCTCAAATTGCGTATCTTCTCGAGTTCCATCTGTCTGCTTCTCTCTCCGCCGCTCACACGCCCCACTTGAGGATCGCGGCGCGTCTCGTTTCACTTGGCACGACACCCACTCGGCTCCGTGCCCCATCCATTCCGCGTTCTCTGGCGGAATGGGTGGGATAGCAACCTACTTGGCCTCGGCCACAACCTTCTCGGCGCCCGGCCGCTGCACGAACTTGGTCCTCAGCGGCAGCTTGTTCGACGCCAGCCGCATCGCTTCCTGCGCAACGTCCACCGCCACCCCTTCCATCTCGAAGAGGATCTTGCCCGGCCTGACCACGGCCACCCAATGATCGAGCGCGCCCTTGCCCGAGCCCATGCGGACTTCGGCCGGCTTCTTGGTGATCGGCTTGTCGGGGAACAGGCGCAGCCATATCTTGCCGCCGCGCTTGATGAAACGGGTCATGGCAATACGGCTGGCTTCAATCTGCCGGTCGGTAATGTACCCGCACTCCAGCACCTTCAGCCCGTACTCCCCGAACGACAGCGAAGACCCGCGCCATGCCTTGCCGCGGCGCTTGCCCTTCTGCTGCTTGCGAAACTTCACCTTCTTTGGCATCAACATAGCGAAAACCTCGAAAAACAGTGGCCAGTGGTCAGTGATCAGTGGTCAGTTAGTCGCTAGCGCAACCAGCAGCTTGACCACTCACAACTGAATCCGGCGACTAACCTTCAAAAAACACAGAACCAAAAACCGATCACTGATCACTGACCACTGACCACTGCACTTAAAACACCGACGTCCCAACCGCCGGCGTCTGGCGGCGCTTCTGCTCGTAGATGTCGCCGCGATAGATCCAGGTCTTCACGCCGATCACGCCGTACGTCGTATTCGCCTCAGTGAAGCCGTAGTCGATATCGGCGCGCAGCGTGTGCAGCGGCAAACGGCCCTGCAAATACCATTCCGAGCGGGCGATTTCGTTGCCGTTCAACCGGCCCGAGACGCGCACCTTGATTCCCTTGCAGCCGAAGCGCAGCGCAGAGTCCACGCTTTTGCGCATGGCCCGGCGGAAGCTGACGCGCTTTTCAAGTTGAAGCGCGATGTTCTCCGAAACCAGTTGCGCGTCCAGCTCCGGCTTGTTCACCTCGATGATGTCGATGAACACGTCGCGGCTGGTGCGCTTGCCGAGCTCCGTCTTGAGCTTCTCGATCTCCGCGCCCTTGCGGCCGATGACGATGCCCGGCCGGGCAGTGCGGATCAGGAAGCGCAGCTTGTTGCCCGGCCGCTCGATCTCGACCGAGCTGACGCCCGCGGCCTTCAACTTCTCGCGCAGCTCAGCCTTGAGCTTCACGTCCTCGACCAGGAGCTTTGCATAGTCGCGCTCTGAGAACCAGCGCGAACGCCACGGCTTGTTCACTCCGAGCCGGAATCCGTAAGGATGGACTTTCTGTCCCATGCTTTCCCTCTCAAATACTGCTAGGCCTTCTTGCTGGCCTTCTTCTTTGCCGCTACGGCGGCGGACTTCTTTGCCGGAGCCTTCTTGGCCACCGGCTTCGATTCCTCAACCTTTGCCTTCGCCAACTTGGGAGCCGGCTGTGGCTCCTCGACCTTGGTCACCAAGCCCGTGTTGGCCGCGCGCTCCGCCACTGAAAGCACAATGTGCGTCAGCCTGCGCTGGTAGCGGAACGCCCGCCCCATCGGAGCCGGGCGAATGCGCTTCATGCGCGGCCCGTCGTTGGCCAGAGCCAGCTTGACGTAGAGATTGTCCACGTCCAGATCCAGGCCCTGCTCGCCGGCAATGTACTTCGCGTTGTCCACCGCCGAGGTCAACAGCTTGTGAATCACCGGGGCGATGCGCTTCTTGGTGAAGGCCGCTGTCGTCAGCGCCTCTTCAACCCCCCGGCCCTTGATCAGGTCCAGCACCAGGCGCGCCTTTTGCGGCGACACGCGCTGGAACTTGGCCTCGGCCCGGTACTCCCTTGTCTCGACTGCCATCGTCTCTTCCTCAATCTCTTCGCTGACCGCTCTCAGTGAACTGACCACTGATCGCTGTCTACTGTTCACTGCTTTCGCTACCGCGGCTTGGCGCCGGCCTCGGCCGCCTTGCTGCCCCCGGTGTGGCCCTTGAACGTTCGGGTGGGCGCGAACTCGCCCAGCTTGTGTCCCACCATGTTCTCGGTCACATACACCGGAACGAATTTCTTGCCGTTGTGCACCGCGATCGTGTGACCCACAAACTCGGGAAAGATCGTCGAGCGGCGCGACCAGGTCTTCACAACTTTCTTGTCGTTGGCCTGGTTGAGCACCTCGATCTTTACGGTCAGGTGCGCATCCACAAACGGGCCCTTCTTTGTCGAACGTGCCATAAACTCAGCTCCTAGCAGTGATCAGTTGTCAGTTATCAGTTGTCAGTCTTTTCTCGTAGCCGCATCCGGCTTTTTGCTTTCCAGTCGTAGTTTCCTTCCCGAAGATCACAAAACTGACAACTGATAACTGATAACTGGCAACTGTTCTTACTTCGCCCGGCGGCTGACGATAAACGAATCAGTCCGCTTGTTGTTGCGTGTCTTGTAGCCGCGCGTCGGCTGGCCCCACGGGGTTACCGGATGACGGCCGCCCGAGGTCTTGCCCTCGCCGCCGCCGTGCGGGTGATCCACGGGGTTCATCACGACGCCGCGATTGGCGGGGCGAATGCCCTTCCAGCGATTGCGTCCCGCCTTGCCGATGGACACATTCTCATGGTCCGTGTTGCCCACCTGGCCAATGGTCGCCATGCACGCGGCCAGCACCTTGCGGGTTTCGCCCGAAGGCAGTTTGAGCAGCGCGTAGTCGCCCTCTTTGGCCACCAGTTGCGCCTGCGTTCCAGCCGAACGCGCCATCTGCGCGCCCTTGCCCGGCCGCAGTTCAATCGCATGAACCGTGGTGCCGGAGGGGATGTTCTTCAATGGCAGCGCGTTGCCCACCAGAATGTCCGCCTCCGGCCCCGAGGAAACGGTTGCGCCCACCTGCAGGCCAACCGGCTGCAGAATGTAGCGCTTCTCGCCGTCCGCGTAATGCACCAGAGCGATGCGGGCAGACCGGTTGGGATCGTACTCGATCGTGGCCACCTTGCCCGGAACCCCGTACTTCTCGCGCTTGAAGTCGATGAGGCGCAGTTTTTGTTTATGTCCGCCGCCCTGATGGCGGATGGTCAGGTCGCCCACGTTGCGGCGTCCGCCGGTGCGCTGCTTGACCGCCAGCAGCGGCTTGTGCGGCGTCGCCGTTGTCAGGTCGTCGTTCACCAGCGTGGTCTTGAACCGCAGCGTCGGTGTAATCGGTCTGTATGTCTTGATTGCCATCGTTTTTGTCCTGAAGCGCCGGTGAACTTACACCCCGCCGCCCTCTTCGCTTCTCCGGAGCTACTCGTAACTTCGAGCTCCGATATTTCTTCTCGTGGCAAGCAGCTCACTAATTCGCTGCTTCACTCATTCACTTCTTCACTGCCTTACAGGTTGCTCACGTACTCGGGCAGCTTCTCGCCGGCCTTCAGCCGGACGTAAGCCTTCTTCCAATCCGGACGGAAGCCCGCGAACTTGCCGCGCTTACGTTCCTTGCCAATTACATTGGCGGTGCGCACCGTTGAAACCTTCACCTTGAAGAGGTTCTCGACGGCCTGCTTGACCTCATTCTTGGTTGCCTCGGGGGCGACGTCGAACACCAGCGTCCCCTCGGTCTCCTTCACGCTCAAACCCTTCTCGGTAATCAGCGGGCGGCGAATCACGGTATAAAGTGTGGGCATCAGGCTGCCTCCGTTTCCCCGGCGTGACCGGCCGCGGCGAGCCGCCGTTTTGATACGTTCTTCTCCAGCATCTCGGCGATCTGCTCGATGGCGGCTTTGGAAAAAATAGCCCGCTCATAGCGCAGCAGATCGTAGGGATGCACTTCGTTGTTCAGCACCAACTCGACGCCGGCCAGATTGCGCGCGCCCATCAAAAGAGCATGGCTGAGCGTCTTGCCGTTCTCTACGATCAAG
>Ga0224559_1000968_pt1 | contig 16634 bp, 22 predicted proteins | sample 714S33034metaG_FD_180676 | JGI IMG/M metagenome (GOLD analysis project Ga0224559, IMG submission 180676) | Peat soil microbial communities from Stordalen Mire, Sweden - 717 S3 30-34 | ecosystem: Environmental > Terrestrial > Soil > Wetlands > Peat | place: Sweden: Norrbotten County, Stordalen... | reverse complement strand
GCGTGGCCCATGGATTGAATCTTCTGAACATCGACACGACGGGCGTTCTGAGCACTCTGCCCGGCATGGGCACGTATCACCGCTACCTCTTTCGTGACTACATCCCGCGGCTGAAAGCGGAGATGTACAAGCACGCCTTCGCAAGGAACATGGAGCGTTTCGGAGGGGCCAAGGATGGCAAGGCCGCAACCATGACCCGTGACGAGATTCACTTGCTGACCGCGCAGCAGGCGAACGCCGCGTTTGGCGGACTCGATCCCGCGTTCTTCGAGCAGTTGAATCGGATGAACAACAAAACCTACCAGGCAATCGAGCATCTGCTGCTTTTCAGCCCCGACTTTACAAAGGCCCGCATTCAGTTTGCGGCTCAGGGGATTGGCGAGATTCCACGTCTGGCGGCCCGTGTCGCGTCCAAGCCGTTCAAGAGTACACAGACACCCCCACCACTCCACACCGAACAGCTTGCGGCACTCCTGCGCGGGGCGTTGGTGATGTATGGCATCTGCCGAATCACCAATGCCGTCATCAACCGCGATCAGGGAGCGAAGGGCGCCCACTGGGATTGGCAAGATGCACTGGTTGTGGTGACCCCCAAGAGCTGGGGCGTCTTGGGTGACAAGCATATCGGCCTCCGGATGGTTCAGGGAGACATGATGGAGCTTATCAAGAACCCTGTAACCTGGGCATACAACCGCCTGAACCCCGCAACGCTGCGCCCGGCGATTGAGTTCTTGACCGGCCGCGACAACTTAGGTCGCCAAGAGAGCAAGATGAACTTTGCCAAAAATTACCTGAAACAGATGGCTCCCATCCAAGTGCAAAAGCTCTTCACCACTTCTGACGAGGGCTGGGTCGATTCCCTCTTTACGAGCGCCGGTCTTCAGCTTGGAAATTATCGTTCGCCACTCGAGCAGGAAGCGCACAAGCTGCGGCTTTCAGATATTCCAGATCGTCCTGGAACCGAAGAGAAGATGGACGAAGCCCGCGCCAACGTTCAGGAGGTCAAGAAACTGCGGGACGCTGGTGCAATCGGAGAAAACCCGAGCGCATGGCCAGAACCAGCACAGAAGATGGTGGACGACATACGCGACAAGGTTGCCAATGGAAAGATGAGTTCGCGCGCCGCCTCAACAATCATTCGCCGGGCCGGAATGACCGAGTTTCAATACGACGTTTCACACCTCAGCATGGATGACGCGATGTCGATCTGGAACAAGGCAGGCGCAGGAGAGAGGGCGGAACTGAAGGACGTAATCACAGAGAAAGCCTCGCGCTCACTCGAAGCAACCGCCAAGGACAAGGGGATCGATGCCATGAACGAACTGGAAGCGCGGCTTAAAGACAATGGAATCATGGTTGGTCCACAATAGCTTTGATAAGATAGGACAGTAGCCGCACCGCCCGGAGCGCCCGCAATGCCCAGTAAGACCACTCAGAAAAGGGGGACCAGCAGCCTGACCACTGACGAGAAGCGATTCATCCGCTTCTACGTGAAAGAGGGCGCGGTCGAGGACAAGATTGCGTACGCGGAGCGCCGGGCAAAGCTGAAGGTGGGAACTGCAAAACTCTTTCTGGCCAAGAAACGGGTGCAGAACGAGATCAAGCGTCAGATGCAGCCGGTTTGGGATGAGCAGCGCCGCCAAGAGCTGGTGGGTGATGCGGTTCTTCAGGTCACGACAAAGCTCGAGCAGGACGCCCGCAAGGCCGAGGAAGAAAAGAAAGCCGCGCAGAATGAGCTGGCGGCCGTGGTCAGCGCCCCGCTGCAAAGGATTGACGAGACGGTTCTCGAAGATCAGTTGATGCGCATGGCAGTCGGACTCGATCAAAACATACATCCGCAACAGAAGCTGGCCGCCATCCAAGCCGCATTCGTTATCAAGGGTATTCTCGAGCAAGGCAATACTCGCCGCGTCGCCCCCGGAGACAACGACAGCACAGCCAGCAAGGGAGCGGGAATCTATACGGCCGTCTTTGCCCGTCTACGCGCCGAGAAGCCCGCCGATGAACCCATTGAAAGGCCAGCCGATAACAACCAAGTTTTCGACTTAGTTCCAGAGAAGAACCAAGACGCTTCAAAGGCAGTCGTCCTACCAGCAATCGGTGAGCCGCTTGAATCCCTTGCCGCCCCCGTACAGACTTCCCGCAACAAAGTCATCACGGTGGATCTGGGATGAGCGCCAGCCCTATTTCAATCCCGTCCATGGGCAAGTGGTTTCCACCGCTTGAGCTTCCTCCAGAAGGTTCCGATCCGGTCTGGTGGCCTGCCAACGCCGGCCAGCAGGCCTTTCTCAATTCACGCGCTGAATTGCTGATGGGCGGAGGCGCGTCAGGTGGCGGAAAAACCCAAGTCCTTGCAGCAGATGCAGTTCAGGAGTACAAAAACCCCCGACTGCGGGCTCTGCTGATTCGCCGCAGCTTTCAGGAGATGCAGGAGCTGGAAGATATTCAGCAGAAGATGTACGAGCCGCGGCCCTATTGCGGCCGCTGGGTCAGTCGGTTCAAGCATTGGCTGTTTCCGAGCGGCGCCACGATTCGGCCCGGCTACCTGGCTAAGGACAAGGATCTGGATCGCTATCAGGGAAACCCGTACAGCTACCTCGGAATCGACGAGACTGGCCAGCACCCGGAGCACCGCATCAAGTTCATGATCGGCTGGCTGGCGGCCCCAGTCGACTCCGGGCTATTTGTCCGTGGGCGCTTCACAAGCAACCCTGGCGGCATCGGCCATGGATGGCAGATGAAAGTCTTCCTGCGCAACCGCTGCCCAATTCACAGCCCGGCCACCTACGCCGACGACCGTCCCTACGAGACCAGCGTCTACCCTGGCCGCATCTACCGCGGCGCGTGCTGGACGGACGACTCTCCGGTCTACAAGACCACATCATTCATCCCGTTCTTTCTTGCCGACAACCCCTTCTATGGCCGCGAGAAGCTGACTGGCCTGATGAGCCAGTCGAAAGCCCTACAGCAGCAGCTCCTGTACGGGTGCTGGTGCAACGCCGCAGGCCTGTATTTCGACTTCATGCGCCCGGACGACGTTGTTCCTTACGCCTCGATCGGCGATTCCTGGTGGTGGCAGCACTACATGGCCATCGACTATGGCTACGGCAACTCGGCCGCCGCTGCCGGTCTGTACGCTGTGGCGCCGAACGGCCGAGTCTTCAAGACTCGCGAGCGCATCGAGCGCAAGATGCCGGCAAAGAAGTTTGCACTCAACATCTGCAAAAATGGCTTCGACGCCACAGACTATCCATTCCAGAAGCCACAAACGAATTGGCTAAAGAAATTGAAGACCCGTGACCCGGAGCCGCCCCGGATGAGCTTCTGTGTAATGGATGAGGCGATGGACCAACACCGCGGCACAGGCCAGAGCATCTACGACGTGATGTCGGATGTGTTTAGCGCGCATGGTGTGGCCTCAATGAAGGCCGCGCATGATCCAGAGGGAAATGCCCAAGTTCTTTACAACGGCCTGTCAAGCGGATCTTTGACGCTGACTAGAGATTCATCGGATCTGCCGCTGACCTACAGAGCGGTAAGCAGCAGAATTGTGGATGACCGAAAGGCCATCAAGAAAATTCATGGAGCGTGGGAAGACGATTGCTACGACGAGTGTTTGGCTGAGGGAACGCGTGTCAGAACCATCAACGGTGATTTCCCGATCGAAGAAGTTCATGTTGGCGATCTGGTCCTTACCAGACAGGGATGGAGGCGGGTTCTATGGGGTGGAATAACTCAACAAAACGCTGAAGTCGTAGTAGCTACCTTTTCTGATGGGAAAAAGCTTATCGGCACTAAAAACCATCCCGTATTTGTGGAGAAAAAAGGCTTTGTTCGCTTGAATGAACTAAAGTACGGTGATAAGATTTTTCCATGCAAATCGTTGAAATTGTCACATACAAAGGAATCACATTCAGGCGTTACCCAAATTCTAAGCACTGGAATCATCGTTCCTATTTCTCTCCAGGAGCCGCAGACAGAAAAAACAACATTGACGACCTTCATCGAGAGATTTACAAAGATGTTTTTGGTGCTATTCCCGAAGGAATGGTGGTCCACCACAAAGACAATGATCCGTCGAACAATGATCCAAACAACTACGAACTTGTCACAAAGGCAGAGCATAGTCGCAACCATGTCGTCAGGCGACTTAGCACCCCGGAAGGAATTGCATGGGCTAGAGAACATATCAGAGTTATCCGGAAGGCTGCGATCGCTTGGCATGGGAGTGAGAAGGGGAAAATATGGCATAGCAAGCGCGCAAAGAAATACTGGAAACATCCTACTCTCAAAAAATTCAAATGCTTATGCTGTGGAGAAGAATTCAAGTCTCACGACACAGGAACTAACAGGTTCTGTTCTGGTAAGTGCAGTTCAAAGTATCGGCGTGATTCTAAAATCGACGATCAGGATCGCATCTGCGCGTATTGTGGATCAATTTTTCGAGTTAACAAATATTCAAAACAGAGATGCTGTTCCCGTGCATGTAATAAGTCTTTCTACTGGAGAGAAAGGAAGAGTCTACAACCTGACAGTTGACGGATGTGAGGAATTTTTTGCTGAGGGGGTCCTAGTCCACAATTGCTCTTATGCCTGGAATACGTGGCGCCAGAATAGCGAGATGCCGGCGCGCACCGCTCTGCAGCAGGAGATAGAAGAGAAGCGCAAGGAGGGTGTAGATGAAACCACGCTCGCCAGAATAGCCTGGAACCGTGAGCAGGCCATCCTGGCGGACGAGCGAAAAAAAGGAAAGGGCATCAGGTTAGGCCGGAACTTGAACACTCCCGGCAAGAGATAGCTTCTTGTGAGGTCCGCGCTTTCGCTTACACATAAAATACACACGCTCTAAAAGCTCACTTGTTATGCACGGTTCAACCATCCATTCGTCCGTGAAATGATCGTCTGGTATCTCCCCAGGCTTGCAGATGATTATTGCACGCGACCAAGGGGACAATGGGTTAATGAGTCGCGCTAGGTCGTCTCCTGTCAAGCTGTCGAGTTTCTGACTTGCAATCAAAACGCGAAAATTATGCGTTTGTGCAAACAGAAGCGCCTTGGCTGACGAGTCACACGCTTCAACCTTGTAGCCGTTAGTGGACAGCATAAAAGATAAAATGGAAAGCTGCTGTGCGTCTGAAGAGACGCACAGCAGAACCTTTTTCGGTCTCAATTTGATTCTCCCGGTTGTTAGCTGATGATAGGCAACGTATCCAATTGCTCGACCTCAGAGGTGTGCAATCTGTTCTTCAGCCAGGTCGCAATGGCGTTGATGGCCGCAATCTTCCACGCACCACCGTCAGCTTCGAAAAGGGCAAATCCTCCGCCATTCTTGACTCGGAAGATGAAGTCACTGGCCGGCTGGTCAAGTTCACGGAAGGTGCGGAACGGCTTCAGGCTGAGACGCGCCTTGACTTCGACTTGCTCCCTGAACGCAACACCCTTCTGCGCTGTTACTTCCTGACTGACTCCAGTGTCTGCGAGCTTCACCGACTCCTTCAGATCGATGTGGCTGGCAAGATCAAGAAGCTTCTTGAGGTCTTCGGAGTCCTGGAAGTGTGACTGAAGGCCAATGATAAAGTCTTCCTGCGCCCCCCATGCGTTGAAATAAGGAAAGTCAGTAATCCCTTCCGTAGGCTTGGCGACAAGCGCTGCAATCCGATCTCCGTATACATCCGCCTCGCGCTTGGAAAGCCTAACTTCTTCATGGTCCACAACATGGATCACAAAATCTTTTGCGTCAAAGCTGTCGATCCCAGCTTCGAGCATGTTTACAAATCCATCCAACGTGCCGACACTAAAGGCCTCGGCAACTGGAGGCTTGACAAGTGTAAGGCGCTTGTCTGTGTAAGCCAGGCCATCCAACTCAAACTTGGTAGGAGCAGCCAATTCAACAATCTTTTGAATCGTAGGTGCATCCATTACAAACTCTCATTCTGTCTGTAGATACAGACGGTTGTTGGTGCGATGTCAAACGAGTTACTTGACTTCGGAAGCATCTTCGACGGACTCAGCTTCACCCTTGCCGTCAAACATCCCCATCTGGCGGTCATCTTGAGTGAAGGCTTCAATGGTCGGTCCATTCTTCCGAAGATAGAACGACCCATCAACTCCCTGGTGGCTGGAGAGCTTGGTTTCGACCTTCACCGTCGCGGTTCCACCGGAACGGTCAAGGGACGGGGCAAACTCAAACGACAGGATGATCTTGCGCTTTTTGCCCGCACTGGTGTTTGGGTCTTTGATGTTATTGTTGACCTGGGCGAGAGCGGCCTGAAAGAGTTCCATTGCAGCTCCTCGGCATATTGTGACAAGATCAGCTCGTGGAAAATCAGACATTGTGACGCCTCATTTCTTTGGTTGGAAAACGAGAAGATACGCGGCCCCCATAAGCGCCGTTCCGAAATACAACTGCGGACCATGCGCCTCTGGTTGAAGCACATACAGGCCGTAGATCATAAGCAGAAACGACGCCAAGAGCCGTAAGAACCGCACTGAACTACCCCCGGTAGATAGCTGGGATGTTGGATGGAGCCGCCTGCTTTGGCTCTGGAATGTCGCTGACGAGCACTTCTGTGGTGAGCAACAAAGCACCAATGGAAGCAGACTTTTCCAGCGCAATCAGAGCAACCTTGGCAGGGTCAACAACGCCAGCCGCGTACATATCTCCAAAAGTTCCGTGGGCTGCATCATAGCCGTGTGAATCAGGTTGGCGCAAGATGGCACTTACGATCTCCGCTGCATCTTTTCGCCCAGCATTTCGGACGATCTGAGTTGCAGGTTCGCGGATTGCGTTCAAGAGAATCTGCGCCCCCTGGCGGACGCCATCTGTGGTAATTTTCTCGAAAAATGGCGAGTTGTGTTTTGACGCGCGCAGCAGCGCCACGCCGCCGCCAGGTACCACGCCAGCCTCAAGCGCCCCACGGCAAGCATGAACCGCATCCTCGGCACGGGCCTTCTTCTCGATCATGGCGGGCTCAGAGTATGCCCCCACGCGCAGCACGGCCACACCACCGGTCAGCCGGGCGATGCGATGGTCAAGCTGCTCCTTTTCGTAGGGATTCGTCGCGTCCGTCGACTGCTGAATCAACTGGCGGATGCGCTCAGTCTTCTTTTCTTCCTCGAAACCTCCCTCAACCAGAACAGTCCGCGTTGGCGAGATGATGGCCTGTTTGCAACTTCCGAGATCGTCAAGCGTGAAGCTGGAGAGCTGGTCGTCAACCCGCGTCGAAGTCTGCGAGTGGACACGCTTGGCACCGATCGCAATCTGGAGGTCAAGCAGCGCGGCCGTGCGTGATTCGCCGTAGCCTGGCAGCTTGACGAAACACCCGCCGGGAATAGTCCCGCGAGCAATTTGAGTTACAAACAAATTGAGCGCATCGCCGGTAAGATCCTCTGCCACGATTAGCAGCGGACGACGGGCTATGATGCACTTCTGCAGAATTCCGAAGATATGATCTCCTGCGATATTCTGCCCGCCAACAATAACGCGTTCGGAAAGCAGGATGTATGGATTATTTAGCACACACCGTTGTCCCGTGGAGTCGTTGACGAAGTATTCATTCGCTCCGTTTGCGGCGCGCCATCCCCGTTCGAAGTAGAAGCCCTCAAGGTATTCGACAGTCGTTGTGTGGTCGCGGCTCTCGTTCAGCTCCACCACGCCTCGTTCGCCGACTTTCAGCGTGGCCTCAGCAATCAGCGAACCCAGCTCCACATCCCCATGGGTGGAGATGATGGCAACCTGTTTGACCAGCTCCGGCGTGGCCTTGATGGCTGACGCTTTGATGGTCGCGGCGCAAGCGTCGGCTGCCGCCTGGATGCCGTCAGCCAGCAGCAGCGGCTCGGCCCCAGCGGAAACCAGCTTCATGCCCTCGGTGACGATTGCCTGAAGGATTACAGAGGCGGTGGTTGTACCGTCTCCGGCCTCGGTCACCGCAGCGTCGGCAACCTCGCGCGCATAGGCTGCGCCCATGTTTTCAAATGGGTCAGGAAGGTCTGATACTTCCTTTGCCACGGTTACGCCGTCACGGGTGGCCAGCGGCTGCCCTGGACGGTCCAACATAACGTTGCGCCCACGTGGGCCGAGAGTGACCTTTACGGGATCGACAACGGAATCGACGCCGCGCAGCAGTGCCGCGCGCGCCTTGTCTCCAGAAAGTGTTTGTTTGGACATACATGCCTTTCAAATTCGAGTTTTATGCTAAATCGCTTTTTGCTACGATGCCTATGGCTGGTTTGCTAATTCGAGTAGCACATCCGCGTGACACGGCTGATTGAGCGGGCAAAAGCACATTAAATCTTTGCCGCGCAGTTCATCGAAAGCTGATGGGTTTACCAGTTTTAGATTGAGCATCCTATGGCGGTAGTTAATGATCGCTAGATCGCGTCCATACTCTGCAACTGAGAACGGGTTTCCCCATTTGCCCGGTCGCGTCACATTGACCACTCCAACCGGAGCCTTCCAGCCCCTTGTGCGCTTACGCTGAATGCGTTTTGCCATGATTCCTCTGAGTGACTAATTACGGCCGTGACACTACTTCTTATTTGATTTGACGGCGGGCGGCTGCGGCGCTTTGGGCCGGGCAACACATTCCGGGTCACCCTGGGCGCTCATGCTGATCTGATACTCAGTTCCGCAGACCTTCTGCAGCTCCTGAACAGTCAAAGAGAAGGTATTGCCGAGCGCCTGCGACTTTTGCAACTCGGCAGAACCATAGAAGTCTCTGTAAACCTTCGAGTGCTCAAGTTCGAGCTGGGCATCGGCCGCCGCGGCCTTCGCCTTCAGGAGGCGGTACTTGAGCGCATCCGGCACAACAGGCGCCGCAGTTTTGTCGTTTGGCAGCAAGGCGGGCTTTACAACCCCGGCTGAATGGCTGGGTTTTTCTGCGGCCGCCGGCGCGAGCGCAGGTTTAACAGCAGGTTTACTCTGGGCGCTGGCCATTGCCGTGCCAAGAACCAGAAGTGCAACAAGTGAGATGTGCTTCATGTTTTTCTCCTGTGATTGAGGTGGTCAATGAATTGCGCGGCAGGCGGACATGATGACTCTGTACCCCGCATCGTGTTGACGGCGACCTCGGTATTTTGAGCAGCCGCGCAAATTGTGCAGGCCAGGAAGGAATTAAACCTTCGACCTAGTGACTACTCAAGGCATCAACCTTTTTGGTCACTTGCTCTATCCACTGAGCTACTGGCATGATGTTGATTGCATCATCCGAAGCTGCACAAACTTGGTTACATGAGCGCCATTGGAAGCGGAACTTTCGGAGGTCCGATCGGCCTACGCCCATGGATCTCTTCATCGCGCATCGACAGAAACTTCTCGCCGTCGACTTCGATTTCTGACCCAGCAAAGTCACCAAAGCAGACATGGTTACCCGGTTCAAGGTCCACCGGATCAATCAGCCAGGTCAGCCGGTTGCGCAAACCCGGCCCGACAGCCACAACGATACCTTCGTCAAGCTGTTTTTGCATTGACCCTGGAACAATGACTTCGCCCGGCTTTGGTGCCGGACGCTCCAGCCGACGGACGACTACTCTGTCTCCACGTGGCTCATAGTTGATGGTGCTCTTCAATGTGTTCCTCCTTGACTGGTTTTCTAAACTGGTGGATCTCGGCATTGTTAACGCTGAAGATCGCAGACTCAATGCTTGCTTGAGCTGTTTCATAGCAGCACATCGCTGAAGTGTTGTGATGGATAAACTCTTCGCCATGCGCCTGCGCGGCAACTTGTGCGTGGGCCTTCAAAAGAAGACCAAGGATACTTTGACTGTTCACAGAATCTCCAGACCGTCATCAACCAACGGAAAGTTTCCTTCAGGCAGCCGCTCATCGTCAAGCAACTGAGCAATCACGGCCCAAGAAGGTCTTTCGACGCACTGCTGACAATATATCGCGTCAGCCGAGCAATGTAATCCACAGGCTCTGAGCGGTTCAAGAGGTTTGACCCCATCAAAGACTAGCAGCACGTCGTCCCCCAATATCCAGTTTCCCCTTGAAGGTGCGAGCCGCAGCAGCCAGGCAATGAGGCGCCGAGCAGTAGCCGGTCACCTCGTCAATCACACACGGCTCGCCATCGCTCAAATTCCCAAGTTCCGACTCGGGCCGGTGGCAACGGCGGCAAACGCGCTCACTCCGCGCTTCCTTGCGCTTCTGAAGCCAGGCGTAGGCCATCTCTGCAAAGGTTACCTGCGCAAGTTCCGGCTCCGGCGCAGCAGCCACACGCCCAACCTGCGGGGCGGTGAACAGCGACATTTGCTCGGCAACGGCGTTCATGGCAAACCTCCTGAATTGACCTTAGAATAACCGAAAAACAAAAAATGTCAATAAGAAAAATATAGAAATGATTATTTTTCTTGACTTCTTATTCAAAAACAGCTACGGTTGGTTTGTGAACATCGACCTGGATAGCTCATCGAAAAAATCTCGCAAGGCCCCGCACCGCTCTGCCAAGAAGACGGTCTGTGTGAGTTTTGCGGCAGACATTTTGACCAGAATCGACACCCGAGCCCGCAAGCGCGGCCTCAGCCGGTCTGGTCTGGTCAACTTGGCGGTTACAGAGAGCCTGGAGAACTGGGAACGGGCTGAAGGAGAGGCACGCTGATGGGCGGAACGATTGAAACTTTCAAACCACGCTTTGCGGGAGACACAGAGGAAAACCAACTCCGAGAGAGAGTTGTTTCACTAGAAGCAAATCTCAACGAGGTTCTTGAGAACTGGAACACCTCAATTGACAAGAGGAATTCTTTGCTGGACCAGTTCAGCGATTACAAAGAAGAACTCTGGTGTGCGCTCGGCCAACCCTTAAACGTTGAATACATCCAGGCCGTCAAAGAACTGGTTGCCGAGCGCAATCAGCTACGCGCCACGCGGATTGAGGCCAATACCATTACGAATTTGACAGATGATTCCTGGCATCAACTATCTGGCGACGGAAAGGCCGCGTTGCTGACTAGGGAAAACATTGAAGGAGTTCTTTCTCGGCAGGTGTACCGTGCTAATCTCGCCGATGGTCAAGCTCTCTACAAGCAAGCCTCTACATTCCCTGAAACGCAGAAACAGATAGAACAGCGAAAGAAGGGCATCGAGTGGCTTGGCGGCCTTCTTTCCGGTATGCACTCGACTCCCGAATACGCAATGGAAATTCTGATGCGCGAACAGAAGGCACTCGCAGAGCTGGTGCCGGTGAAGTGGAAGCAGTGAGCACGGTCACCGGCCCGGAGAACCTGAAGCCAGACTACACACGCCACCGTCGCCGCCCAGGCCTGAACGGCCGCAAGCTGGTTCTGATGTGCGCCAACGAGCACAAGATTCCGCCTGACGAGATGTTTCAGCTTGGATCTGAATGGAAAAGCTGGCACTGCTCTGAATGCGGCACAACAAGAAGGCGATGGGTTTGGCTCTGCGCCCCGCTTTGGTTGGAAGGATGGGAGTGGCTGGTATGGGGAAGCTTGAAGGCTCAAAAATTCATCAGAAACCGGATTTCACACATGGGACTGCGACTCCATCGTCCTCTTTAGGGTTTTCGCTCGAAGATTTAGTCTTTGATATGAAAAACAACACGGCGACCGGGATGGAACTTGACTTGCCGCTACTGCCGCCAGGCGCTATCGGACGAAAGATGACTTTCGAGCCATTGCCCGCTCCAGACGAACAGAAGGTTCTTTGTCTGGAGTGCGGAGACATCAAGATGGCCAGCGATTTCGCCCCAGCGCAACTCAAGCGAAAGCGCCCCAAGTGTCGTGCCTGCACCGGCGGCTCTGGCGCCAAGATGCACTCACGACCCACTGGCGGCCACGCATCCAAGGCTGAGGATGACCGCTCCATCGAGCTGCACACCTGGGAGCGCGCCGGCTTGATCAAAGATCTGCGCGAGCAGGTGACGTTCGAGCTAGTTCCAAAGCAAGACGGCGAACGCCCCGTGGTATATATCGCCGATTTTGTTTATTTGAAGTGCTTTTGCGATGACGATGAACTTCGAGGCGGCGGTCGAATACCGAAGAAGCTGGTGGTTGAGGACACCAAGGGCCACCGCACCAAGGAATACGTCATCAAGCGCAAGCTGATGTTATGGATTCACGGCATCAAGATCACAGAGATATGCCAGTCAAAGAGAAAGCGGGGCAGTCGTTGAACAAAAACTTACAACTGATGGTGATGGGAGACGGTGGCCCCTGCATCTACTTTGACGGCACCTGGATGATGCAGGCCGTGGCCACCACACTGATCCTCTTCAACGGCAAGCCGATGCGCTCCATGCAGGTCGCCACGCCGAACGGCCACTGCTACAAGACCTTCGCCCGCGGCTTTCACGCGCCGACCGGAACACTGCTACTCTTCAGCCGGGACGAGGGGATGCACTCGTCCGGCTGGTGGAAAAACCCCGACTATGAACGCTGCCGACATCTAAGCCTGAGCTTTCACGAAACCAGCTTTGAGTCAGAGCACTACGGCGGTATGCGCCAATGTCTGCCGAAGGACGCGAAAGTCACCGAAAAGTGGCTTGACTGTTTCTTTGGCGCGCAAAAGAAGCTGCTCTGGTGCGAGCCGCCCGTGACCGAACACGGCAAGAAGTTTGACGTGTGGCACTACCGGCTTTTCTGCGACGAGAACTGGCTACCCATCAAGCCCCGCGGAGAGGTCTACAGCCGCGAATTCACTGAGGCGGGATGGAAGAGCTACAGCGACGTGCGCCACGATCGCATGACGGCTCTGGAGGGTCTAACCAATGCCGGCAATGATTGACACAAGGTTCTTTACTAATGACCGATTAACGGGACGCCTGCAAGATTCGGCGCGCACTGGCTTTGATATGGGTCTTTCTTTGGGGGATATGGAATACGCCTGGCGCCGTGAGCTTTTGATTGTGGCGCTGGTTGAGAGCAAGCTAAACTGCGAAGCCGCCGCGCACTTGCTGGGCGTCCACCGCAACACGATCACGCGGATGATGAGAGAAGCTGGTATCCGCATCAACCGTCAACACCACGTTTTAGAGGAGGTATGCCTTGATTTTTGATCCACGCGAGAAATTGGACTTTGACACAGCGCTTTCGCTTGCTCTTCAGGTTCACCATAGTCAGAAGGACAAGGACGGCGAGCCGTACATTTTGCATCCAATCCGGGTTGCCCAGCGCATGACGTCACCATTTCTGCGCATTGCGGCACTGCTTCACGACACGCTTGAGGACGTCGACCCGCTTATGCTTGCAACAACCGAAGGGGAGATTCGATCATATTTCGGAGAAAACCTTCTCTCTCTTGTTAGAATCCTTACCCGATCTAAAGGCCAGAGCTACAACGAATACATCGAAGAACTGAGTCATGCGGCACCGGCCCGGGTCATCAAGATTGCTGACTTGGAAGACAACCTAAAACCATCGCGAGAGAAAAACGGCTGGCATATGCCCACCGAAATGCGGGTTCGTTACGAGCGAGAGCTTGGGGTTTTGAGGACCATCGACGCAGCATCGCGAGTAGTTCCAGATCAAGGAGTTATGAAAAACAGGGGCGATCTAACAACTTCCACGAGTTGAGTTTATCTGTATTGGTTTCCACTTTTGCACGTTTTCCACAGGGGTTAAAAATAAGGCTGTGGAAAATGTTCAAAACAATGTCACAAATTGAAGATTTCAACCGGTTTTTGCAATTATCCACAAAACGATTCACAGAAATATTCACAGGATGAGTGCTTGCAACACACAGAAACAAAACTTGTTGGTTGATTTATCCACTTTTCCACAGACAACTGCTACTACTACGGGTATTTAAATGATCTTTTAGACAGTAAATACCCGTCTCGGAGGATTTATGGGAGAAAAGACGAAGATTGACTGGACGGACAGCACGTGGAACCCGCTGCGCGGATGCAACCATGTGAGTGAGGGTTGCCGCAGCTGCTACGCCGAGAAAATGGCGGCGCGGTTCTGTGGGCCGGGCCAGCCGTATGAGAGTGTTATGCGCACCGGAATGCTGACTACGCTTTGGAATGGCAACGTCGAGCTTGTCGAGAATCATCTGCTGGACCCGCTGAAGTGGGGGCCTGTGCATCTATCCTGCGCTTCCTGTGGGGCGGATCACTTGATGCTGAATTGCCCTGAAAAAATCACGCGCCCGCGCCGCATCTTCGTGAACTCGATGAGTGACCTGTTTCACGAGAACGTGACGAACGAGATGCGAGATCGGATTTTCGCGGTGATGGCTCTGTGCCCGCAGCACATCTTCCAGGTGCTAACCAAGCGGCCGGAGCGGATGCTGGCGTATCTCTCCGCTTCAGGGAGGAATATCTCCGTTTACAACGCGGCTACGTCGATCAGTGAAAACTTCTCCCGAATGTCGGAGACCATGGCGCATCATCGCAGTTCAGGAAATGGTTGGTGGACACTGCCCAATGTGTGGCTGGGCGTGAGCGTGGAGAATCAGGCGGCGGCGGACGAGCGCATTCCGCTTCTACTTCAGACGCCGGCGGAGGTGCGGTTTGTGAGCTGCGAACCGCTGCTTGGCGCTGTAGATCTTACACAGATCGAGACAAGCGCTTTCGACTGCGGAAGTGGAACTAAAAACTCTTTAACCGGCGATATGAGACTTCCTGGATGCGGATCGGTCAGTTCGACGACCATTCACGGAAAGCGGATCAACTGGGTGATCGCTGGCGGCGAGAGCGGACCCGGCGCGCGGCCGATGCACCCGGACCGGGCGCGAGGGCTCTGGGATCAGTGCGAGGCTGCCGGCGTACCGTTCTTTTTCAAAAGCTGGGGTGAGTGGTTGCCAGTTACGGACGATTCTCAAGGACCTCATGTCCGCGAGGTCGATGATCATAAGTATTTGAAGTGCGGCAAGAAATCCTCTGGCTTTCTGCTGGACGGCGTCAAGTACAAACAATTCCCGGAGGTAAATCAATGACGCGTAAGGGTGACTGGATGCAGACCTACACGGGCCGCCAGTTTTGGCCGATTGATCCACGTGCTGACGAGATTGATATCGTAGACATCGCTCATGCCCTGTCTCAACAGTGCCGGTTCGCCGGCCACTGCAAGACCTTCTACTCAGTGGCCGAGCACTCCTGGCACACGTCGAACGTCTGCAACCAAGAAAACGCGCCTTGGGGTCTTCTGCACGACGCGCCCGAGGCGTATCTGGTGGACCTACCAACACCCGTGAAGCACGCCTCAGAGATGGGCTCAGCCTATCAGGTAATCGAAGATCGCTTGATGAAGGTGATTGCGGACAGATTTGGCCTTCCGTGGCCGATGCCAGAGGACGTCAAAAAGACTGACGCCTTCATGCTTCACTGGGAGCAGCGTGACCTGATGGCTCCGCCGCCTGCTCCCTGGGCTGGTCAAGGATCGATTCTTCTTCCTAAAACAAAACTCGAGGCAATGAACCCGGTGGTTGCGGAGCAAGCCTTTTTGATTAGGTTTCATGAACTAGCTCAAGCCTTGGGACGCTGAGTGTCTGAAGGCTTGATAGGGTACGGCACGGCATCGAGGGGGTGCCGTGCCTCTGGAGCGGCAACGATGGGCGTTGGCGCGTAGGCGATAGCAAGCGCCTCTTTCTGGTGCCGCTGCTCGCGTTCCAGCTGGTCTTCCTCGACCCACCGGCGGACTTTTCCACGCCAATACAGGCACAGCGCCAAAACAGCAACCAAAAATCCACCAATCCACACATAATCCTGCCATTGCAATGGGTACATTCAAAATCTCCTCAGTTTGTGTGTAACCGTGAAAACTCTTTGGCCTGCGCAAGCCAATGCGCGGACTCAAACTTACGCCACTCGTCGTGAACAGAGCACGCAAAGTCGTACTGCTTCGCCAAGGCCACCGCCAGCGGATCATCCGGCATAGTTGAGGCATTAAAGATCTCATCGAGCAAGCGTGCTGGATTCAGCATATTTCTGGCCTCCTAGCCGTTCCCGCGCTTTGCGGGATGGTTAGGCTACGCGTACAGCACGATACGGTGATCAGCGCTTGTAAAAATTACCAAGGGATCTCTTCTTGAGAAGAAGTGCGCAAAGTTCATCGTTTATAGGGTCTGGAAAGTCTACCGTTAGACCATAAAACGCCTTCGTCGCAATTCCTCCCATTGAGTTCAGTGGGAACCAAGAGTTCTTATTTCCATAGCCGTAGTAAATTCCGTGATACCACCGAGCCACGCTCCTCCGCTCGACGTTTCCTGGTAATTTATATCCGTGAGACTTCAAGATCGGTACGACTTCTTTCGCTTCCAACTGAGGTATGAAGATCGTTTTCTTCATTTGATCCTCCGGTACTGCGTATGCTGATGGTTTGCTCCGGCGCGCCCGAGAGAACGCGCCGAACAGTGGTTACTATCTCGCGGCCAATATTGCTCTGATTTTTGACGGCAGGTAGAGCGTAGTGACGCCTTGCGGGATGACGAGGCCTTCGGCGCTGGTCAAGCTGCTCAGGTCGAGCCAGGTGACGCCTTGCGGGATGACGAGGCCTTCGGCGCTGGTCAAGCTTCTCAGGTAGAGCCAGGTGACGCCTTGCGGGATGACGAGGCCTTCGGCGCTGGTCAAGCTGCTCAGGTAGAGCGTGGTGACGCCTTGCGGGATGACGAGGCCTTCGGCGCTGGTCAAGCTGCCCAGGTCGAGCGTGGTGACGCCTTGCGGGATGACGAGGCCTTCGGC
>Ga0224559_1000967_pt1 | contig 16645 bp, 12 predicted proteins | sample 714S33034metaG_FD_180676 | JGI IMG/M metagenome (GOLD analysis project Ga0224559, IMG submission 180676) | Peat soil microbial communities from Stordalen Mire, Sweden - 717 S3 30-34 | ecosystem: Environmental > Terrestrial > Soil > Wetlands > Peat | place: Sweden: Norrbotten County, Stordalen... | reverse complement strand
ATTTCACTGCCGTCGGATTCACAATTGGAGTATCCCTATGGTGCATGAAAAGCGAGAGATGTTGGCAACTGCTCGAGTGGATGAGCTACCGGCAGTTCGGCTCCTCCTCCCCGGTCCCCAAAAGCGAGGGACCGGGGGCACCCTCGACTTGATAAAACGATGTATGAGACCAGGGCCACCCGCCATGGTGGCTTCCATCGGCGATCCTCCTTGGAATTGCACTAAGAAATATGTTAGCTAAGAAATGTCTCTTCCGCAAGCAGCCCGTAAGGTCCATCCTCTTTACGCCAGCAGCGCGGAGACTTTGGGCATCCATTCGCTGATCGAAATCCCTTGCGGGCACTTTTCTTCGCAGAGGCCGCATTGGATGCAGGCGCTGGAGCGCTGCTCTTCTTTGAGAAAGACCTGGTAGCGGAAGCGCGCCGCGCCCAGATCGTCGAATAAGTGCGCGTAGTTATAAAACTCGAAGTTAGCTGGAATATAGACGCCGTTGGGACAGGGCATACAGTAGCCGCACTTGGTGCAGGGAATCACCGTGCGCTTGCGGTACATTTCACTTACTTCCGCAATCAGCGCCTGATCTGCCACGGTGAACGAACCGGCGCGCGATTGATCGGCCAGGCGGAGGTTTTCATCTAACTGCTCCATGGTGGTCATGCCGCTCAGGATAACTGATACTTCCGGCTGACTCCAGAGCCATTCGAGCGCCCACTCGACCGGCGCGCGGTGCGTGGGAAAGCTCTCCATCGCGGCCAGAATATCCTTGGGAGGATCGGCCAAGCGGCCGCCCATCAACGGTTCCATCACCACCACGGCCAAACCTTTCTCCGCGGCAAGCTTCAATCCGCGCACGCCGGCCTGGTTTTCCGTGTCCATGTAGTTATATTGAATCTGGCAGAAGCTCCATAACTCGGTTCCGTTGACGATCTCCGCGAAGCTATCATACTCATCGTGAAAGGAGAAGCCCAGATGGCGGATGCGCCCGTCGGCCAGCGCGCGCTCGGCGCAGTCCAGCAGCTTGTGTTTCAGGACAATATCGTTCCAGCGCTCGTGGCTGAGGGCGTGCAGGAGATAGAAGTCGATATAACTCGTTTGCAGCTTGACTAACTGCTCGTTGAGCACGCGGTCAAAGTCCGCCGCGCTCTCGACCATCCAGACCGGCAGTTTGGTGGCCAGCCGCACCCGCTCACGATAGCCGTCGCGGAGCGCCTTGCCGACGACGATTTCACTCTGGCCGCCGTGATAGGGGTAGGCCGTATCCAGATAATTGACGCCGCTGTCAATGGCGTGGCGCACCATGCGAATGGCCTCGTCCTCGTGGATGTTGGGGCTGAGCCGGTCGCCATCGGTGGTGGGAAAGCGCATACAGCCGAAGCCCAGCGCCGAGGCCTTCCAGTTGAGCTTGCCGAAATTGCGATATTGCATCGGATTCTCCTACGCGCAGCATTGTTGGTTGAGACGGGTTGTAAACAAAATCAGCAAGTTAGCTTCCGCTTCGCGGAAATAGCAAGTTAGCGAGTTGGCGGTGGTTCATTTCAAGCGCGTTGACAGGACGAACTGGGCGGCTGTTTTCTGCCGTTGAAATGGATTTTACTCCAGATTGCGGGCCGGTCGCGCGCCGGATTCGCCTGCCCATTTACAATCGCAGCAAACGGTGAGGAAACTGCAAGCATGACAACCACGACCATCGAACAGGCCGCCGCGCAACTGGCCGGGCACCAGGGCTTCTCCATCATCTCCGATGAAAAGCTGCGCCAGCTTTATCTTTCCATGGTGAAGGGCCGCCTGCTGGCAGAGCGTCTGCGATCGTTTGGCGGCCAAGACGGGCGCGACGCGGGTGCGGGTCACGAGGCAGCCGCGGTGGGCGTGCTTGCCGGCCTGCTGCCTGAAGATGCTGTCGGCACCGCGCCGGGCAACCTCATTGTCCGCTTCCTGCGGAATGAGATTCAGGGCAAGCCGCTGGAGGAACTGCTGGCCCACGACGCCGAACCGGATTTCGCCGGTCAGCTCAAACTCACCCTCCGCGCGGCCCAGGCCAGCAAGGCAGCCGGAAAGGGCAAGATCGCGGTGGTTTTCTCGGATGGCGATTCCGGCTTCTCCGAGAAGGCGCTCAAGCGAGCCAACGCCAAGCGGTTGCCGGTCCTGTTTATCCGTCCGACCAGCGTTCTCTCAGAGACGAGTCGCGCGCAGGTGTGTGGCGTCCCGGTCATTCCCGTGGATGGCGGTGATGTGGTGGCTGTCTATCGCGTCGCCACTGAGTCGATCACCCACGCCCGCAAGGGCAACGGACCCACGCTGATGGAGTGCGTCTTTGACCCCACGGAGGCCCACGACCGGATTGTAAAGATGGAAGCCTACCTCACCCGCAAGGGGCTCTTCCGCGAGGCGTGGAAGCGGGAAGAGTTGGCAAAGTTCACACGGCGGTTGGATGCGGCCATCCACGCGGCCAAAGCGTAGTCGTTCCAATTTCGCAACCGTAAATGCAAAGAATCAACCCGAAACAGAAATCACGGAATCCCCCCTCGCGCCCAAGGCCGAAACAGTATAACCTTGAAATATGCGTATGAGCTTGACCGGTGAAGACGCTCGGAAAATTGCCCATGCCATAGCATTCGGCCATGCCTACAGGAAGCACGTTGCCGATGCCAATGAATTCGGCGAACTGATTATTCAAAGCACCTTCGAGCAACTGGTTTTGGAAACGATTCTTTGTGCAGAGAAATTCAAGCAGCTTCGTTGGAATCGAACGGCATTCTGGAATGCAACCGAGGGTCTTTTGGTGATCTATAACCCAATTGATCCTGATTTGGGTACGGCCTACTGGCCATCTGAGGGGCGAAATGAATTCGAGAACCTATTCTAATCCAGAGAAAGCAAAAAAGGCGGGGCCGTTCCCTGTTTCGCCCGTCGCCGTGGCGTTTCCGCTTGCCGGACCGCAGGCGCTGCTGATTCATCAGACGTTGAATGAGCTTTTGCACGGCATTCGGGGCGTCCATGTTTATTCACAGGTGGGCATGAGCAAACCGGAGCTGAAAGAGATTTTCGATCCGCTGAATGCCTGGATTCGAGCGCAGGAAACGGATACAAACGGCCTACCCGCCGCGATATTTGACCGCCCCTTTTCGCTCCCCCAGATTCGCGCCTTGCGTAATTCGGTCGAAGTGGTGATGCTCGACCTTGGCCAGGAAGAGTTCTCAACCCGAACAGGCTTCTCTCTGACCGAGGCCACGGCATTGCTGGACCGCTTCAACAGCGCGCTGCTCTACCCCTTGCACATTGACCGGCAAGCAGAGGCAGTTGCTTGACAGACTGGGTTGCATAAATCATTTCCGATCTGGCTCCCTGCTTGGCTTTATCTTCATCCAATCAGCGTTTGCCGGTGATAAAGTGAGGAGTATGAGTTTGAGCAAAGTTAAGTTCATCGTGGCTTTTCTCCCTTGCGCAACGATGTTTGCAGCGATCTTCGCAGGCTCCCTGACAGCGCAGCAGCCTGCTTCGCCTAAGCCCGCGGCGCCGGTGAGCACCGCACCCGCCTGCGAGCCGTCCAAGCTGGGTTCGCCGTACATTCCGGTGGATAGCTGGATCTATCCGGCGGTGCTGCGGCTCTACTCGCTGGGCTATGTGGACACGGTCTTCCTCGGTATGCGCCCCTGGACGCGCGCCAGTGTGAGCCACATGATCGAGCAGGCCGGGGCGCGCATTGAAGATGCGGATGCGAGCGCGGCCACTGACGAGGCGCAAGGCATCTACGACGCGCTGCTGCACGAACTGCGCAACGATACGCAGGGGCCGTGCAAGGCGCTCAAGGGCAGTTCGCGCGTGGAATCGGTTTACACGGTGGGCCGCGGGATCAGCGGCACTCCGCTGCGCGACAGCTACCATCTGGGCTCGACGATCATCAACGACTACGGCCGCCCCTACGAAAGCGGCTTCAATAACTACACCGGCGCCAGCGGCTATGCCTCGACAGGGCGCTTCGTGCTTTATGCGCGCGCGGAGATGGATGCGGCGCCCTCGGCGGACGGCTACTCGCTGGATTTAGCCCAGGCGCTGGCTACAGTGGACGGGACGGCCTATACAGATCCCAAAACCCATCTGACAGACTATTATCTCCCACAGGCCACCATTCCCATGGGTCCGATCGCCACGAAAACCGATGTGCGATTGATCGAGGCTTTTGCCTCCGCGCACATTCTCAACCATGAAATTTCATTCGGTCGCCAGGACAACTGGCTTGGACCGGGGCTGGGCGCCGGCATGGCTTACTCCAACAACGCCGCGAATATCTATTCCTTCCGCATCAATCGCATAGAGCCGTTGCGCGTTCCGCTGCTCAGCCGGCTGACTGGACCCTTCCGCTACGATTTTATGATTGGCGGGCTGCGCGGTCATAACTACATACCCAACCCGGCGTATATCGCCCATCCAACGACAAGCTATATGAATGTGATCGCTCCCGGCGACCCTTGGGTTCACGTGGAGAAGATCAGCTTACGGCCCACGGAGAACCTGGAATTCGGCTTTGAGCGCACCGTGATCTGGGCCGGCAAGGGCCACGGATACGTCAACATCAAGAGCTTTGTGAGAAGTTTTTTCAGTGTGGCCTCGCCCAGCGGCGCGGATAAGTACAGCTCCCGCGACCCCGGCGCGCGCTTCGGCGCCTTCGACTTTTCCTACCGGCTGCCCTTCGTGCGCAATTGGCTCACGCTCTACACGGACTCGGAGGTGCATGACGATGTTTCTCCCATCGATGCGCCGCGGCGCGCTTCTTATAGGCCCGGCCTCTATCTTTCCCATGTGCCCGGCGTGCCCAAGCTGGATCTGCGCGTGGAAGCCGTCTCCACTGACCCTTCCAGTTCGGACAGTCCCGCCAAGAAATCCTACCCGAGCCAATACGGTCGCTTCATGTACTACGAGGGCGTTCAGAAGCAGGGCTACACCAACCAAGGCCAACTCTTTGGCGACTGGATCGGGCGCGAGGACAAAGGCGGTCAGGCCTGGATCACCTATCACCTGAGCGGCAACGAATGGCTTCAAGCGGGCTATCGCAACCAAAAGGCCACAGACTATTTCATTCCCGGCTCGACGACCGTGACCATCCCCCCGAAAAGTCCCGGATGCCCGACGTCGATCGCCTGCCTTGCTCCCGGCGGCACCACATTGAACGACTTCAACTTCCAGGTGGTCAAGCGCATCGCCAGGGATTTCGAGGTGAATGGCAACTTCACCTACGAAAAATGGAAGGCGCCGATTTACACGCAGGTTGGCGGTCAGCAGACGGTGACGGCTACAACCATTCAACTCACCTGGTATCCGGAGCGCAAGGTCAGCTTTTAGTCCGCCGCTGCCGTCACTGGCCCGCAGAAGGTGAAACTGTAGCGCCGGCCTCCCGGCCGGCTGTGGCGTGGACCTCCCGGTCCACGCTTGTTTCTTCCGAGAGCTTAATGAGTCAGCGTTTGCGTCCGATGCAGGCGTTCGCGCTTCCGCGCCCTGTCCATCCTCTCCGCATGGGAGCGCTTGGCCGAGGGCGAATGATACTCTAATCTCCGATCATGTAAATCGTTCTTCCGCGCGGTTTTTTTGGTGTACGGAAGGCTTGGAGGAATCTGAATGCGCAGGTCTAAGTTTCAGCGGGCTGTGTGTTGCGGCCTGATGGTTGCGGCGGTTGGCGTGGGAGGCAAGATGGCGCAGGCTCAGGCGCGGAATACGGTTCTGGCGCTCGATCACGGCTGGCAGTTCCGGCAGGTTGCGACGGGCGCGCAGCCCAGCGAAAGCGGCTGGCTACCGGCGACGGTTCCCGGCGATGTGCATCTGGACCTGCTGGCCAACCAGAAGATTCCCGACCCATTTGTGCGCGACAACGAGGCCAAGCTGCAATGGATCGAGCAGGAGAGCTGGGAGTACCGGCTGAGCTTTGATGTCTCGCCGGGGCTGCTGGCGCGGCGAAATGTGGATCTGGTCTTCGACGGCCTGGACGCGGCGGCCACGGTATACGTGAACGACGCGCAGGTACTCAAGGCCGACAACAGCTTTCGCATTTGGAGAGTCTCGGCGAAGAACCACTTGCACGCTGGAAAGAATCTTCTGCGTGTAGTTTTTCCATCACCGATGAAGGCTGCCGCGGAGGCCGCTGCCAGCGATGCCTTCCGCCTCAAATCAAAGACGGAAGACAAGACCTATGTGCGCAAGCCGGCTTATGAGTACGGCTGGGACTGGGGTCCGCGCTTTGTCACCAGCGGCATCTGGAAGGCGGCGCGGATCGAGGCGTGGGACAAGGCGCGCATTGCGGACTTCGCCATTCATCAGCGCGATGTGAGCAAAGAGGTGGCGCATCTGGACGCGGAGGTGGAGATTCAAGCCGCGACCGCTGGTCCAGCCAGGGTTAGCGTGCGATTTGCCGACAACGGCAAGCCGGTTACGGAGACTGCGACGGTTGCCCTGCACACTGGACGCAATGTGATTGATCTGCCCATCGAGATTCGCCAGCCGAAGCTGTGGTTTCCAGCGGGCTACGGCGACCAGCCGCTCTATGAGTTCACAGCACAAGTGAGCGCCGGTGAACAATCCGCCGAGCCGCGCAAAGTGAAGACCGGCCTTCGCGCCGTCGTGCTACAACGTGAATTGGACAAGTGGGGCCGCAGCTTTGAGTTCATCGTCAACGGCATTCCGGTCTTTGCCAAGGGCGCGGATGTGATTCCCTTCGACAGCTTTCCGAACCGCGTGACCACCGCCGACTATCGCCGCATTTTGCAATCGGCGCGCGACGCCAACATGAATATGATTCGCCACTGGGGCGGCGGCTACTATGAGACGGACGAGTTCTACTCGATCTGCGACGAACTGGGAATCATGGTCTGGCAGGACTTCATGTTCGGCAACGACTGGCAGCCGGGAACGTATGCCTTCAAGCAGAATATCGAAGCCGAGGCCGAGGATCAGGTGCGCCGCTTGCGCAACCATCCCAGCATCGTGATCTGGTGCGGCAACAACGAAACAGAGAGCGCTTTTGACTGGGCTCCGCGGCCCGGCCTGCCTGCCGATGTGCGGTTTTATCTCTGGCAGGATTATCTGACCGAGTTCAGCGGCATCCTGCCAAGAGTCGTTGCGCGGCTTGCACCGGAGACGCCTTATTGGCCCAGTTCTCCCAGCGCGGACTATGAAGCACTCAGCCCCATCTACCAGTCGGGCGACGCGCACATCTGGGATGTGTGGCATGGGCGCGTGCCCTTCTCGACGTACGAGACGCATCACGCGCGCTTTGTCACCGAGTACGGCTTCCAGTCCTTCCCGGAGATGAAGACGGTGGAGGCTTTCACCGAACCGCAGGATCGTGCCAATATCTTCACGCCGGTGATGCGGGCGCATCAGAAGAACAACGAAGGCAACGACATCATCCACAACTATCTGCTGAAGGATTACGCCGAACCGAAGGACTTCGCCAGCTTTTTATACGTGAGCCAGATCTTGCAGGCCGAAGGGATCAAGATCGGCGCGGAGCACTTCCGCCGCTCGCGACCGGAGACGATGGGCTCAATCTTCTGGCAGTTGAATGATTGCTGGCCGGTGGCCTCGTGGTCGTCTATTGATTATTATGGCCGCTGGAAGGCGCTGCAATACTATGCGCGCCGCTTCTATGCGCCGGTGCTGGTCTCGCCGCATGTCGAGGACGGCGCGCTGAAGGTTTACATTGTCAGCGACAAGGTCAAGGCCGAGCGCGATTTTTTGCGCGTTCAACTAATGGACTTCAGCGGCAAGGTGCTGCTGGATGAAACGAAGGCCGTGGATGTCGCGCCGCTGGCGAGCCAGGTTTATCTTGATTGGCCGCTGAAGAAGCTCTCCGACGCGGGCGCGGCGGATACCTCGCGGGTTTTTGTCGTGGCTGAACTGCAAAGTGAAACAAAAATGGAACCGCGCGGCAATCCGTTCGTTACGTTGATTTCACGCAACATCCTCTACCTTGCGCCGACCAAGGAGATTCATCTGAAGCCGGCGCAGTTGAAGGTGGAGACTGCGGGCGCAAAGGGCAGCTACAAGATTCGCATCAGTTCGCCGGTGCTGGCGCGGGACGTTTATCTTTCTTTCGGCAGTCTGGATGTACAGCTTTCCGACAATTACTTTGATCTGCTGCCGGGCGAGACGGCGGAGATTACGGCCACCGGAGCGGTTTCACTCGACCAGCTCAAGGCGCAGTTGAAGGTGATCTCGCTGACGGACGCGTTTAGTGGAAATGGACAGGCGGCTGCGGTGTCGGCGGGTCGATAAAAGATTCTCTTCATTATGGTGTTCTTGAACGAGGTTGGTTTGGGTTCGTGGATTCCCAGGTCCGAAAATCCGGACCTGGGGCACCCAGCATATCAGTTCGTCAACGATTACTCGGATTGGGCTCGTGGATTCCCACCCTTTCGCAAAGAACGCGAAAGGATGGGGCACGAAGAGATTTCATTTCGGAGTAAAAGAAGGTCAGAAGGAGAAGATCGCCTGTACGAAGATGCGGCGGGCGGCCGAGCCTTGCGAGAAGATTCCACCGGCCAGGCTGGTCGATTTTCCGAACTGGCTGCCAGGTCCGATGATTCCTGCTGCATCCTTGGTCGGAATGATGGTTCCATTGGGCTGACCCTTGTCGATGTCGTTGAAGAGGTTCAACGCCTGGGCGCTGAAGTTGAGCGAGTATTTGTGGCCGGTGCTGTTGCCGCCACCCATGGGCCCGCCAGGACCGCCCGGACCACCGCCGCCCGGTCCGCCGCCACCGGGACCACCGCCCGGACCACCGCGTCCACCTCCACCGGGAGGCGGTCCACCTGGAGGTGGACCATTCGGCGGCCCGCCTTCCGGCTGAGCGGTTGCGGAGACTAGCTTAGGTCCGAGGCCGAAGGACTTGCTGACGCGCAGGTTAAGGGCCACCGCCGCGGGGCCGTTGCCCAGGTTGACGGGAATGAGAGTGTCGCTGCTGGTAGGCGATGGATTCAAGCAGCCGAAGGAGGTCCACACATCGCCGTCCTTGGTACAAGCTTTAGCTGTGGAGTCGGTTGCGTAAGATGATGGCCGTTGATTGCCGAACCCGTTCAGAGGATCGGTGGGCAGCGTGATGTTGTAGGGGCGGCCAGATTGCGCCACCAGGAACGGGCTGAAGCGAACCCCCCAAGGGCCGGTGTAATTGCCCATCATGAAGAGATTGTTGCGCGTGACAAAGCTCGAGCGCCCGTAGTTCTTGTCCAGATGGTCTTTATCCAAAGCGCTGCCGTTGTTGTTGCCGTTGGCGTAAGAGAGCGTGTAGAAGGTGGTGAAGTTCAGGTTCTTGGTGATTTTTGTATTCACGCTGGCCATGAGCTGATTTTGCTTGAAGGCAGCTTCCGGGCGGATCTGATAGACGTATCCCCCTTGACTATTGCCCTGATTGGCATTGACCGAAATTGTCTGGTGAACGCCTTGGGTGTGTATATAGTTCAGCGTCAGGCTGGTGCCGGGGGTCAACTGGCGCTCCAGGCTGACGCTTCCCTGCTCGTGGTAGGGAGAGTGAAAGTGCGTAGCAATCTCGTACTGCACCGACGGGGCTTTTCCGCAGGTGCTGAATTCGATTGCGCTCAGCGAGGTCGGATTGTTGCCGTTGGCATCTGTGCAGCTGGTTGGATTATTCAGCACGATCTGGTTCTGAATCTCGGAGCGGTAGATGCCCACCAGGGAGCCGGTTCCCAGGCGGTCATAGAAGAAGCCGTAACCGGCGCGCAGCACGGTCTTGGTTTTTTTGTCCTTGCCGTTTCCGTCGAGGGCGTAGGCGATGGCCACGCGCGGAGCCCAGTCGTTATGGTCCGAGATGTGATTCTGAGCCTCCCAGCGCAGGCCGCCGGAGAGCGTGAGCCGGGGATTGAACTTCCAGTCGTCCTGCGCATACAAGGCCATATCGAAGACATTGGCGACGACCGAGTTCTTGCCGTTCACCACATCCGTGGCGTAGCTCAGGGAGATGCTGCCATCGTTGTTCGGGTTCCAGGTCTGTGCCAAAGATGCGAATGATGTTCCTTTTTCTCCAGGTTTAAGATTTTCATTGGCTGCGAGTCCGTTGGCTATTGCCAAGTAAATTGCGGACGACGCGAAGCTGAATTGGCCGTTGAATTCGGCATTGGTTTGGTTGGCGTCGCGCGAGTCGCGCAGGCGCGTTCCAAATTTGATGGCGTGCGCGCCGTGGCTCATCGTGGTCATATTCTGGAATTCGAGGCGAGTGTAGTGATCGTGGCTCTGCTGACCGTTATAGCCTCCTCCGGTAAAATCGCCTTGCACGCTGATGGTGAGCGCCGTGGAATCGGGATAGTGATTTTCATTCTGCCGCTCGAACTGAAAACGGCTCTCGTTAACGATGTGATCGTTGATGACGAAAGAGTCGCTCATCTGCACGGTGTGATCAGTGTTGGATTCATGCGTGGATGCACTGGAAAGCGATCCGAAATTCAGATCGCCATGCTCGGACTCGGACCAGAAGCCGTAGCGCGCGGTGAAGGTGTTCTTCGCACCCAGTTGCCAGTCGATGCGCGCTGAAGCGTTATCGCGAATGCGGCGGTTCAGCAGGTTGACGGGATAGTCGGAGCAGGAGAAGTAGGGGCCGGCTCCCGTGCAGCTTGAGCTCGCGCCCTCGGCGTCGTCCAGGATTGCATCGTTAATTGACCAGGCATTGGGGATTTCCGTATTGCGCTGCTCGGCACTGAGGAAGAAGGAAGCTGTCTTGGAGAGCTAGCCGCTGACCGTGCCGTTGAATTGATAGCTGTAATAGGGCGGAATCACCGGCGTGAAGGGATTGCCGGTGTTGAAGGCTTTGTCGTTGCCCTGCAGGAAGAACTGGCCGCGCAGCTTGTCGGTTCCGGGCTTGGTGAGGATCTCGATGCGGCCGAAGCCGATGCGGTCGAACTCCGCGGAGAAGGGATTCTGATTGATGCGAATCTCGCGGATCGCCGACTTGGGCGGCAGTTGCCCGCCGCTGAAGCCATCAATGTAAATCTGGCCGCCGTTTGGTCCCGCCGAGGGTCCGGCGAGCGCCATCAACTCGTTCGACAATTCGTCTGGATCGTCGGAAAAGGCGTCCAGATCCTTGTCCTTGAGGACCATGGCGCTGGCGTTGCCGCCGGCTTCGACGCTGACTGCGGGCGTCTCGTCAGTGACCACTACGCTCTGCTGTTCGACGGCCATGGCCATGGTGATTTTGACGTGCATCACCTGACCGGCGGCAAGCTGAAGAGGCTGCGAAGCAAAGGGAGCGAAGCCCGCAACCGAGGAAAGCACGATGTAACTGCCGGGCGCGAGTCCGGTCACCTGATAGGCGCCGGCATCATCCGCTGTCGCGGTGGCCACGGTGACGCCCGCTGCGTTGGTGACGGTGACGGCCGCGCCGGGAATCAACGCTCCCGTGGGGTCGGCCACGTGACCGTGCAGGGTGGCCTTTGCGGCAGGTGTTGCGATGGGTGCAGCGACCGTGGGCGTGGAGGCCGGGGGCGGCGCGGCGGCAGGTTGATCCTGCGCGGCTGCTGCAACAGCGCCCAGTGCCATGGCAATCGATAGAGCTGTGAGGCAATGCAATTTTGAGTACACGAGTCCCTCGCTTGTTTTCACTGAATGGTTGTCTTCGCTTACTGGGCGACCGACTCCGCCGCGCTTGCTCCGCCGTTCATGCTCCAGTTGGAGAGCAGATTCTGGCTGGCCGCGGGCGCTTCCAGCAGCGGCTCAACACCGGCCAGCAGCGTGACGGCTGTAACTTGAGTGGCGCCGTCGGTGGCCACCAGCATGACGGCTTCGCCTTTTTGCAGTTCGGTGAGTTGAATCGCCGGCGCGCGGCTGAGCATCTGCTGCGGATCGGGCGCCTGACCGCCAGGGCCACCCCATGGACCTCCGCCTTGACCGCCGTGCTGCCCGCCTGCCCATGCGCCACTTGCCGGTGGAGCAATGCCGTTCGGCGCGCCCACGCTGCTGGCAGTTCCTTTCAGGCGGAAGGCCAGCATGGTCGCCATGCGATCCGGCAGCCGTCGCATCTGTGACTCGGCGGTGACACGGATGGTGACAGGCTTCTTGGTGGCCAGATCCTTGACGGTCAGCGTGGAACCGGCAGCATCGAGCGACGTAATGGTCCCGGCTATATTGAGGAAGCTGCCGGAGATGACCTCTTCGGCGGCAACCTCCGTGCCGTCCGCATTCTTTTCGCCGCGCGCGCGCAACTGATCACCCGCGTGAATCGCATCAATCGGCGCGGGCTGCGCTTCATCATAACTCACCGAAGTCTGCGCATAGCGTTTGAGAATTGTCGCTTTCGTAGTATGCACAGTGATCGTTTTAACCGCTGCCCCCGCGCCGCTGCTCACGACAATAGCGCCGGAAGCGGAATCAACGCTCTTCACCAATCCGCCGGCGCCGCGCCGCTGCCAGTCCTCGCGATCTTTCTGCTGCTTTGCCACGATATCGGAATGCTTGATGGCGATGATGCGCAGCGCCTGCAATGTGGAGCCGGTCGCATTCGGATCGGGCTTGATCGACGCGCGATCGCCCACGGCCAGATCGCTGAACTGAATCTTCTCCGCGGCGTTCAGATTTTTTGCGTCCGGGGCGACGCGCAAAATCGTTGCGGTTGAAGGAACGTCCACCTGTTGAACTCCGTCTGCGTCTGACTTGACCGAAAGCGTGTTGCCGCTGATGGCGGTGATCGTGCCCTGGACAGGTTTGGGCGCCTGCGCTTGAAGAAGCGTCGCGGCAGCCAGCAGAGCCAGGGTCACGGCGCAATCCGCGGCCGCGGATAGAAACCGCATTTTCATGGTGCTCTTCATTCACTAACTCCCCATCGGGCTGAAAGCTCTCTGCGCCCGAGGTGCAAAATGTTGTTACTGCTTCGGTAGACGAACAAGAGGGCCAAAAGGTTGAGCGTTGTATTCCGATTCACGGGAAATTGGCGAAAATGCCAGAGAAGTGACAGTATTTATCTTTTCCAATTCGGAAAATCAGATCGATCAATCGACTTTCAACTCCGCGGTCTCAAGAAAGGCGAAGCTGCCGGATGGCGTGGGAAGGACGTGCGTCAAGCGCCGGTTGTGGACCACAATCGTGTCTAAGTACCAAAGGTTGATGGCGGGCAGATCGCGGGCTAAAATTTGTTGCGCCTTGCTGTAATCCTCGCGCCGTTTGTTTGCGTCTATACTCTGAGCGGCATCGTCAAGCAGTGCGTCTAGCTGCGGATTCGAGTAATGTCCGCGATTGGCGCCCTTGGGCGTAAAACTGGCCGTGGAGAAGACGTAGTTAAACATTTCCGGCTGCTCATTGCCGCCAATCCATTTGAGCGAGTACATCTGAAATGCGCCGTGCGTCACGTCGGAATAAAAAGTGGCGTACTCATAACTGCGCAGGTCGAGCGCGATGCCCACGGCGGCCATTTGCTGCTGCAAAACCGCGGCCAGCGAGCGCGTGCCGAGGTCAGTCGAGGTCTTCATCGCCAGATGAAAACGCACGCCATTTGCGCCGGGACGCAGGCCAGCTTCATCGAGCAATCGCGCCGCGCGCGCGGGATCGTAATCGTAACGGGCGACATCGCCGTTCCAGGCCCAGTGATTGGTGGGCAGCAAACTTTCCGCCGGTTGCGCATGGCCACGCTGCAGCGTCTGAATAATCAGCTTGCGATTGATGGCGCAAGCAATTGCCTGACGCACGCGCGCATCCTTGAGCAGCGGATCGCGAAGGTTGAAGCCGATGTACTGAATCTGCGTTCCCGGCACGTCCTCGATTGCCAGATTAGGCTGCTTGGAAAGTTCAGCCAACGCATCCATAGGAAGTGCATTGACGGCCACATCGCCCGTACCTTTATCCAATTCGAGCGATTCGGTGATTGCATCCGGCACCACGCGAAAGCGCACGCGCTCGATCTTTGGAACAACCGACCAGCTCAGCGGATTGCGTTCAACGACCACGTCCTGATCGATCTGCTGACTGATGAAGCGAAAGGGACCGGTACCAACAGGATGCCTCCAAAAGTCGCGCCCGCTGCCTTCAGGAACCACGCCAAATGCACCGGTGGAAAGATTGGTGAGCAGAAAATTATCCGCGTGCTTCAAATGAAAGACGACGGTTTGCGCGTCGGGCGTTGCAACGGAATCGACCGATGCATACGCGGCGGCTTTGGGTGAGAGAACCGCGCCGGAGCGAATGGAGTTGACGGTCCAAGCCACATCGTGCGCGGTGAGCGGACGGCCATCGTGAAAGCGGACGCCACCACGCAGATGAAAGATGAACGTGAGCGGATCGGACTGCGTCCAACTCTCAGCCAGCGCGGGCATGAAATGGAAGCTCGAATCGCGGGCGACGAGGCCGTCGAAGAGCAACTCGTCGATGTGCTCGGATTGCGCGTCGGTGCCGATGCGCGGATCAAGGCTCGCGGGACTGCTTTCGATAAGAAAGACGACGGTGCGCGGATCACGCGGCGTGGAGCGGCAGCCGGCGAGCGCTATGAGGAAGATGAGTGGAAACAGCTTACGCATAGGTCACCTGGCCCAGAATCGCGGGTCGGCTTGCGCCAGTGGCGCGCGGCAGATTTCCCGGCAGATGATGCCACGTCTGCCATGCAAGCAGCGCGAAGGCTGCGGCCTCTTTCGCTTCGGCGGGAAGGCCGAATTCTTCGCTTGCGGCCAGTTCGCAACCCAGCGGGGCAAGCCTTTGCGCAAGCATGGCCATCAGCGTGGCGTTGCGCGCGCCTCCGCCTGAAACGATGTAATCGACGGCGTGTCCTCGCATGAATTTTGCAATGTAAGCATTGTAACTCTGCGCGATTGTCTCGGCGGTGAGAGCCGTGGCCGTGGCTAGCGCGTCTTCGGGCCTACTGCTGTGCCGCTGGCAGTCGGCAAGAAAATGCGCTGCATATTCGCGCCCAAACTGCTCGCGACCCGCAGTGCGCGGCGGCTTCTGCTTGAAGTATGGATTGCGCAGAGCTTCGCTCAGCACCGGCGCGATCACTGTACCCTGCGCGGCAATGTTACCGTTGCGGTCGAACTTTTTATGAAAGAGATCGTGCGCCAGCCAGTCGATCACCATGTTGCCGGGTCCAGTGTCGAAGGCGATCACCGCATCCTGCGCGGCGGCGGCGGGAATCGCCGTGAGGTTGGCGATGCCGCCGATGTTTTGCAGCACACGCCCGCGCTTTGCGTCGGCAAAAAGTACATAATCAAGCAGCGGAACCAGCGGCGCGCCCTGGCCGCCGGAGAGCATATCGGCAGGACGAAAATTTGAGACAACGGGAACATTGATTGCCGATGTGAGCACGGCGGGTTCGCCTAGCTGCCAGGTGCAGGTGAAGCGTCGGCCCGCGTAACTCTCCGCGCGCGGCTGATGATAGAGCGTCTGGCCGTGGCAGCCGATCAGATCCAGCTTGATTTTGTGTTGCGCTAGAGTCGCGGTCACAGCTTCTGCGTAGGCCAGACCGAGACGCCAGTTGAGCCGCGCCAACTCAGCGGTTGAAGTTGCGCTGGCATTCATCGCTGCAAGAATCGCGCGCCGCAACGCAGCGGGAAATGCGAAACCCTCGTGTGCAAGGAGTTTGACGCTAGGCCGCAATTTGCCCGGAGCAATGCGTACGATGGCCACATCGATGCCGTCGGCGGAGGTGCCGCTCATGATGCCCGCGACTGTCATAGCCTTCGCGTTCATGCGGTCTGCGCCTCCATGATGATCTCGGCAAAGCGCTGAATATGCGTCCGCAGAGATTCGAATTGCTTTGCAGTGAGTGCTAAAGAATCGCCACTTGCAAAGAGCTTTGCGCGCTGTCGTGCATTTTGATTTGCGCGAGCGAATAATAGCTTTGAAAACGCTGCTGAGTGTTCTGCTTCGGCGAGCAGCGCTTCATAAGCGCGCAGAATCAACTCTGGAGTGTGGCAGATTTCGACCGTGCTCATCCCCGCGCGAATGGCGGCGATGGCTGCCTCTTCGATGGACATGAATTTGAGAATTCCGCCCATCTCCAGATCGTCGGAGAAGATGATGCCGTTGTATCCGATGCGCTGGCGCAGCACGGTCGAGATCCAGTAGGGCGATGCGCTGGCGGGTGTCTTTTTGCTGGGCGTTTCGGGATAGGCCGCGTGGTTCACCATCACCATCGGCAGTTCGTTGCGCAACTCACGATAGGGAAGAAGATCTTCGCGATTCAAGTCGCGCAGCTTGCGATGAATGGCTGGCGTTTCCATGTGCGAATCCAGAGAGCCGCCGCCGAGTCCGGGAAAATGCTTGCCGCAGCCAGCGACGTTTTGTGCTGTAAGGCCAGCGAGAAAATTGCGCGCATAGTCGATCACTTCTTCCGCTGTTGCGCCCGCTGCACGGCTACCGAGAACGGCTGCTGAAGCTGGCAGCGCGAGGTCAAGAACAGGCGCAAGCGTTGTGTTGAAGCCGAAGGATTTCACGGCGCGCGCAATGAGTTCGCCGTGCATGCTGGCTAAATTCATTGGGTGCCCCAGGTCTCGCTTTTGAGACCTGGGAACGGCAGCCCGCGCGGCGGCTGCAACAGATTGCGCGGAGGGCATGGGCGCGAGGGAATCGCGCAGGCGGTCCACTGTTCCGCCTTCGAGATCGACGCAGCGAAAGCTATCTGTTGCACAGAGAGTGGTTGCTTCGTTGAGTAGCGCTCGGGTTTGTTTGGCGTCGG